>Ga0126342_10021874_pt1 | contig 10618 bp, 7 predicted proteins | sample Cyp1metagenome_FD_92528 | JGI IMG/M metagenome (GOLD analysis project Ga0126342, IMG submission 92528) | Coral microbial communities from Lord Howe Island, Old Settlement Bay, Australia - Cyphastrea 1 metagenome | ecosystem: Host-associated > Invertebrates > Cnidaria > Coral ...
ATACATACACATACATACACATACATACACATACATACACACACATACACATACATACACATACATACACATACATACACATACATACACATACATACACATACATACACATACATACACATATACACACACCCAGGCTATATATGTATACACACACAGAGACCTCTTCATCTTCGTGAAAACTGATTCATGCCCAACATGGATCCCAGATACTAAATGGCTACGAGTCCATGATCCTCCCTGTTCTTTTTTCCGGCTCCAGTCACCATCTCCGGTGCGCGAGGATACGACGGCCAAGAATTCTGCAAGGTGTTGAGATCGAGTCGGTGATTGGATCCCGGCCATCCATAGCGTACTAACACGCAAGTTAGGCCAAGTTAGGAACAGGAACAGAAGGGTGGTAGTCAGCAGAGGAATCGCTTGATATACGGATATGCCAATTGCATCAATCCATTTCCGTTCTGTTTCTATCAACCAACGGGTGGAAAAAGGACATCTCCACATTACAAAACACGAAGATGGATGCTTGGTTATACCCCCGGGCTAGTTGACTCCTTTTGGTTGGGTTACTTTGTAGCAAACCTTGCATAGATAGAACAATTGGCCACCTTGAATTTATGAGGGAAAAATCTTCTATGACACCCTCGAACACGTTTCTATCTGTTTGGGGACCCCTACATCGATTTCTATCAAATGACCATTTTGTTGATGATATGTCCATTCTACATATATATATATATAAATGCACATCCTCATAATGTCGCCACAATGGTTGCTACACTTCAACCACAGACCTGAAGTCAGGGTGATGTTTTTGTATCCTATCATTTTCCGATTCACTGCACATGTCTATCCCATTAAATCATATTAAATCCACATGTTTCATTGTTAAATCGTGGTCAACTTCCCCTTTGGGTCGGTCTGAAAATTGGCTCATGGGGACCCCACGGCCCCAACAAGTCCACCATTTTGCCATCTTTTTCCAAATAAATAAAGGTAATCCCTTTAATAATAACCCCCCCAAATAATAAACATCTCAGGTAGTTTTTATTATTAGGGGGGTATTTATTATTGGGGCACCAAAGCGGACCCTAATAATAAATTAAAACCCTGAATAAAAAAGACTTTTTTGTTTCGATTTCAAAATCAATTAATTTTCCTTTTTATAACGCAATTAAAATATTGCAAACAAAGTTATTTCGAAGCGAATCCTAATATTAAATTAAGACATTTAATAAAAAACTTTTTTTTTTTCGATTTCAAAATCAATTAAATTTCCTTTATATTTAAATATTGCCAAACATTGGATTTTGAAGCTTCCCCCTAATATCAAATTAAAAATCCTAATATAAAAAACTAAAATGTTCGGACGGAACCTAATAATAAACACCCCGGGGTTGACTAGTTTTTAGTATTAGGGGGCGAAACCCACAAATGGTAGTTTTTTTTTTTAAATATTATTTTCTAAAGGGGATCAGTTAAAAGTCAAATTGGCCAATCTGAAATTTTCCAAAATTAGAGATGGACCCTAGCTTTTATTATAGGGGGACGGGATTAATCTCTGGGTATAGGGCATATCCCATTTTCCGCCAGCAATTTTTCTTAGTTATATCATATCCCATGAATCCCATTTTTTGATGCAAACTAAATCCTCTTAAGTCACCAGAAACTGGCTGCTTGATCCCATCGATTCCTATGGTCAATCCCTTTCATAACGGCAAAATGTCCATGAAAATTGCTCATTGGGATCTCTATTTAAAAAACATGTTGAGTTAGTTAAGTTGCTTAGCAAAATCATATTCCCATCAACTGATGTTCCCCTTAGTTGGCTATATACATATACATATACATATACATATACATATACATATACATATATATATATATATATATATACATATCATATATATGTATATACATACACATATGATATATATATATATATATCACCATGAAATCAATATTAATCTCTATTAAATCCTTATATATCTCCCCGTTGACGACCCAGTTTCACCGTTCCGGTCCAAAAGGCGGCCTGGGAGAAGGATGGAAAGCGAGAGTGTGGTCCGTCGGTGTCTCGGCGATGAGTTGCCGGCAATAGCAGCTACGTAGCGTGTACAGTATATCATTATAGTAGACATTTAGCGGGTAACTTAGTGTATTACAGTATATCGTGTGACCGTATCACATCTAAATATATAGATATATAGGTATATGTATATGTATATGTATATGTATATGTATATGTATAATTATATGGAAATACATGCAGATGTACTGTAACATAACTTAACACGTGGATATGGGGGTTTCCATAGTCATGGGGGTTCCCAGACTAGTTTGTTTATTTCATGCAAAATCCGAAAGTAAAAAGGGATGATTGAGGAGTACACCCACACTTTAGGAAAGCACCATATATGATATGTTAGTATTTTAAAGTATGTGTATATACACACAATGATAGATAATATATATTATATGTACATGTATAAAACACACATGAATATGATATGCACAAAGCATACAGGCATATATTTATACATATAAATGTGTATATTGGAGCAAACTCAAGAATAGATGGACAGCTATGTATACATATATGCCATCTAAATTTCAAAGTTGACCCTAGTCGTGGATTGGTTTGTCTAAACATGGGCGACAGAAAACCCGTACATCCAATGGTGTTTCTCATCATTTTCCCTATTAAAGTGGCAATCTTGGGGTAATACTCTAATACTCTATTTTTAGACGCATTCAAATGTTGGGATTCCCCTGTGAAAATTGGTGATTTGACTGGACGGTGTGAAAATGGCTTAGATGCGTGGCACCTGAAAGTGGGGACATTGACCCCCAAATGGCAATTTTCATGGGGAAAAAAATGGAAACATGCCAACATGAACCCTGATTTTCAGACTTTAAGACACAGCCAGCCAGCTCAGATTGGAATTTGCTATTCATCCAGTCATCCAGCCAATTGGATCAATCGGTTTGCAGCCATGCTCTGCAAATCCTATTCCACATGAATCGGCCCATGTGTAGGATGGATCATAACTTGTAATTCCATGTGGGGGGTTGTACAGCACCAAGTAGATGGATTTTTTTGGAAATCTGGAAACTATGGAGTGTAAGGGTTTGGATCATGAGTAATTTCTCTAATTTTAAATGCCACCAAAATCGAAACCCTGAAATGTTTTATACCTATTGATTTTTTGGGGAAGCCTTGGATTAACTCATATTATCCCAGCCCTGGGATCACTTTGGATTTCCGATGGGATGGAGGTAGTCACAATAAATCATCCATTTTTTGTGGAGATTTTCCATGAAATAAACCATCCAGCTGTTGGGGTACTACCACTATGGAAATCCCCATGTGGCAAAACTCATGACATAAAGCTATTTGTCTTCGGTGCGTTGGCTTTCAGTATCCTCCATTTGTCGTAAAATTAGGTAACTTGGCTGCGGTTCATGGTATATATTTGGGTTCACTGCAGTCTTGGTCAATGGTCATGACTTTTACTGTTGGTAGAATGAAATTCTGGGTCACTGCAAGATACTGCACGTGGGTGATTGTTTGTGTGGACATGTGACATGGACGTATCAAGGATGGTTGTTTGAGTGACAACTCGAGTCTGTTGACCGTTTAAATTCATCAACACTTACCAACAATAATCGTACAATCCCTGAAATACACTTAGATACACCCATATGGTCCCCCAGAAGGAATAGATCCAATACTAGACCAGTGATTTTATATGATTTTATTGAGGCTATTCAATAGGGGGAATTGGTAATTACCCTCTGGTAATATAACATAGCTATAGAAAATCACCATTTATAGTGGATTTTCCCATTAAAAATGGTGATTTTCCATCCCGGTAAACCATCTATTTCGATTAGGGCCATGGCTTCCATAGCTATGTTACTTTGCCAGGCCGGAAAATTAACAGCAACACCTTGAACAATAAAAAGGGCCACCGTACGACGTCTTGGCGGGCCCCCAATGGGCCAGCCGCAGTTTCCAACTTGTAGCAACCCATCTCCACATTCTGATTCGAATTTCCATTTTCGGCGCTAAGCAAGGCTCTACACACACATATATATATGTATATGTATGCATACATATATATATACATACTATATATATGTATACATACATTCAGATATAGATATCATATGTATCTATGTATCGACGTGACTACATGCCTTATTTTCAATCTGCTTGGCCCTGCTCGAAGTCTCAGGTGACCTTTAAGGATTTCAAGGTCACTCATCTTCCGAGAAATTACGCAGCGATGCGCAAAGCCCTGGACAGCAATGTAACCATGGAATGGCTGGATGAATGAGCGACGACCTGAAGGTGAGTTTGGTGTTGAGTTTGGGGGTTGGATTTGTTTGGGATGATGTTTAAGGGTCTAGCGTCTAGCTTTGTGCGGTATATCCTTGGTTAGCAATGATGATGATGATGATGAATATGATGGATATTAGGACGAGGAGGGCGACGACGACGACATAATAAGTTATATGCAAACCATTCGCAGTGGAAGATGAGCATCTTGCCTTCGGAACTGCTGAAGCAAAGCATCCTCCCATGCACATCAAGTCTTGACCCCATTGAAAACCCTGGGATTACCGATGGATGTACATCCCACTTAGAAGTTTGTAGCCTTTTCATCTGGGGATATTCCATTCATCCAACTGAGGAATGGGCTACACACCCCTGTTGGTTATTATGGGGAATCCCACCACTGCTCAACTGTGTAAGTAATGAGTATTTCCGTAAGTAGTTTTAAGCCACAAGGTATTTGTTAACGCATATACATATACATTCATTTACATAAATTCATATATAATCATATATATATATATATATATATGTATGTATATATATATATTGGTCCAGCGTCTGGTGGTCCCCTCCCCCCGAGATGGTGATGGTCCCTATATGTATATGTAAGTAAGGAGATATATATATATATATATATATACATGTACACACATACATACATACATACATACATACATACATACATAAATACATACATACATACATACATACATACATACATACATACATACACATTTTTTGCGGGGGCAGTGACTTCATCCGAATCCAAGCGGTAAACGAACATAGTCCCCAAAAATGGTTTCCATATTTCAATAACCTGGGAACATATCGGTGATGGCCAGTACATGGATCCAGTAATCCGGGAGAATTGTAGCAGCCCCACTGATCTATCTATCTATCTATCTATCTATCTAATTATCTATCTATCTATCTATCTATCTATCTAATCTAATCTAATCTAATCTAATCTAATCTAATCTAATCTAATCTATCTATCTATCTATCTATCTATCTATCTCTGTGTATGTATGTCTATGTGGTTTAGCCGATATCTAACTGGGTACCCGATGCCCCAAATCGCCCGCCCTTGGTCCTGGCAGAGTCTGGCGCCAGGTTTCGGATTTTGGGCCGAACTACTACCGCAATCTCTGGAGGCCGAGCTCCCGGCGGCTCCAAGCTGGTAGCATTAACGGGTTAATTAAAACATCAGGGGTTAAAGATATATAAAAGGGTTGAAGATTTACGTTTGTTTTTTTTGGTTTCAATCCCAGTTCTGGAAGGGGGGGTTTTTGAAGATCCGATTCTTGTTGATTCTTTCGGGGGAGCTATGGAGGAAAATTTGATGGGATATCATGGGATGTTGATCGTTGAACTTATTTTTGACATCACATTGATCATAGAATTGGATGATGGGAAAATTTACAGGAAACCACTATATTTGATGGTAAAAACCATGGTTTCCTGTAGATTTTCCCTTAGCCCAATCCAACGAATTGATGCAACAAAATGGGTTTTTAAAAGGTCTTGATGTTGAATCCATCCCAGCAAAATGGGATATCCATTGATATCCTAATATTCAGCCATACTCAAAAAAATGCATTCAACCGATTCAACGACTATGATGTTCTTCCGCTTGTTGGGCCAACCAGAAGCAAATCCAAACTAAACTGTTCCAAGTCGGTGGGAACCTCGGCATTTTGCGCTCGGGAGGTGTTGCTTAAAAGGCTGGCGGATTTTTGCAGCTCAGCAGCAGGTTACAATCTGTAGCCGGATCAGAATTTAAACCCCAGGACCAGACATATACTGTATGTAATATATAAACAATTAATAGTAATAATATAAGTATATATATATACACACATGTAAATTAAATGTAAATTTATAGTGTATCCAGGTGCAACATGTAGTTTTCATTCTGAACCATTCAACACTTTGAGACACTAAACTTGTCGAACCCTAGCATGTGTTTTGCTCCAAGTCATGCACTTCTCTTTGTGGCGACAAAACGAACCCATCAGAAAAATTGCCCACAGCTGCAACGATCTGCAACGATCTGCATGCTCCACTGGTGATGGGTCGTGGAAGGTGATACAGCCTAAGATTTTTGGCAAACATCCCACATGAGCAGCTGCCAACAAATTTTGTCACTTATGATCACTTATGAAACCATAAAGTTGGTATGGAATGGCGCTTTATGATTGCAACTGGAAAATCAAGAGCAAATGCAGATGAATCTGTCAAAATTCAGAATCCTTGCCGGTGTCATTAAACACCACCCAGAAACCATAGTGCAGTAAAGGATTTTCCTCATATTTGGGACCACACAATGGGGGTGTTTAATATTAGGAGCATGGGATGAGGTATAGAAACGGTTCATGATCATGTCTGCTTTGGACCCACCAAGATCTCATCTCACATCGCAGTTTTTCTCAAAATTTCACCAGTCCGCTGTGGGATTCTGACCTGGCCCTGTCGGATTTCTTTGGCCATCTTTGACTACCTGACATTATTTGATGGCCCTAAGTCCTTACCCCGAACTTTCGAGAAAAATCCATGGGCAAACAGGCAGACAATCATCTTGGATTGAGTACGATGTATTTCTAACGGAAACAGTGACTCTGACCTACAACGCTTGAATTCCAAAAAGAAGTAGAAAAACAATTCTTTTCTATTTTCATAGTGATTGCTTGTCATTTTCTAGGGGTGATCATTCACTTGTCAGCGATTCACATTCAGGGTGGAACCCCCCTGACACAATAGCATCAATAGCTAAGTTGCGGGTTCACATGGTGAATTCTATGGCTTATGCTGGATATGTCGAACTAGACATTTTTCTGCAGATCGGCCGTCCCCATGACATGACTAACCTGTGGTTCACGGAAATGGTAGCAGACACATCCCAAACTCCAGTGGTAAACTCAATTGTTTTGAGGCCCAATTGAGGATGGCCATTGGCTTTACCATGAGTACCATGAAGTGGAAAGCTTTTCCGGCCCGAAAACGTGGGCGCGAACATCACCTGTCCACAGCCGGTTGAACCTCCAAAGCCTAGAGCTGCGTCGCGCCCAAGGCGCGCCGCGGCTACAGCCCAAGATCTGTAGGAAGGGTCCACCGAGTTGGTGAGGTTTCAGCTCAAAAATAGTTGTTGTTGTTTTTTTTCCATGTTTAAACCAACCACATAGATGCCATGGTCTAGTTGGATTGTTGTTCTTGGTGGATGGTCATCAATCCAGTTTCATGGTTTCTTTAAAAAAACTTATATTGCACATGATGTTTCGATTCCTATGGGATGGATGGCCATAGACCATATAGCAAGGGTAGTTGAATAGGTCAATTTATTTTAGCATGGCATATATCATCGCTAAATTGGACGGTCATAAAATGTCATAAATATCATCGCCATGGCATATACCAAAAATTTATTTTCCAGGTCATATCTCCATAATCACTAGTAACTAGTAATAATCATCCCAGCAACCCCAGCAACCCATCCATTCCCTGCGTAAAACGCACCAGTAAATATACGGTAACAACATTTAAATATGTGGAGGGCGGGCCAGACCGCCAGGCCCCGGAGGTAGTATGAAATACCAGTTCGTATATTTAAATGCAGTTGCAGTTTGTTTAAATGAATTGAATTCCGTATGTTTAAATGGCTGGGCGGGCCAAGGAAAACGTTCCCGAAGGTAGTCTAAAATACCTGTTTGTATATTTAAAAATCCGTATATGTAAATGTAGTTACCGTATCATATCCAGCTAAATATGGATCTTTTGGTCCATGATTGATGCAACTTCAATGTGGATCAACTCATCGGGGCTCCTTTGTGAACCCCTTGGCGGAAGCTGCAGAAATCGCTGGATCAGATCTTTGCATCATTTTCATCGGGGAAAATCTGGTAAACATACAAAAAAGGATGGAAAGATCCACCATGTTTAATGGGAAAATCATGGCAAATCAACTATTTCATTTCGACTGGGCCATGTTCAACAATTAGCTATGTAACAAATTACCAGAGGGTAACATTACTGTATTGATTTTCTCTATATTGGGGACTCCCAAACCGTGGCTTTTATAATTTTTGGGGGTCACTGGGATGCAAAGTTGCGACCCTTCCGGTCGGATTGGCCCTCGAAGGGCTGGCTGGATTTTAGTTACATAAGCAGCCAGGTTGGGAAACAGTGGGCAAACGGACGTGGCTCATGCCCCCCCCCAAGATGGGTAGGCCTAGGCACAGATCAAAAATCAGGGTTCCAAAACGGGCCACCATGGAAATCAACGCCTCATGGTGGGAAATCTGAGCAAATCAGATGATCGCAAACCATAGCTAATGTGGTAAAGCCTATAAATTAAACATAAACTTACTATTTGGGGAGAGTATTTACCACCCATCAAAATCGTTTTTTATTAGGGATGGTTTATGGCTTTGGGTTTACCACAATACTTTCTTGTTTTTTATATAGTGGGTCTCAACAACTTCAGATCTCCTTTCCCATAGCCTAATATCAATCCCTTGGGCAATGAACAGAACATCCTCTACTCTTGGATGGTTTTCCCTTAAAATCTGCACTTTTTTTCGTTTACAAGGTGATTTGGTGGCTCCCAAGCTAGTGACCCTTGCCAATTAGAACATAGATGGATTCATGACCCAACACATCAAGCATCGCCCCAACCAATACATTGACATTAACGAAGCTTTGTTGGTTCGATGTTTTGAGTTTCGAACAACTCACCAGGACTCAGCAAATCATCCGATATCCAACAGATATATGTATATATAGTGATATAGCAACCAAACCTCCCAAGGGGTAGACTCCAGCCACTCGATTCCCCAACTCTGCGGCTGCTTGGTGCCTACTTAGCGCCTCAGCACGTGCTCAGCGCAGTTGAGAGATGGGAGGCGCAGCGCAGGAAGATTTAGCGGACCGCATGGCGTGTCCAAAAAAAGGAGCGCGTGGCGTTGTGGCAGTCTACAAGCCAAGTGGATCTGAAATATATGGGATAATCATGGATCATCCTTCCCATTGACTCATATTTTTCAGAGGGGTTGAAACCAAACATTGGGGGTCTAGCAGAAAATGGTTTTTGACTGGCAGCAATTGGCAGTGAGTCCCGAAATTCGATGATTTTCAATGATCTTCCCATTAAAACTGAGGTGTTTTCAAAAGCGTTTTCAGAGATGCGGGAGCAACATCTATTCGAACTTGGTTGAATCCTGTGGACTACGGTACCATGAACCCCAGCTGAGTTGGTTTATAGCCTCCTCATCGAACTAGTTTGAGATATTCACCAAGACCCAAGTTAGCTAGCCAAGTTCTACACGACAACCGTATCATGAATCAACTTGCAATTCACCATGTCTGTTTGTAGAGTATACCAACTTCTAGTGGTTTTGTCGCCACCAGTCATTTCTTTTCATCATTTCCACGTTTCTAGCTGTTCTATCAATTGCAACAAACTATACACACAAGTTTGAAACCTGGAAATTGATAGAATTATAACAGTTCATGATATATCCAATTCATGATAGAAGAGTCTTCTATCATTTGCTATATATAACTCTATATACCATCTGGTTATTTAACATAGCCATGGAACATGGCCGGTTTACCGGGGTTTACCGTTCCTAATAGCATGGTGGATCTTTCCATGGCGAACTGTTGTTAAATAACTAGAGGGTAATCCCATTATTATCCCATTATTATCCCCAATATTCACATTATTATTATCCCATTATGCTCAATAATCCCTAAATATATGTATATATATATAGGTACATACATTAACCCATCATACATCTCCTACTTCGTCAAGCACCTCGGTCCCATCTCGCTCACCGTTGTTTCAATTCACACGAGGTCGGCGTGTTGATTTCCCGCCTGGGCTTGCGGACGCCCTTCCTACCCCAGGACAACGAGCCAGGAAGCCCAGCAGAAGCAACCCAAAGTCAGATGGAGATCTCCCAAGTCAGATGGATTTGCTATGATATTTGCCCATAGTTTTTGAGTCATGGCCAGGGAACATATTGGCTTTGTCTTAGCCAATTCCAATAGATCACCACTTTCACAGGATGGTTATCTCCATGGTTCCAGCAATGTTGAAACAGAATGGTTGGTCGAAGACATATATTACAATCCTATGTGATATTGTGATATTCCATTAACATGGGTATATTGTGGATAATATAATATGTGTACAATTATTGTACATATATTATTATGGATATACATATGTATATATATAATTATATATATATGTGTGTATATATATATGCA
>Ga0126342_10021875_pt1 | contig 10617 bp, 9 predicted proteins | sample Cyp1metagenome_FD_92528 | JGI IMG/M metagenome (GOLD analysis project Ga0126342, IMG submission 92528) | Coral microbial communities from Lord Howe Island, Old Settlement Bay, Australia - Cyphastrea 1 metagenome | ecosystem: Host-associated > Invertebrates > Cnidaria > Coral ...
GCCAGATAGAATGCCAAATAGAATGTCAGAAGATATGTCAGATAGAATGCCAGAAGATTTGCCAGTAAGAAAATGTATAAATGTCATGGTGGGGATCACACGAAGTAAAGTAATTTTTTAATTGGTTGCTCCCTTTAGCCCCTGCATGAACGTCCATGGGGATCATCCATGGAATCTAATGGAATCTACAACCTGCAATGGGACCTCCTTTACCAGCTTTACTATGGGAGTATGGTCCTGAGGAATGCCGCTGGACGCATCAGGTTGGTCAAGGCCAGGCTGGTCGGGCGTCCTGACGTTTTCACCAGGCGCGTTATCTAATGGGTATAAACACCATGTTTAGCCATTGAATACCCATAATGTGGTTAGAACAATAATAACCTACCAATTTTGGAATGGTAACCATACCACCCATTTATGGTGATTTAGGAGATGATTTATGGCATTGTTTTAACGACATTCTTTTGCATATCCCCATTCCAAGAGATGGTATCTAATTATATATTCCGTATTCCCGTTTCTGATGGGTATCTCCATCAGGATTTCCCACAAAAAATGACCCTGTTGGTTGATATATATCGGATTGTCAAGCCTATAGAATCAACCTACAGGGCTTTTGAGCACTGCAAAAATGTGGGGATATCATTATCTTGATGGTATACTAACAATCTCATTAAAATAGACATAACATGAGGTTATACCTATGAAAATTAACCAATTAACAATCTGTTTTTGTCAACACCCTTGTGCTCTGGTGAAAATCAAAATAACTGGCAGTTACGGATGTTCATCACCCTAAATTATGTATTTGTACAGGATGGGCCCCCCCAGTTATAAGTTGGTTTATAAACCATTATAATCCCCATTAACTACAATTATATTATCTACCATAAACCATAGTTAAACCACTTATAAACCAACTTAGCTATCTTGGGGCCCCCATCTTGTAGGCATTGATCCACTGCCATATGGGCCCAAAAACTGCTGTTGTAATTAGGGGAATTTTTCTGGGTAGCATACCGTCAGACAAACTCAGCCACGGGTTCGTCTCAGAGTGGGTTGCTACTCCGATTTGTGGCCATCAAATATACTGGGACGATGATTACCCTCTGGTTATGACTAACATAGCTATTGAAAATGGCTATTTATAGTGGATTTTCCCATTAAAAATTGTGGTTTTCCATAGTTTTTTGTATGTTTACCAGAGGGTAAAAACACCATGGGATGGAATGGGTTTCACATGTCGAGACTCAAATGAGGGAGCAGAAAAAAAAGCTCATGTGAGGCCAGCTAGTGAGTGGTTCCAGCCTATCCCAGGCAAAAAAAAAATCTTGATGCAATTGAAACTCCGACACACATACATACACATACGACATCTAGAAACCCTCAATCCACTTGATTGCAGCTGGATTCTGCCCAAATCATAGGTGAGGTAACTCGCTATGCTTGTCGTCTAGTCATCCAACATCGATCATTCCCCACCACCCAGTGGTGTTGTTCTGGACGCTCTGAGAACTGGACGCTGGCGGTTTTGAAGGTTGTGACGGTGCGTCCTTGGCGATGAAAGCCCCAGTCCGATAGCTAAGTTACTATAGGTTCGTTTCCAAGTATCTATCTCTAGCATCGATATTATTTTTGGGCTTCTGAACCAACTTCTTAGACATCCTGCATAAAACTATTCTTAGGTTGTTGGCAAAATCATCTCTGTTTACGCTCTTGTAATTTCACGTAGCTGTGGAAAACCATCATTTTCAAACACGGTAAATCATCGAACTAAATTGGCCATCTCTTCGACCCCACCTGATCTATGGGGAGGGAAAAGCCACAAAAGCCTCACTTGCGCCCAAAGAAACGGCTCACTCTCCATTGACATAAGATGACATCATTCAGTACTCCAAGGTGACACCTTACTCTACAGCCATTTGGGGTTTACCAACGTAGGGGACTTGGCTTGGGGACCAACCGCGATGATCGAACAAAAAAACCCTTGGGAAAACCGCTTGGGATTTCTCAAGAGGATTTAACAACGATGGAAATCCATCAGGTTTTCCGATGTTTTTTCTATGGCTATGTCAATGTTTACTGGACACGCAAGGTGAGGTTTATGACGATCTCATCTCATGATGGATGTTTTGTCATGAGGACAATGATAGTCATGATGTAATATATATTATCATGATAGATGATCACTATATATATATATTTAGTCCGCAAACAAACTCATCTTTTGCTGGTGATTTCTATGAATATGTTCCATGTATTTCGCACAAACACCGGCTCCACCAGGCTTAGTTTTCACTACCTCGTCGCTTGGGGACGGCAAATTGCAACGATCCGAAGGATGGTGAATCCCAGATCAGCATTTTTTGTTGGTTAAATCCCATTGTTTTTCATGAATCAATCCAACATGGGATTTAACTGGTATTTATAATTGACAAATAAAACACGATTTTTTTCAGCTGGTGAATGTATAATCATGTTACCGGAAATTAAAAAGGGGCAATATTTGCAACTGATCCTTCCCGATAGAATCCTATCACTTTCTGTTTTAAAAGATCGCAGACTTGCCAGCAGGTTGGTTGATTGGGAAAGGTCGCCATGGTCGCCAGAACCCCATCGTTTTACTTTCCAATTTTCGGAAAACTTGTTTTGAAGTTTCAGCTTGATTTTACCTGGCCGACACTGCCAAACTTTAGGAACCAGTAATTTTGAAAATTTGAATTTCGGCACTGCAATCGGTGCTTTTGGAAAGCGGCAATTTTTCTTTTGCGTCGTGAAGGGATCATGTGGATTCAACCCGAAAGGTGACCCAAAAGTATACTGATAGATGGTGGCTCAATGTGAGGCCCCCCAGTGATGTGAACGTTGGTTAACAAAAGCCCCAGGAATACTATAGTTATAAGTACCATAAACCATAGTTATTGGAGTTATAAACCAACTGAACGCTATCTTGGGGGCCTCACATTGTAAGATTCATTCCTTGTTGGATACTCTGTCTTAGTTTGCCCTGAAAAGAAACCCTTGTTGGACCTTGTGAATATTGGGACCGGGGTTGGTTGATTTGCCATGATTTTTACCAGCATTGGGATGAAAAATGATGGGATTTTACTGCGATTTCAATGACACAATAATGGTGATTAACCATGGTTAGGGTGATTTCTTTGGGTATATCCATCCTAATAGCCCTCATCAGATGGGATTACATCACTACAACATCCGTTTCGGTGCCGAAGTTCGTCTTCCTCACGTTCTTGAGGCACATCTAGGGACACTCTTCGGCGTTCCTTGGAGACTGCCGAACTGACTGACGTCATCCGTCATGGCTAAGGATGCTGCAGAACAAAATTTAAGGGAATAATGTGGTTAAAATAATAGTAAATCACCTTATTTTTGATTGTTTATACCACCAGGTATGGTTTATTATTGCTTTAGCCACATTACTTTTTTTTGTGACTTTGCATAGACAAAACAATGTGTGTATTAGTCGTGTATGTGAAAAACAACTACGCGTACAGGTCATCAAATACAAAACACCTTTGCTGTAGGCTACATAATCTGACTGCATGTACATTTCCCAGAGCCCTCTTTAGCAATCTCTACCCTCTGGTAAACTAACACAACTATGGAAAATCACCATTTTTAATGGGTAAACCCACTAAGAATGGCCATTTTCAATAGCTATGGCTATGTTAGTTTACCAGAGGGTAGTTCATAGTGGTGTCAAACTCTCACGTGCGGTTGGGACATGCATCCGTCCTATCATCAGAAACATGTTTCCAACAAGATTTCCAACAAGATTTGCCGGAAAAGATGTTTGGAAACTCTTACCCTCTGGTAAACTAACATAACTATGGAACATATTGGAAAATCACAATTTTTAATGGGTAAATCAACTATAAATTGGCAATTTTCAATAGCTATGTTAAATTACCAGAGGGTAATACGCTTGGTTGGTGCTTTCATCCTTCACAAATATGACATCAGATTGATGATCAAAGGACAACACAAAAACATTCTCCGAAACTTTAATTATTTTCATCTAATTTCATTGGATCTATCCTCTTTTTTGATGATCGTATCCAATTGTGTGCGGTTCAAATATCCATTGTTGTTTCTGCTCAAATATCTTGTTGGTGCTTTTAACCATCTTGAAAAATATGAAAGTCAATGGGAAGGATGACATCCCATATATTATGGGAAAAGACCTGTTCCAAACCACCAATCAGATATTGTTGGCCATATTTTGTGGGGATATTCCCTGAAATTCAGGCCCTGAACAATAGGCCTTATATATGGTAGTAGGTACCTCCAATCAATCGGTTCCTGAAATGGCCATTGATATGTTAATCAATTGGTTTGCTGATGAAATCTTCAGCTTGTGAAATCCTCATCTTTGCCAGTGAAATCCTCATTTTTTGGGGCTGATCAAAACAGTGCTGTGGTCAAAACATGGTTACCATGTGGTATGGTCATCCTCAGTGGAAATCCTGAGAAAAAAATCATCATTTTTATGACTTGATCATCATCCCCCATGGCATTTTTTTACCCATGTCCTGATTCTCAAACATCTGGCGGATTACTTTTTTTACCAATGTGAACACAGCTATCATACAGCCGTTGGGATGATTTCTCAACAAAACCGAATCATTTCCGGGACGTCACGACGTGAGGTCAGCAAATACCCTCTGGTTATGTCAAAATAGCTATTGCAAATAGCCCATTTATAGTGGATTTATCCATTGAAAATGGTGATTTCCATAGTTATGTTAGTTTACCAGAGGGTAATTCAGCCAGAAGAATTCCATCCCCCTTTTTTTACATCCCATATCGTATGCTTCCAAATACGTGTAAATCTCTTATTAAACGAATGTTTTTCAATAATGAATTCATCCGGATTATTATCCCCATCATATCCCCAGAATATCCCAATATATACCACCATGTTTGCTGGTTCAGTCACCAATTTTAATGCTTGAATCACCATTATAAATTATAATTCATAATATAATAATATACCATTCTATTCCCATTCATATTCCATAACGTTACATGATATCCAGTTACAATGGTTATTATCTAATCTTCATACAGTTTTATTACCACTATACCCATGAGAACTATCTAATCTGGTTGGTGTTATACCTACCCCTCTGAAAAATATATTAGTCAGTTGGGATGATGACATTCCCAACTGAATGGAACGTCATCAAATTATATAAAATTCCATGGTTCCAAACCACCAACCAGCCATGAGAACGATCTAATCTACTAGTAAAAGTCATATATATATACCATCATAGCCCTGCATTTTCTGGACAACCCCCTCTATATTGGTGCTTATAGCTGCATCATAAGGTCCCGCCGCTGCAGCGGCCCCCCCTGGTATTTTCCGGGCCTTGGCGGCGACGTCGATAGAAACTACGTTCGATTCAGCATCTGGCTGGTCGAGGTCGGGCATACCTGCGCTTCGTAGCGCATTCGTTGCGCCAAAACCACAGCGAAAAACACTTCAATTTTCATGGAATTTAGTGGAGATCTAATGAAACAACGGGACATCATGGAGATATAAGGAATTTTAAGGAATTTTAAGTTACTTTAAGGAATTTTCAGGATTTTCAAGGAATTTAAAGGAATTTTAAGGATTCAATGGGGATCTAATGAACAACGGGACATGGAGATATAAGTAATAGGTATTATTAATTGGGATATCCCTTTTTGCACTAGTGGGCACCAGCAGAGTGCACCAAAATAGCACCAAGAAATATGGCAAAACTTGCCTTGGCGCCAAATGAACATGCCCAAGACTGAAGGTACTGACAAGTTTCCACTCTACATCGTTGAGTTGCCTTACACACATACACAAAGGAACAAAGAAGGTTGTTGAAAGGTTGTGCTGTGGCACAACTATAAGAAGATACACTACAAGATAATGTAAGATACTAGGTTTGCCTTGGTGCCTGCCGGGGCTGGGCAGGGGGGCAGGGGCCTGGCCCAGACCTAGAGAACTAAAGTTGTAGCTAGCTAGGGTTGTGCTCCAAAAAAACTGTTCCAAACCGACATAATATAATATCTATATGTATATATAAGAGCAATATAATTGGGATAAAACCGAGCAATGTTCAAAACCCTTGTTGGTTGATGATTGTAGGGTGTACTACCCAATAGACTGGGGATGATCACAATCCATTGTGTGAAATCCGTTCTTAACCAACCAGTATATGGGGACAATACAGGCTTTTGAACACTTCACTTGCATACCAGTCTTGTGACCCATCCTTAAAGTATAAGTCAATAGGGACCATTAAAGTAATCCCATCCCCCTCAGACAAGATATGTGTGAGTAGGCATCTATACTATGTATATGTATATATATACATACAGGTATCCTTACATGATGATAATATAATGTTGTCAAACAGTGAAGTTACTGTATGCCGCACATGAATATGTATATGAATACACATATATATATATATATGAATATATCACCCCACAAAACAACAACAACTTCTAAGGTGTTCATTCGATAGTTTTGAAGCCTAAAGGTTTACGCACTAGACAAGTTGAGATTGATTAATTGACCAGTTCAGCGTTGACATATATTAGATTGATAGACTGACAAGTTGAGGGTTGACGCAAGAGAGGTAATTTATGGATATTTATGGTAAGTTGCTAACTAACATCTATTTTCAGAGGTTTTATTATAATAACAAAATGACTGAAATCCAACAACCCGAACTTTTGCCTGGGGTTGAAATCCAACTTACCAGCAAGTTCCCAGTCTTTCAAGTCCGCCTCACGTGCACGCGGCACAAAGGACCCCGGGACGACACAGCATCAGCTTGAGCGCAGCAGTATTCAAAAGCCATTGTCGTCCCTCAAGAATTGGTGGGTTAAAAGGAATTTTCAGAATGGATGGTGATCCTCCGCAATATATTGGATACCCTCTGGTAAACATGCACATAACTATGGAAAGATCCACCATTTTTTATGGGAACACTCACTATTTCTATGGCCATTTTCAATATATAGCTATGTTAAATTACCAGAGGATAATTAGTATACCCCCATATAACCATCACTCAAGGGCTGTAGCAGCCACTGCTCATATGGAAACTTTTGTCAACATGTGAATTTCATCCTGGTTGGTGACGCCTTTCTCGAATTCGAGGGATGAAGGAGACATGTCTGCACAAAGGACCAAGAGTAAAGAATTTGTCTTTAACCTATCATATAATTAACCCACATAATATATGTATATATATAATCAACCTATATATATAATATATAAATAACCAATATGTAATCCATACATAACTAATAAAGAACATGGTTACCCAGCTTCGATGCTGGGAGACTCCCCATGTCGCATTGGTATTTTGCGGTGGCTAACGCCTTCCATAGGTGTTCCAAGGTGTTGTTGGTTCAGTCCCCATTTTTGCTCGTCCCTGATTAGAAGAAAAGTAGAAATCAAATGATATGCCCAAAATGATACGCATTCAGAGTGTGCTTTCATATGATTTTCTTGTCTGAATATAGGGTAATTACCCGTCAGTAAACTACAGTAACATATATGTGGACAATGGCCCATTTATAGATGAGGGGTTTCTTAAGAATGGTGATTTTCTATAGCTATGTGAGTTTGCTGCAGGGTACCTCCCCAAATTTCACGGTTTATCATCAGGTTCCGTGATTTAGGAACCATGTGACTACTTAAGTCCAATACTGGTTGATGGTATACCTACCCCTCTGAAAAATATGAAAGTCAGTTGGGATGATTATTCCCAATATATGGAAAATAAAATTCATGTTCCAAACCACCAACCAGAATTTGATTGCTTACATCCCACTTATGTCGCCATAAAATCCCATGACATTTCAGCAGATCACCATGTCATATTCCCATTACATCGATATTATGTTGTGTCATATCATACACTATATTATGCCATATTAGATTGTATTACAATATATTACATTATATTCGATTGTATTACATTATATCAAATTATATACTGTATATTACATTATACATCTGTAATAATCGTACTTTTCTAGTGAATATATCCAACTTATTTCCCCAATGGTGTACCCAGTCCATCGGCAATTCTTTTCTCACGCAGGGCCACGGACCTTTGCCGGAGGGATGAAGTAGGAGCCAGTGGTGAAGGCTGAACATTGGTGGGTAAAACCAAAGAAAACTTGGGTTTTTATTCGAATTTAATGAGATTTAATGGGATTTAATGAGATGTATTGGGACTTATGAGATTTAATAGGCTTTAATGGGATTTAATTCGATTTAGTAGGATCTATTGGTATTTAATGAGATTTAATGGGGATTTAGTGAGATTGTTTGAGATTTGATGGGATTCAATGAGATGTAATGAGATTTATTGGGATTGAATGACATATTGGAGTTTAAGGGAATTTTTTGGGATTTACATGCATTTATATTTGATTTTTGTTAGCTCAATTCATTGATACCTCTTGGTTGTATGGTAGATATATCGAACTAGTTCATGGGGTAACCTAAACCAAACTTAAAACTGGGGGGGGCACATGGTTCTTCACCATTAGGGGTTTGTGGTTTCAACGGAGTGCTTTGTTAGGAAAAAACTGGTAACCGGAAACCATAGGCTTTTGCCAGAATATACAGAAATTTGTACATGGGTAATAACAGGGCGGTTTTCTGGTGATTTTTTCCATAAACCATTGTCTATCGTCATTGTAATGTTATTGCCGTGTATCTGTGAATGTTTCATGAACTTTTGCCGTCGTTCTGGAAATTCAAGAGTAATGAAATCACAAACAACTGGCCTAGCTGATCGGTTTCAAAGATCGGTCTTCATCCCACACATGAGATGATTGATGGGATGTGTTGGAAGCAACCGCCAACCAGATCTGACGCTATCACCACGAATTACCATGACATTCTCAACGTTTAGTTTGTAGTTCTGATGTGGAAAAGCATTGCTTCCTGCAATTTTTCGTTTAGTGAAGCCAGTCCGTTCAAACCTCATCAAATTGCTGCTTTCCCCATTAGAATCCGACATTTCCATGGTACCACTTAGCATCACCATGACTTCCAGCCCCGATCGGAGAGCAAAACCCAGCCAGCTCTCTTAGCTCCACTTCATAGCCTCTGGTAAACTAACATAGCTATGGAAAATCCACCCATTTTTAATGGGTAAATATCCACTATAAGGGGCCATGTTCAATAGCAAACTGTTGACATAACCAGAGGGTAATTTCAAATGAAGAGATTGAAGATATAGCAACACCCAAAAAGACTGGTGCTAAACGTAGGGACTGAGGGAATGATCCACTGGCTAACTATCAATAATAATCCCAGCAACCCCCATTCCCATCCATTCCCTACTAAGAACCAGTAAGAAGATTGGAGTTAATAAAATAGTACTAGAAAAATAAATTGTTGGTAAAATAGTTGTCTATCGTCTTGGGGGTGTTACATATTAAACAGGGGTTTCGTTTGGGGGTAGTATCTTAATATGAATGCGGGAAGGGATTATAATGTCACAATGGTGAATCAGATTGAACAATCACCATTTTAAAGTGATGTTACTATCAACTTCACCATTGTCAATAGGATAATCATCTATAAACTGGCGGTTTTCACCATAGCTAACAATGATGATTTACCATCAACTTATGTAATATTGACATGGGCCTTTGGTCATTCTGAGATCAGCAACATTAAGGCCCAAAACCCTCTGTTTTTCCATACCGTGGGTCTGGTTCCCATACTGGAGTAGACTGTACGCCAAACAAAACCAGTGAGTATAACCCATAACCATCTTTTACAATCAATCATCAACGAAACAACAAGTCTGGATCACACCTTTTTGGTGATCAAACCCACATTTTCGGTGGTTGAATCACCACAATCCTCCAGTGCTTGCAGCTTTCGAAAGGTGGGTTTTTCTCAGTCTCCGGGCACTGCAAGAAGAGCGCGGCGGTGGTGGCAGCAGCGGAGGAACGTTGCTGCTTGTTGTCCCGGCGTAGCCTTACTGTCCGGGGCATCCAAGACCCATGGGTGCTGCAAGCGAGTTATAAATCCCATTACCCTCTGGTAATTTAACATAGCTATGGAAAATCACCATTTTTAATAGGTAAATCAACCAAACAATTGTCATTTTCCATAGCTATGTTAAATCAACAGTGTGTAACTATATTTGCTTAAACCATAAACCGTAGGCAGATGCATATATATATATATATATGTAATATGTGTCATGCCATCTGTGTAAATAAATGGAAATATTGATGATATGTAGAAATATCATTTGATGTAAGATGTATATACACATAATGATTACATAAATACATCTTTGCATACATCATTAATCTGGGTAAATTATAATAGTACGGCCAGGAGCTCTGTGTTGCCCGGAGATTTAAAGGGACGTTCCCGGCAGTTTTATGAAGATATCTGACATGTTATTACCCATTTCAATATGTATATATAGTTCAAGAGGGTGGCAGATTTTAATCCCTCATGATGATATGAAGATATCTGACATGTTATTTCCCATTTCAATATATAGTTCAAGGGGGTGGCAGATTTTAATCCCTCATGATGATATGAAGATATCTGAC
>Ga0126342_10021876_pt1 | contig 10617 bp, 11 predicted proteins | sample Cyp1metagenome_FD_92528 | JGI IMG/M metagenome (GOLD analysis project Ga0126342, IMG submission 92528) | Coral microbial communities from Lord Howe Island, Old Settlement Bay, Australia - Cyphastrea 1 metagenome | ecosystem: Host-associated > Invertebrates > Cnidaria > Coral ...
AAGCGCTTCAAGCATGTGGGCGCAACGGTGGATGGCATCAAACGTGAGGTGGAAAGCATGATGCTTGACCCGATGACAGATTGGGGAAAGAGTTCCTTGCCGGTGCCGGCGCACTTGTGGAAATTCCCGCCCAAATAGCCCAAAAGTGGCTGACGTGGCTGACTGCATCTCGGTACAGGCAATGTTGCGACAGTGCATTTGTTGGAAAACGACCTTGAGATGAACAGGGACCATTCTTGCAAACACTGCGTAAATGTTCAAACGAAACCGACATGATGCCCGACAATAAATATACCACATAAATTATAACATAATTTTTGGGATGTAATCTAAGTGGGCAAGGTTAGGCTGGTAGATTTTTTTTGTGATGTTGTTTGTGGTGAGTTTCTGTTTTGGTTTATGGTGTATTGTTTGGTGATTATTGTTTATGTAAATTTAGGCGGGCAATTTTTCAACAAGACTTGTCTTGTTGAAAATTTGGAATTGTTTTTGCATTTGGGTTTGTGGTTGATTGTTCTGATTGGTTTTTGGTTGGGTGTATGTGGTTAGTTTTGATGAAATTTTTGTGAGATGTTGTGTATGTTGGGGGCTGTGAGGTTTGTGGTTCAGGGTTTGGAAGATGGGCAAGGCCCATTCTAACTATATTATATATATATTTATTATATTATATATATATATATAATTTGAATGATGAAGAAATGGACGTTGAAACATGGGGGTTATCTGGATCAAACCCATTGGTTTTTCAGGTTTTCACTCTTTAAAGCAGGTCCATCAAGTGGTCTTCTTTTTCAGGTGACATCATAGTCGGACACTCAGATTTATGCCTTTATTTCTGATGTTTCTGATGTTATGTTATGTTTTGTTGTGTTCTGTTCTGTTATGTTATATGTATTTTTGCAATATAATGTATAAATGTGTATGTATATGTATATATATATACACGAAATATAAATGAATAGTATCCACCGCCTCTTCTCCGATTATGCCGCCTTCAATGATTTGTTTTGCGAGTTAGACTCCCATGATTGCCGGTTCTATGCACATGGCTAGCTTTCTCCCCGTGGTTTCTGGCCGCCCGGGGTCTTTGCTGCCTACATTTGAGGCAATTGGCTGTGCACGCTCCATCCCAAGAATGGTTCGACCACTGGACTGGAAGGGCCAGATGAAGAGGGGCTCGACTACTATTGGTGCATTGGCAACCTGGCTGCAACTTGATGTGCCCCAATCTGATGGGTTCCCCAAAAATTGGCACCCTAAAAAAAATAAGTACTGTAGATCCAAGGCTAAACCAGGGTTTCGTTTGGGGATTTGGGGATTGGATGATGTTTGGTGGGAATTGGCTTTGAGAATTCCCCACAGCTGGCTGGAAAATTGGAGACTGGGAGTAGGTCCAAACCCATTATCCCAGCCAAGACCATTCTGCTCATTCTTGGGATGTGTGATGCCAGAGTTTTTTTTTGGGGTGTTGACCACAACCAAATGTGAAAAGCTGATGGCCACCTTGGTTGGATGATCTTCAGCCGGAGTGTGATGAATAGAGTTCCAGCAGCTGGATTTTGGAAGGATTTATGTCGCCTCCGGGTGTCACGGAGCGGGTTGAATCAAACTAGGGATTGCATGGGGATGGGATACCCTCTGGTAAACATACAAAAAACTATTGAAAATGGTCATTGAAATAGTGAGTTTTCCCATTAATAGCATGGTGATTTTGCATAGCTATGTTAGTTTACCAGAGGGTATATTTTATGGATGCAAGAAGTGGACAAATGCAAGTGGACCAAGATAAATCCGTCAGAGTTCCATTTAGTTGTGATGATCATGATGCTTGGATTTCCAGGTTCTCTCTATATTCTGGGGTTTGTCTGAAAATAGTATACACCCCTAATTTGGTGGTTAATCATGTTTAGTCATCATTTTTTCCGATGATTATCCCACCATTATGCCAATATTATCCGACTACATTATTCCATTATCCGATTATTGTTCCATATTGTTGCTGATATATGCTTATTATATATATATTATACATACATACATACACATACCATCATCATATACCCATATGTAGATATAAACAACAACTATCCCACTACTTTATATCGATATGTAGATACAAATTCTATACCATTAGCAACGCCTCCCGTCCAAATTTCAGCATCGATGCAGGTGAAGAGGAGAGCTTTGAGCCCGGAGACCTCGCCGCTGGGATTTACGGGTGACCCACTGTTGGCTTTTCCGTTGAGATGATGGTTCTGGGGAAAGGTCACAGGTGAGGCTATGTCGAAGTGATCATGGTGAGCAGTTGAAGATCTACTATGAGCAGTCTCAAAAAGCCATTGGTTTACTGTCAATAATAGGGGTTCTACAATCCATTACCGGATCAGTGAACCAGTAGAACTAGTTCGCAACCAGTAGAACTTGATGCTGCTCATGTTGAAATTCTTTTTCGTGCTTTACATCGCCGAAACCTGGTCGAAATTGGTTTCACAGGAGCTGGGACTCTGGGACCCCAGCTGAGGTGCAGATCAATCTGGAAATGGACAATGGCCGAGCCTCAAAGGTTTGGTGGCAAAAGTGACTGGACCGCAGCTGCATTAGCAGAAGGCCCAAGTTGATCCATTTTCATCCATTTTCGGTTTTGATTCGAAAATCTCTCTGATGTGCCGCTTCTGAGGTGATACATACTTGTAACATCTTGTATCTACCCACAATGACAGGCAAAAACCGGATTGTAACTACCCTTCAACATGTTGGTCCAAGCAAGAACAAACATACTTATGTGGATTCTAGAATTTTGTAGGTAATTACCCATTTCATGAGTACCAGAGAAGAATCAAATGAAGATTGGGAATTAGGATTGAACCTTAGCGACCAAAAAGAGGTTAGAACACAGCAGGGGTATGAGGGCACATGGGGGTTTGCGCCTTTTTCTGGAGTTCTACGCAGTTTTGTTTCAGCGTACGTGCGATCTTATGAGGGTGCTCTATTCACGACATCTGACCGGACAACGGCGAAGTGTTTTTTGAGTCCCACACATGGGTTGAAGGTACCTATTGCAGGAAACCTTATATCATCCTATATAATCTATAACACCGTATTATACTATAATATATACTGTATTTGATGGGAAAAAGGACGATTTGAAGGCCCTAGATTCTGTCTAAAATCAATCCAGTGCTATTCTCCCGTAACAGCTGGATTCATCCCTAGGTCAGAGAGCGAGCGTGCGCACAAGCTGCGCTACTGCCGGGGCTTGCAACGCACATCGCAGAGGTGCAGTCCAGTGAGTTTTTGTTGGGGCAAGTCGTCACCATGGTTCTTGCAATACAAAGTCATGGTCTGTCTTGACTTGGATTATATATATCATATATATCATATATACCATGACTGGGGGTCATTTTGTATGGACACCTCCAAAAATTTTTGGAAACTCCCTTTGGCCCCAGTTGAGATATGGCTAGTAGCTGGTACGAACATATCCCAGGCGATTTCGCCTGGTCCCCAGTGATGATCTCTTTATGATGGCTAGTTAATTCCCATGGTGGCCAAGAAGCTGTGCTCCTTGGTTTTTCAGGGCACCAACTTCTCAGATTGACATGAGCAACCTGATTTATATACCAACTCCTAGGGATGTGTCACTAGGCCTGATCTGAAAGTCAAAAAAAACTCGTGGCTTTGAGATTTGTGGACATACCGAACTTGAACCGCTGATTCCTACTGGTACCCATCGTGATTTTGGCTTGCAGAGGGAACTGCAGCATCGTTGGAAGTTGTGTCTTGTAAGTTTGCCTCTTTGTTGACTTCAAGTAGTTGGCATGATGGCATGGTGTATAGAAAATGATGAAAATGGGATATCTTTGAGTCTCCAAGACTTGGAAGTTTAACCCCAAAGCATCATGCAACGGGTTTTCATGGGTTTTCTGCACTTGCAAGACCATACAATTGTAATTTCGGTCGATTATTGGAGAATAGATAGAAAGGTTGTTTATGGAACCAGATGGAAGGACCTGGTACTTGATGGTATGTTTTTTCTGAAATTTGGGCATGAACTTCAACCCCAACATTTTTGGAACCCAGAAGATAGAACGTTGATGAAAGTTGTATAGTAATCCCTACTATTTAACGACGGTGATGTCACGAATGATGTAGATATCTAACTCATCCTGTCACATTCTATCCTTTTGGGAACGTCATCCATCCGAAAGGAGTGGGGATTAGTTTTTACGTGGGATTTACACAGACAAATCGCTCCAAGTCGGTAGCAGTCACTGTATCACTTATCAAATCATCAGATGTGGGATTTACAAGATGGGCAAATATAGATGTCAATCCCGCTTATATATATATATATGAATGTTCACTTGTAGACGGGATTGACATAGCTTGCCATCTGTCCAGCCCCGAATTCTCCTCAGTGGATTTATTTTATCGAAGGTCATTTGTGACTCATTTTTAACCATCAAAAAGTACTACGACAATTCAATGAACACAGGGTAGAACTGAGTCGAACAAGCGGATTTTAGGAGGAAAAAATCCCGAATCCCATTCCCGGAGGAAAAGTCACCCCCTAAACCCAAAAGCCTGGTGGAATGTATTGGTATGAAAAATCCGATTTGATTAATTTCAGAACGGTTGAAGAATATGTAAAACCACTGATCACTAGACTATCTCTAATAACTCAAGGAAGTAGATTCAGAATATGGACTTTGCTTTGTGATATTTAACCCACTTGAGTGATGATTCTTGACATTTCCACAAAAACTCCAGGGTGACTGTGTATAAATCTGTGTATAAATCGGGGAATAGATCAGCCCAGGGGTAGCATTCCAGGCACCAGAAATTGATTGGCCTTCAGCCGTGGGATGAACGGACGCGAAAATCGGCGTGGCTGGGCTTAGCCTGGCTTAGCCGCTAAAGCCTCGAAAATCAAGCTGAAAAGGTCGAGTTTTTATGGGAGGAACGAATTTCTGGTTCGGAGATACAGCATTTTTTGGGTGGGAAATTAATATCCCAAAATTAATGGGGGGGAAAATCACATGCTTCGTGTCCGACCTTATGACCAACTAGGGTTCCCCCGGTGATGTAACATGAGATATGGGTAGATGTCAAACACTGGCACTCTGATTTTCACACCAAGATATCTAGTTGTTGTGGATGTTGATCCCATTTTTTGCTGACTAAATCCCAATCACTGTTTTCAATCCCAACTTATGCTTTGTTCAAATCCATAATTATGTTGGTTGTTTATGGCCCAATTCTGGTTGGTGAATTTCGCAGGATTTTGAGTTGAATCCAATTTTTTGCAATTTCAATCCTCGTGATTTTGGGTAAAATCTTCTCTGTCACTTCTGTTGGTTAAATCCCAGTTTTTCTGGAAAAATCCTTCTTGGACCCTTGTCATCGGCTTCCAAGTGGCATTCCTTCGCCCGTCCCTGAGGCGGTTCACGAAAGCTCCAGATTTCTTCGATGGGCGAATCATGCAGGACTGTTTGTCAGTGAAAAAACATGGGGATTTTTAGAGAAAATAGTAAAATCATATTTGGAGTTTGAATGATTTTGAGGTTTTAGGCCCTTTAGGCTAGAGAAAATGAGAAATAAGCCTCAATAAGCGGTTGAAAGTGGAATTTGATGGGAGACAGCCAGTAAAGAAGAGAATTTAAGGCAGCTAAAAGGTGGGCCATGAAGGGCCATGGGACATGAAACACGAGCCAGGAGACGTCTGCCCTGCGACTGTTCTACAAGCACCGACAGGCGCTGGGAATGCTTGAGATGTTAAGGATCCAACCTGGAACTTCTTAATTTATCTCAAATTCCCAATGTTTAGCTTTTGTTGCTAGTGTAACTGATTGTTCTTTGCAAAAAAACACATGTGATTCATGTGATTGTTCATAGCTATCTCCATTCTTAGTTGTTAGCACCAATGTGTTTGTTGGTTACCCCTTTCGCTCCCCACGATCGACTTGACTCCACGTCCTTAGGAGGATGTCTTCAGGCGGCGCCGACAGATGGAGGAGGAGTGCTCCGCACAGAGTGTGATAACCCCGAGGGTTGCCTTCTGTCAACGCATTGGTTTAAGAGAAAATCTACAGGAAACCATTTTTTTTAAAACCATCAACTATAGGGGTTTCCTGTAAATTTTCCCATCCAATTCTGTGACTCTAGCAATCAAACCTGGCACTTGAAAATCCCCTTTTGACATGGAGGATTCAATTGGACAAGGACAAACAACATGAAATGAGGAATTTCCCATTGCCATGTTTGATTACCAGAGGGTGCAGCCTCATTTGAACCACCCCAGTAGTGATTTTATGATAGTTCAAAACCAGCCTAAGGTTAAAAAGAGTCATCAGGATGATCTATGGGTCACCTATAGTTGGTTGTTGTTCATTATTATTGTAAAACTATATAGATGAGAATCATTAATAATCCGTCTAACTCAGGTATCCCAATTCGTAGTGGTCAGTACATAGTTGTTTGATATTTGGAGTTGGCATAGTACGCAATAATAATCATAATGAGAATAATAACAATGATAATAACAGTAGATATTCAGCCAGCTATATGCTGTGTAACATTCATTCATTGGGACATCCAAAGGTTGCAAGAAAACTTGGCAACCTTTGGATTGGACAGGATCCTTTTGCTATGTAATGATAATGAACTATGCAAGCAACAAATCATTGGACTAATAATTGGGTAATGGTGGGATCGTGGGAGAGTAGATAATAATCGATAATGCTAATGATATGGTTATAATGGTAGAGAATGATAGACAATGACAGAAAATGATATATAATGATAATTACATACTCAGATATTATTATGTATAGATAATATCGATAGCAACAAACATTTGATAATCAGAGACAACAATAGATAACCGAAGGAAGTTTAGTTTAGATTAGAAGCCAAACTTCCGACAATATGGACAGATGGAAAAACAGAGGTGTCCAGAGTCAGAGAAGAGAAAGGAAGAAGAAAGAAGATCGGAGAAGAGACGCAATAATTGCGAAACAGTTTAACCAGTGGTGTCCGAGTGTCCCATCCGGTATTCTCAACATGTAGAGCGAATTAATGATTTTAAGTGTGATGAGCTAAATGTGCAGTGACAATTCACCCAGGTGAGCCAGCACTTGGGTTTGTGCTGGGCAAAACATATGGAACAATGAACGGCGTGCTTAACTTAACTATGTCCACCTAACAACATGCAAAAAGCGGTGCATCCTGGCCAGTGTTGTGCATGAAGGGGCCGGTCAATCTTGCATTAAACTCAAGTAACGAACACGCAAAAATAGGCCGAAGATTGCAAGTGTAGTAAGTGAGCAAAATTACTTACTAGTGCGGAAGTGTTTCCTATGATTGTCAATAAAGATAATAAAGTTGGTTGACATTTGCGGGTTTCTTCTTACTTCTACGCACTGCCTCATTGTTTGCCTGCTTGCTTTTCTCCTTCGAGTAAGATTTTTCGCATATGATTACTTTCTCATAGGTTGTTTTGCTGGTTTCTTTTGGTTTGTTCAATGAAAATCTGAGAAGCGCTCGGTCATATTAAAATATCAAAAATGCAGTGTTGTTCAGTGATTTTGTCCATCCAACTCATCGATAACCGTGTGGGATATACATGTGGCATGCGCACCTGTGAGAGCCTTCAGGTTAGAAACGGTGTTGACTATGACGACACTCTGGACTGACAGAGACTTGGAAGTGCCCATATGGTCCGACACACGCAACAACTGAGTGAACAATTTTTGGACACAAAGGCCTTCAAGCTGCCGAGGTTCGTCTTGAGAATGAGGTACAATCCTGTTAGCAAGTCTTTCCAGCAATGAGCTTGGGTCCTTCACAACACGGAAAAACTCGAGAATGGAGAAGGCCGGCGTGATTTCCAACAAGAGAAATTCAAATCTTGCAGATGCTGCAGGGGGACGAAGAAGAGGATTTTTCCCACGTGTGGTAAGCGATCCTTTCCGCAATCAGGCGTGGTATTTAGAGACTTAGATCATGCACGTTGCTACAGCGTTGGCAGGCCTGTGTCGAAATGAGAGGTGCGGTCACTTTTCGTGGCAGGCACAGTATTTGGTGAACTTGGACGATGTTTTAATAGGCTCAATGTCTTTTTGTGAAGCAGCTGTAATTTTTGATTTGGTACACAATGATGATTTCGCGCGCCAGGTGCAGGACTTCGGATGCCAGGCTCATTTTTTGCGGCGGCAGGCGCAGTACTTTAGAGACTTCGACGAAAAGGTGCCCAAAACCTACGTAGGTAAAGTATCGCTTTTCATACGTTGAATGTTCACTTGTCACTTTGTGCGTGTTGGATCGCTCTCGTTGCGGCGCGGTGCTCATGTTGACATGGCTTATGCAACCCCCTGGTCGCCTTGTTCTTGCCAGATCGCTCTCATGCGGTGTGGTGATCATTTTGAGATGGCGCGCGCAATCATCTCGTCACTTTGCGCGTGTCAGATCGCTCTTGCTGTAGCGCGGCGCTGATTCTGTCCAAGAGAGCTTGCGCAGGGATCTTGACACGGGATCTCTCACTGACATCTTGCCAAGGGATCTCTGTTAGAGACCTCATACAGGGACCTCGTACTAGTACAGAGATCTCTTACAGAGATCCTGCGTGGATATCTCTGATAGAGACCTCGTACGAGATTTTGTACAGAGATCTCCTGCAGATATCTTGTTTACAGGGCTTGGATGGAGATCTCTTGCAAAGATCTTGCCCAGGGGTCTCTTACAGAGATCTTGCCAAGTCACCTCTTTTAGAGAGCTTGTATAAAGATCTTGCCAAAAGACCTCTTGCATAGTGATCTCTTGCAGAGGACTTGCCAACAGGTCTCGTACAGAGATCTAGGCTAAGAGCTCTTGTGCAAAGATCATGTATAGAGGTCCCTGAGGGTGACCTTGTACGGAGATCTTGTAAAAAGATGTCTTACAGCGATCTTGACCTCTTCTAGAGATCTTGCACAGAGACCTCGCGTAGAGATCTCTTGCCAAGAGGTCCCTTACAGAGATCTTATCAATAGATCTGCTGTAGCGAGCTTGAGCAGAGGTTTTGTTCAAAAATCTCTCCCTAGAGATCTTGTATGGAGTTTTTTGGGGATCCCTGTCAGAGACCTTGTGCAGAGATCTACTACAGCGATCTTGCCAAGAGATCTTTCAGAGACCTTGTGGAGACATCTTTTACACCGATCTCTTGCAGAGTTCTTGCCAAGAGACTTCTTTTAGAAATCTTGCGCAGAGACCTTGAACAGATATCTCTTGCATAGATCTTGGCATGAGGTCTCTTACAGAGATGTTGCTACGAGATCTCTTCTAGAGAGCTTCTGCAGAGAGCTTGAGCAGAGATCTTGTAAAAAAGATGTCTTACAGAAACCTTGCCCGGGGATGTTTCATGCTTGTACAGTACAGAGATCTTGCCAGGAGACCTCTTGTAGAGATCTCCCGCAGAGACTTTGTAAAGAGAACAGAGGTCTTGCTAAGAGATCTTTCTGTAAGACAATGCAAAGCGGCCATCATCGCCGGCCAGGACGTGGACCTTGGCCCTTCTTGGGTTTCCGGTTTGGTTTCTGGTCCGGGCTGTGGTTGCGGCGGTGGCGCTCAAGCCAGTTTTTGTTTCCACATGACGTTCAAATGCTTCAAGTCCGGTAAGAGGCCTGATGCTTGAGTAAGTGGCGTACATCCTGTTAGTATGTGTGCCCAGACTGCCGTGTGCCTCTATTCAGAAACATGTGACCATGTTTTACACATGCTAAACATATTCACTCATTCCCTTTTCTTGAAGCTTCCAGGACCTCTGCAACAGATTTGCCGCTTTGGCAATCATCAATGGTGCAAGCAATGTGGCAAGAACGGATGAACCTGTTGCATGCAATCTGGTGCTTCAACTTTTATTCAATCTACGCTGTTCATGCGCGCAGGCAATTGCTGATGGTGGCTGTGTGCGCAGTTTGGCATTAACCCCGCTTCTAAAGGCAGGAGCTGCGCGCAGGACAGGTGTAACCGTAACCCAACTACTTCTTGACGTGACTTTGTTCTAAATTACCCTTCTTCACCGTGCGCGAACAAAGGAGCCAGCATCCTCGGAGAAAGGTTTCATTGGGGACGGGGTGGAGGACAGGTTGGGAATAACATTCGCCTGTGTTCCGATGAGTTTAGTCCTATTCTCGCTGATGTTGAACACCTGCTTCCTGGACGTGTGCCAAAGGTTTGCTGCGCTGGCAACCTCACCCTTGCGACAGGCGGGGGTCCAATCTTTGGCCCTTTGATATAGCAACATTTCTCTTTTATCCGTGCTACCGTTTGCCGACAAGGTGCGGCCCACCAAGAGACACCACCCTTCGCTGGCACCGCACCTGAAAAGGGCGCGCCGATGAGCGCGTCAGTTTGACAGTTTCATTTCAGCCATACAGGCAATTTCTTCCGATTCTCGTTGAAAACTTGGCCAGTTATACCGGATAAACATGCCTTCTTCCGTCGGAAGAACATTGGCCATAGATGATAGCTGCTGATATAGATGGATATTGATTTTGGGGAGAATGGGAAGTAGATTACTAAGTAGATTGATTATCATTCTGCAATTCAGGACGGAATTCCATCACCTCCCACAGACCC
>Ga0126342_10021877_pt1 | contig 10616 bp, 16 predicted proteins | sample Cyp1metagenome_FD_92528 | JGI IMG/M metagenome (GOLD analysis project Ga0126342, IMG submission 92528) | Coral microbial communities from Lord Howe Island, Old Settlement Bay, Australia - Cyphastrea 1 metagenome | ecosystem: Host-associated > Invertebrates > Cnidaria > Coral ...
ACACAAGGTATTCGGAGTAACTATTTTGGGAATGTCGGACTCATAGCTACGGCATTACTACCTACACTGGACCTACTACCTATGCTATACATAGTGGGGCTCAGGGGTCGGTATATTTCAACTGATGAACCATCAAATATATGATGACTCAACATTTAGAAACGTTTTTGAAACCATACCTTCCCAGGATTTGGAAAATAATACCTAACATGGCTACCTTTTTGAGAACTTGACGATTATCACAGGATCATCAATCAAATGAGCTCGGCACTGTAGAGAAAGAGGGCCAGCTCGCGTGTTGGCGAAGAGAGGAGGCCGGGAGCGTAGGAACCAGCATACCTGGGGCTACTGCAAATGGACCGATGGTGTACCTGGTTGGTCATTGTTAACACATAGTAATGTTCGCAAAGCAATAGGATCCACCATCCCCAATTTTACTCGAAATGGGTGGTATAGACCATGAACATATAGGTGGTTTACTATTGCTTTACTAACATTAGAAGTCATTAGTCTCATATAAAATGCCAACGTAACTGAAATCTAGAAGCCATGATAGTATACCGGTTGTTTTTTCACTGCTAAACTTGTAGTAATGACAAGAAGTGAACATATATATCTGTGGTTTCATGACAAAGATAGGGGGAAACCGTGGAAACCACCTGTTCCATTCGTTCATTCGTCGTCACTCTTGACTCCAACAATGGCCCTTCGAGGGTATTCCCGAAAAATTACCTCATTTTCAGACACACCCGCATTAGTCTAATAACTACTGAACATATACTCTAACGCTTGAGTAGTGTTCAATACTAGTGATTTTGTACTGATGATGGTAAGATATGATAAGTGTGTCCAATTTGTAGTATGAACAATATTGTGGTACCCATTTTTATGGGTTCCATGACCTATCGAACATGACCATGTTCCATGGCCATTGTGACCATATTCTATGGCCATTTTTGATCACCAGAGGGATCCAGAGGTTGTGTAGCCCCCCAGTGTTGATTAACTCCCCAGGTTTTGGTGATTGTACACCCAGTCGTCATAGTCCGAGTATCTAGTGATAAAAATGACCATAGTAATACATAATAAACTTACATAACTATCATCAATATAACTATATAATGTTGTTTTTTTCAAACAAATATTGAACATCAAAAGACAACAACTAAGTAGATAAACATACATCAATAAATAATAATTATATAGATACATATATAATTATATATATGATATATATATATATATGATATATATATATATATATATATGATATATGATATATATATATGATATATATATATATATTATACATATATGTCATATATACATACATATATATATACATATATATATAATTATATATATATGTATATATTTGTATATAATTATATATATATATGTTTATATAATTATATATATATTCTCCCTAGGGCATTCACCAGCCAATTTCCCAGCTGAGCTCCCACACTTCACCACCCAGGTGCCATCCAGCTCCGGGGAGTAGACGGGCTCCTCGTTGGAGTTCATCCTGAAAATCGCTCGGGAAAATCATGGAAAATCTGGGAGTTAAGCCATGGGAAAATGAAAAACAAAAACTAGGACAATCTATGGACAATCAAGGAAGATCTATCCCATGACGGATCCTAACGGTGCTGCTATATTAAGGGTGTGCCATGGATCCCATCAACAAAAAAACCCAATCAATGTTAGCATTAATATAGCAGCACCGTTTGGATCCGTCATGGGTATGAAATTCTATGAAAATCTAGGACAATCTATGGACAATCAAGGAAGATCTATCCCATGACGGATCCATGGTGCTGGTATATGAATGCTAACATAAAGGGGGTATATTGATGGGATCCATGGAGCACCATATATAGCAGCACCATGGATCCTATGGGAACTATGAAAAACAATATCGATACACCCTGGATTTCACCTTGAACACACGTGAAAGCCATTGGTAAACACATCTCCAATGACACCAGGAATGACCTGTCCTGCGGATCTGTTTTTTTCATCATGGGACTCCGTCCGTGCATGTTCAACATGTAAATCCATTGCCTAATCCATTGACTCAAACAGAACTTGATGCCGGGTTGTTAGACAACCCAAATCTGATCTGATATATGAGTATGGATCAATACCTATTGATACCATTTTTAGGGGGATGAACATCCATTTACCAGCTATTTTGATGTTCACCAGGGGTACAAGGTTTTGACACACTGCCATATATTCTGTCATAGGTTTAAACCTCATCTTCTGCATTGACTTTGCTATAAAATGGTGGAGATTGCTGGAGTCTCATCCATTTTTTCAGACCAACCCGTATGGACCATCTCCGGTTTTGTGGACAAACAAAGGACTGTGGATGTCCACCATGCAACATCAGTAGCACGGGATAACCAATCAAGTGGGAAAAAAACGTGGCTATTTTTGTGAAAACCATACATTTCAATAGAGAGAAAGTAAAACGGGGGCTCTATTTGAGGATATGAACTACCCAAAGGATGGTAGATATCTTTGGATATGTTTTGGTTCGGCGCTGAACTACCCAAAGAATGGTCAGCACGCTGATTTTCCAGGATCTGTGGTATATGAATCAAAGGAATATACACCATATATATATATATACACATACATTATGTGTACACACAGATTACACACAGGTTATCCATTATCAACCATAATTACTACTATATACTACCCAGTTATACATGACATTCCATATGTTATATGTATAGGACCCCATTTATAAACCACTGCAGAACCACTGCAACTGATCCCCCCAGGGCACCTCTCCAACCGGACAATGGCCTCATCAACTCGTCCACGCATTGGCTTACCTCCGTCTGCTATGTGATGTCGTGATGTGATAGAAATCATTGGTAATGGGAATAGAATTTACTGGGAATATACTGGAATCTAATGGGACTATCATGATGTACTGTATCACTATCATAATGGGATATCATGAAAATATCATGGAGTATAATGTGATAGTATCTAGTGATTGGTACAATCGGAATATCATGAGAACATGGGACTATCAAGGAATACCACATGGTGCTACAATGGGAATATAGTGCCCATGGTGGGAACATGGTGCTATATCATGGGAAGATCATTGAGATTTAAGGCAAAAAACATGGTGGTGATAAGCCACTGGATTCTGAGTGCTTTCCCACTTTTTGCAGAAAAGAACAACGGTTAGGTCCAAAGATGGAAACTGGTTGGTGGTTTTAACCTCTGAAAAATATGAAAGTCAGATTGGAGTATCATCCCAACTATTGGGGAACATAAAAAATGTTCCAAACCATCAACCAGGAAATATTGATGTATTGGTGCGGCTATTGATCAAAGTGTGCAAAACATCAATTGATGAACTTGAAGCCAATCCCTCCCGACCAGGAATGAACGAAAAAACACGATATTTCCCACGGGTCATGGCACTCTGCTGGTAGCTGTGAAGACATCAATCGATAGCTTGTATAGCTCGATGTTCATGCTCCCCAAATATGGAATTTGACCCCAGGAAAACTCAGCATCAAATCAGCATCTTGATGAAATACTATGACAAATCCCATCAATTTCATCACCAGATTCCCAAGAAAAATCCGCACCTGATTCTGTTCCCTGCAGGGTCGCTTCCTGCCGCTCCCTGCGCACCTTCAGGTCGAAGTACTTCCTGCTCCAAGTTGCTGTCCAGCAAATCCATCAGCCTCTCCTGGCGACTTCCATCGCTGGAGATCAGGAGGTGCTGGTGTTTCTTCTTTCATGGTCAAACATTGTCAAATATCTTCGATAAATTTGGGGGATGTATGCTGATGTTGAACTTTTAACCTTTTTCTTTCTCTTGGATATTCCGTTATTCTGGATACATATATATATATATAATGTAATATAATTCTACTGGCTGGTGGTTTCAACCCCTCTGAAAAATATGAAAGTCAGTTGGGATGATGAAATTCCCAATACATGGAAAGTCATAAAATTCCATGGTTCCAGTCACCACCAAGCAGTTATTACTCTTCACCTACTGATTCTTATATTAAGGAGACCTTGTTTTATTTACCCTCTGGTAAATTAACATAGACCCTGAAAATAGCCTAGTTTTAATGGAAACTAAATTTCCAACCCCTATCTGCCAGGGTCTATGTTAATTTACCAAAGGGTAAATCAACCATCAACCAGCCAGTGGGAAAAGGACGAATCCATGCTATCTTCATGATCGTTGACACGAGCAAGTATCATTGTCTTTGTCATTAATATCGACCCAAAAACGCATAGAAATCCAACATTTATGGGATATATCTACACATATATCATATATATCTAACGATTTATGTCATATATCTACACTAATACAGGATAGTATAGAAATAGCAAGTATTATACTATATATATGTATATATATATATATATTATATATATTATATATCTACCAATTCATACATGGTTATTTATACACTTCTCCATCTAATTTGTTGGATCGCTGGGCAAACTTTTCTTTTCTCCGCGCGAATGTTTCAAGCCGGAGCGCAAGGCGAGCCCGGAGCGCAGCGCGCACAAAATATGTACATCCCATGCCATTCATCTATGGTATGTTCATAATTACTCACATTACTCGCGTAAGTGTAGATGTATATATTTATATGTATATATATATAATATGTATATGTAAATATACACATATTTAGTTCTATCTGCAAAACAAGAACTAGTAAGATTTATGCAAATCACCAAGTAATGATAGAAAATCAAGACCATCAATGGATGGCATGGGCATCACTGGCATCACTGGCATCACCGCAGCAAAGAGGACAACTGCAACCTCCAAAGTTCCACTCTGCCTGCGAAAAGGACTTCACCAGGGGGTGCTGCAAGGCATTCGGGGAAGGGACTAGCAATTTAAAACATGTTAAAACCCATGTGAGTAGCACTCATAATCTTCGAGATACCATTTACATCCATTTACCAGCTTGCGTTGATTCTGGCATACATGATGCTCCTTAGCCTTGAAACATCTTGAAGCCACCGGCCAGCATTTTTCCAAGGTATGCCTGGGGGCATGGCTTTCCGCCCGGCCTGCCCCCTTTCCAAGCAAGAAGGCGCTCTTGCCGGCCGCGCACATCCCCAACCACCTGCAGAGTGCAGGTTTCGAACCAATCTCTGGGATTCAACAAAAACAGAAATGGAGCCAAGATGAGCCAAGTTTTTTCGAATATCTAGATACATGTAATATATTTATGATGTATATATATATATATAGATTGGAATATGCTTATCTTATTGACCATTTTACAGATTAGTTTGATTCAAGAGTAAACCACAGCAATATCGTGAAACAAAACGACTGGAACGTGAACCACGTGAACCAGTCGCACCGGAGGAAACCTGGCCTCAAACCCATCTCTTTGGGCAGGTCGTAAAACCAATCTGGCGCCAGGGTGACCCCTTTTTAGGTCATCTAATCCCATGGGGATCCTGCTTTTTTTCAGGTGCCCCAGGGACGCCTTTTTTTCCAAGGAAGTTCCCCGATGAAGAGATTCCATGGATAAACTAAGTATATGACTATGGTTATCAATAGTTAACTATAGTGATCAAGTTATACCAACTAATTAATGGTTTATCAATAGTTAACTTGTTTTTGTCATCTACCTAAGTCTGGGATAATCCTCTAAGCACTCCCTGTCTCTGAATCGCACCTGATGGAAGCCATCTCTCAGACTCCCAGGCATGAAGCCGTCCTGTAGGAAAAAATGCTGGCAGTGAATGGGTCAAATCATTTAGTGATGTTTGGTGGCTTGTAGAATATCTAAATTAAATGGTTTACATCTAGTTAAAAAATGTTTTTTCTCAACTATTCAAACATCATCTATGTAAAATCATGAAAAAACTAAGAATATCTACAAGCCATCTAACATCACACATGATTTTGTTTTGAACCCAATGAATGTCCCAAAGTTGCATTGTGGTTTTGCCAAGTCGGGGTCCAATGCAAATACCATTCGACGACCATTTTGCTATGTCCAGGACCAGGATGATGGTTGGATGATGTGTTCACCATCATTTTCCAGCTTTCCAAGTTTTCTCTATTGGGGTTTGCTATAGTTGATTCGGCTTGCTACAATTCTCCCACAAGTAAATGACAACAAATGACAATTGATGTTTTTGGCGCACATTTGAGATCATTTGAGGGCGTGGTTGTTATGTGTGTTCTCCTATAAGAGTGGTTCATGCCAACATGTGCCTTTATCCCAATTGCACCAGCTGTATCCGTATAATTGCTGGTCACTGTCCTCATTTCAGCCCAGAAACATGCATGTATATAATATGTATATAATCTGTATATATATACACACACCAAAAATACGAACGTATAGAAACATCCACAATCATCTTTGTCATTCGGGTGTGAACATCGGGTAGGCGATTTCCCCAACATGGCCATATGTTAAGAGGGATACATGGATAATTCATGGATAAAAAGGAGTACATTTGTAAATTTGACTTAAACATTTGGCCACCTTTGTCTGAAAAAATCTGAGTATAGACAATGTCCATAAGTTCTATGTTCAACCAACGCATTTCTTCAATCTCTCCCAGATTTGGGTAAGTCTGAACAGATGGGTATACCATACAAAAAAGAGGGGCTATTTCATGGGGAACGAAAAAATGATTCAACAGGGGTCGCCTATTAAAAAAGAAAGGCATTTCTTTTCATGAAGAATTCCATGAGTTTAGAGAATCCATTGGTTTATCATAAGTTTCCCTTCCGCAGAGGTCCTGGAACTACGCTAAGATCAACTGAACGAAGCTCCGCTGTGAATGGAAGCAGATTGGAAATGCCTAACAAATGGAATTAGTTACTAATTATATGCACGAGTTTTCCTCAAGTTAATTACTCATGGTTATTTTTTTACTAATCATAAGTTTCCCTCTTAAAAAAGCTACGGTATGTGGTGCTTCATCTCACCATTTCGAAGAAACTCCCGGTCGAACCAGGTCCTTGTTGGCTCAGCGCCAGTAAGTCGCCACCCTGGCCACCACCATTACTTTACGGATCCTACTGGAGTCATCTACAGATCAAAAAAACAGAAGTTCTACAGATCATCGGCTGACATGATTTCGGATCGTTTCAAATCACCTTTTCAACTCCCATGACGGATCCAAACGGTGCTGGTTTTTGTTGATGCTAACATTGATTGGGGGTTTTTGTTGATGGGATCCATGGAGCACCATAGCAGCACCGTTAGGATCCGTCATGGGAATTTGTTTTGTGTTTGTCTTTTCGTTCTGCAAAAGCTCAAAAGTCCTTTTCGGATGTCCCAGGCCTGCAGGGCATCCAAAAACTCTTGCTGCCCTGCAGGATGTGATCCAAGTTGCATTGATGGCACCTGAAAGTAGAGCTGGCCCTGGGAGAAACATGGCACATATGGCACTATAACTGCTGATGCATCATCCACGGATCGTGGGAATCGTGGTTCATCATACCCATGCTTTTTATAACCCATAGGATCCATGTATGCTATATATGCTAACATTGGGGGTATATTGATGGTAAATGTTACCATATATAGCAGCACCATGGATCCTATGGGTAATAATGTTCTTATGAAATCCCCAGTTATCATAGTTAAGATATTATGTTCGTGGCTTCTCCCACTTATGGGTGAACTAACCCCAAGTACTAACCACTTTCTAAGGATGCTCTGAGTCTGCCACGAAGTGCCTGGCTTGGCCTTGCGGTGTCCCCGGACACCGGACAGCGGACAACGGGTGTTTGTGTATCTAGTGATGGGGAATTCAAACATATGGAGGTGTTCGAAAGGACTCGGGGTAATCATCCAATTGTTTCAAAGATTTTCCCTTACCCATAGGATCCATGTATGCTATATATGGTAACATTTACCATCAATATACCCCCAATGTTAGCATATATAGCATACATGGATCCTATGGGCTTATAAACCCCCAGCCATGGCCACGGGTCAAGACAAATGGATGGGCCGGATGTCTATGGTCATCCCATGCCATGGCTATCCTGAAACAAATGGGATACAAATCTATATTAATGGATTGATGAGCATCATCCCCATATGGGTCTACAATCCCACTTTGGCACATATCCCATGACGGATCCATGGTGCTGGTATATTAATGCTAACATAAAGGGTGTATATTGATGGGATCCATGTTACCATATATAGCATACATGGATCCTATGGGTATTAACATATGACTGAGTCTGATAGTAATAGTAGGAGATGCGCTCAAAATTGTCGTGTTGATGGAGAAAATGATGATAAACCAAGATAAACCAACGCTTAAATCCATGAGGGTATCACCAAAAAACGAACCCCAAACAACGGTGCCCCAACATACGCGTTTTGTTTGAAAATTATTGAACAATCTGTAGATCCAGTGGTTCACCATCATTTTCCTTATTCAAATGGCCGTGGCTGGATATATCAGGGATGACTGCGCCGCGCCTTCGGATGGCTGCAGCAACACGGGGCTTTTCTCAACCTCGGTTGGCGTGGAGAGAAAGCCATCATGGCTGCCATGCAACAGCTACACCCCACCAGGGTTCTCTCCAGATTGGAACCCGTGGAAAATCACATGCTTTATTCATTGCATGTCCTATAAGGTGGGGGCCCCCAAGGTAGCTAATGCTAAGGATGACTTGGTTCACATTTGGGTTTATTGGTTAACCAACACATAAACCAACTTAGTAAACCGCATCCTTCTTTAACTATAGCTACCCCCTGGTAAACTAATAATGAACATGGCCATAGATATAGTTGATTTACCCATTAAAAATGGCGGATCTTTCCAGTTCGCAAACTGTGAGTTTACCACAGGCTACCCTCAGGTAATTTCACAGTTGGCTATTAAAAATTGCCATTTATAGTGAGTTTTCCCCTTAAAAATGGTGGATTTTTCCATAGTTATGTTAGTTTACCAAAGGCTAATGGGCTTTGTAAACCAACTTATACGGCCTCCACCTCGCAGTGTCTGAGATCCCGCGCCGCGCGCTGCGCCCAAAAGCCGCCCTGATATCGGCCGGAGGCCAAGTGCCAGGGCCCGCCGAAGAAATGTAACCTGGAAGTGATGGAAGTGCATCTGCCGTTGAATGGACAAAAAGTAGATTTATAATTATATATAATATATAATATGTAAAACATAGTAAAACTATATAATATATATATATTTGTATAACTATATATATATATGCACATGTGTGTAATTATACACATGATATATATAATTATAGGGATCATATCCCAACTGATGAAGGTTATCAGCATGTTTACATCTACTTGGTGGCTCATCCCACGAATCGTATTGTATGTTTTAACCCAAGTTACGAGTGGGTTAAGCCTACTTATCCCACATAAAAAACAAGGGATATAAAGAACCTTACTTAGGTTGTGGGATGAACCACCAAGTATATACATGTACATATTCAATCTAGTTAGCACTTAGCGCGTACCCTCTGGTAATTTAACATAACTATGGAAAATCACCATGTTTAATGGGAAAATCCACTATAAATGGCCATTTTCAATAGCCAACTGTTAGTTTACCAGAGGGTATGTTTTTTTGTTTGTTTGTTTGTTTGTTTGTTTTCCCCCCGAAGTCACGAAGTCTGGACTAACCTTACCTCCCCTTTAAAATCCTTTAAATACCTTTATTGCCGGGGCTTCCAACTTGTTGGGATGAACACCTTCTATGGCAATTTTCCGAAAAACCCATGGGCTTCTGAAGAATCTGCCCAGTTCATTCCGGGGGGTTGATGGAAAAATCGCATCTCCCATCCATTCATGCTATAATCATGCACCTATGGGTGATGTCGGAAACACATTGGATTCATTGGATCATCCAGAAAACATGGAGAGTGCTAGGCACTTTTTTCTATACCCCAGTCGCTTGAACGACCCAGGTCTGCCAGGTTGGCCAGATTGGCCAGGTTGGCCACTGGGCTTCCGACTCACTGGAAGAATTCCTCTCGCACTGCAGCACAGCATTCCCTTCGCCCATCAGAAGGCTGGCACAGGCCTCACCATCGCTGAGTCGGCCTAGCTCTGATACAAACAGCGAAGAAAGATGTTTGAAAAGTTGCATGGTTGGTATGTATATTGCTCAGTTTATCTATATCTATATACATTATATATAATCATAATGTTATACATTGCTATACTATATTCATCAGTATTCATCTATATTTAATATCTCCCCTTTTGTAGCAAGAGATGAACGTGTTATAGTATCCATCAGTTTGTGGTCAATTAAGCCACTTGATCGACTGGAGGAACTCTGTGTTTGGAAAACAGATTGAAGTGGAAATTTACACATGGATTCCAGATGGTTGATATGTGTTTGAAATGGGGTATACCATGGTATACCGTATTCCCACAAAATGGTAAGTTGAATTGAGAAAACTATGATAAACCATAGAAATTAGGGGTAAATGGGTTAATTACCAGTAGTACCGCACAAGGCGGTGGCGGAAGTTTCAAAAATAGGAAACCTATAGGAGAGGTTGGTTGTTGTGAATCAGGGATGGCAGAGCAAAGCCACTGATGGACTGAAAGGTGCTTGAG
>Ga0126342_10021878_pt1 | contig 10616 bp, 5 predicted proteins | sample Cyp1metagenome_FD_92528 | JGI IMG/M metagenome (GOLD analysis project Ga0126342, IMG submission 92528) | Coral microbial communities from Lord Howe Island, Old Settlement Bay, Australia - Cyphastrea 1 metagenome | ecosystem: Host-associated > Invertebrates > Cnidaria > Coral ...
AAAGAAACCAGTCAGAGGAGAAAAAATGATTCAAAGGGAAGGCATAGCAAACACATCCACCGTTACCCAATTTAGCCACTGAGGTCTTGACACCTGCGTTGGACGAGTGCCCCTTTCTGTGTGAGATTTTTGATCACCCTGGAATTGAGGGAGTGTAATAAAGTGAACTTTATTATTCCCTGGAAGCCAGGGCTCTTTATTAATGATTCCCTGGAAGCCAGGGCCCCTGGAAGCCAGGGCCCCTGGAAGCCAGGGCTGCTATGGGCTCTGGACTGTGCCTGTCTAGTATAGATACATGTACATATATATATACATACATACCTGTCTATATACAATCTTGGGCAGATTAATTGCACGCCCTGCCCCCCTCCCTCCCTCGCTCCCTGTGGGGATATGCAGTGCCCTGGTGTGAAAAAAATAAAACAATCTTGTATCCAGCCAGAAAGTATAACAATACACCCCTGGAAACCCAGGCTATATAAAAATATGCCCTGGGAAACCAGGGAATAAGAGAAATGTGGTATTTAAGAAACCTTTTTCTTGTATTTAACTTCTTTTTCCTAGGGTTTTGTAGTTGACCATCATTTTCCCAGTTTTTTTGGGTGAATGATGCCATTTTTGTGGTGTCTTGCTATTGCAAGGTGGGCACCCTCCATAAATCCAACAGTTCAGCATAAAATAGATGTGTCAACTTCGCGAGCTATCATGATAAAAAGCTTCACATTTTCCATGACATCCCTATATATATATAATATAATATAATATAATATAATATTATATAATACAATATAATATAATATAATGTAATATAATATAATATAATATCATATCATATCATATAATATAATATAACATAATATAATATAATATAATATAATATAAATATATATATATCCCCTATAATCAGCTATGGCCATTGTTTTCCCATGAAATCCCCTATGTTTCTTCCTTAAATCATGTAGAAAATCACCATTTTCGGCTAAACTCCCGTGGCTAAACTTCCGTGGCTAAACTCCTGGCCACCGGTGCCAGGTCCCTCGTCGATGGCCACTAGCGGCGTTGCTGCCCTCTGCTTGTTGGCTCGGCGGCCTGAGACTGGAACTGTTGGGACCGTTGGCGGCTATAGATTCCACCAAAAAGTTGAACATGGTTACGGCGCCTGTAGAAGTGCGGCGCTTTCAGCGTTTCTGAAAGTGGACAATCGTCACTCTTTTCTCATCTTCATACGAGACGCCATAGTCCAACTCTGTTGTTGTGCTTTTTACAAAGCTTTCCTAACTGATCCCATAGGGAGTAGCCAGGAGCTAACACTTCGTGCAACCATTGCCATTTCATCAAGGCAGCGGTTGTTCCATGTACATTTAATTTCCTTGAAGAGAGAGTACGTGGGATGTATGATTTCATATGATCCCAAATTCGGTCAATGACCTGTGTGCCTGCTACGCGTGATTCTTTGGATCCATTTGGGAAAATATTTGTAAATTGTCCATCTTTGTGGCGCACATGTTCCACTCGACATCTCGGCTATTCTTCTTTGATCACTGTGGATCAAGCTTGCACACCATCCGCAAAACTTGTATCAGGAACGTCTTGCAAGTTCCTTGATGAAGATTTTACAACGTATCAAGAACGTCTTGAAGGTTACTTGAAGACGATGTTACAACGTATCAGGTATCAGGAACGTCCTGCAAGTTCCTTGACGAAGATATTACAACGTATCAGGAACGTCTTGCACGTTACTTGAAGAAGATGTTTCAACGTATCAGGAACGTCTTGCAAGTTACTTGACGAAGATGTTCCAACGTATAAGGAACGTCTTGCAAGTTACTTGACGAAGATGTTACAACGTATCAGGAACGTCTTGAAGGTTACTTGAAGAAGATGTTACAACGCATCAGGAACGCTTTGAAAGTTACTTGAAGAAGATGTTACAACGTATCAGGAACACTTTGCATGTTACTTGAAGAAGATGTTACAACGTATCAGGAACGTCTTGCATGTTACTTGAAGAAGACGTTACAACGTAACAGGAACGAATTGAAAGTTACTTGACGAAGTTGTTACAACGTATCAGGAACGTCTAGAAAGTTACTTGAAGAAATTGTTACAACGTATCAGGAACGTCTTGCAAGTTGCTTGAAGAAAATATTACAACGTACTGGTATCAGGAACGTCTTGCAAGTTGCTTGAAGAGGATGTTATAACGTATCAGGAACGTCTTGCAAGTTACTTACAGAAGATGTTACAAAGTAGCAGGAAATGGCTATTGACAACGCAGACCACAGGACGCTATTACCCCCCCCCAACCCCCCCCCAAAAAAAAAACAATTTGCAAAAGTGACAACAGTCTCGCCCCTCCTTGGGCGCCGTCGCCTTGAACATCACCTGAGTTGAGAAGGAAACATCTGATTTTTATGGCATACTGTAGCACATACCCCATGTTCAGATAAAGATAAACGATGATAAACCTATATCCATTGATATCCATTGATATCCATTGTTTTCCCAAAAAAATCCATCATTTTGCTAGGATTTTACCCATCTGCCTTTACAAAAAACCTATATACCCTTTGGTTATTTCACAAAGCTATGGAAAGTCACCATTTCTAATAGGTAACTCATCATTTTTATGATTTATTTCTGGGCCATTTTTCACGATCTTATCGAATCGAAAAGAGGATTGCAGCAAGGCGTTGCTTGCACAGAGATTGACATTCGTTTTTTGTGACAGAAATCGTGGAATCAGCAAACAACTTTTGTCGTCCTGGTGGGTCACAGCTGAAAACTTTATCTCTGGATTCACCCAGTCTAAAAATTATGGCATGATTCTCCCAGACTATCCCTATATATATATAATTAGACGATTAAAATCTCTTGTTGTTTTTTTCATGATATGTCATGAATCCCAAGTTGGCATATCTTAAGAGATCTTAAGTTGCTCCCATGGTTTATCCCATTGTATCCCCCATGATCTCCATATATGAGGCCAGAAGATCGGCGAGGGCCGTGGCCAAGCGACGACATAGGACACCAACGTGGCCAAAGGGTGGGGGGAACATGGGGAGAAACCAAACAGAATGGGATTAAAACTATGAGCTGGTTGGTGGTTTGGAACATTTTTTATTTCCATAATACATGGGAGAATCTTCCCATGGACTAATATTTTTCAGAGGGGTTGAAACCACGAACCAGATAAGAGATGGCAGTTAAAAATGCAGATTTCTTGCGAAACACATGGAGATTTGGAGATATCATGTGGATGTTTATGGAATATATATATATAATATGTAATAATGATATGTAACCATAACTATGATATTGATATTGATTCCATAAATCATATTTATCTCATATTGACTTCATGGTTCCATATAAAACATATAATGTAAAAATATAAACTAACATAACAATGGAAAATCACCATTTTTGATGGGAACATCCACTATTTCTATGGCCATTTTCAATAGTTTTTTGTTTGTTTACCAGAGGGTATATCTTAATAAACACCGAAGATCCGATTGGCTGTTTCAATTGGATGTTTTGAGATCATCCAACTCAAACGGGAGATTCCGTGTGAGGATGTTGTTCAACCACCAAAAAAGGTGCCATGGTCAAGGTTGCATGCGTAAAAACACATTGAACATTGGGGGATCTAATGTAATATTCAATGGGGAATATATATATATATATATGGATATATCATGGTGATTGGGATATTCAATGGGGAAATTATATATAGAGATATATATGCAGTAATAACCAACTAATTATAAGTAACATATTATACATATACACATACGGATACCCTCTGGCAAACAAACATAGCTATTGAAAATCGCAATTTATAGTTGATTTACCCATTAATAGCATGGTGATTTTCCATACTTATGTTAGTTTACCAGAGGGTAATAACCAACTATAATCATCAATATTATTTCTTTTCCTTGACTTCCGGGGACGGTCAACCCCCCGGAGGACCCCACAGACTGCCACGCCTAGTAGAGGGGTTCAGGCAGGCGAAAGATTTGTCGTTTTTTTCGCACTTCCTTGTTGGAAATTCGGGTTTTGTAACCGAAAAAACATGGGACATCCACCATCCAGCAGAATTGGTACGAGGATGTACGAGGCGTTTTAAAAAACAGCTGAAATGGAGATCTTTCGAAGATGCAAGCAGCAAAAATTGGCTATTCGCAAACATACGTATACCGACCAAAGCATTGGCATCTGTATCAATAGGAAATGGAGATTTTGGGACTTGGACATATCCATAACTGCGACTGATGTCGGGAGCTTTAGGAAGGATATTCCATGGCATGGCATGGCGAAAAAACTTCTGTCTACTCAGTCTACCCTCTGGTAAACAAACAAAAAACTATTGAAAATGGCCCAGTCGAAATAGTTGATTTTCCCATTTTCATAGCATGGTGATTTTCCATCGTTTTTTGTAGGTTTACCAGGCCGGGTACTCCCAGATGAACGGAAGCGGTTTAGGGGTCACCCCCCGGCCATCGTATACCAGCTACCCTGGTGATCAGCCAGGTCCCCATTCAGTAGGGTAGCCTCAGTCGAAATAGTTGATGAATCCCCATTAATAGCATGGTGATTTTCCACAGATATATTAGTTTAGCAGAGGGTATCCCATTTGCAATTGGTTATAGGATGTTATACGCCGATAAACTCTAAGCACTTTGCAAAGGGGATGATCAAGTATACTATGCCCCATTTCTGGATACAAAAGAATTAAACAAAAAAAACATCTCTTGCTACTCCAAGCTTGATTCTCAGATCGAAAAGCTGGGAAGTTTCTTTTTATTTTTATTTTTAAGGGGAAGGATGGCTCAACCACCATCCAATAAATCTTAAACTAACTACTTGTTGATTAAAGCCAGAGGATATCTCTATTCTTCTTACGACCTATTTTTATTCTTACTGATTCTTACTCTATTTATTTTACAATGCTACATCCTCGATGCCATTCTGATGGTAAGAACTGTTATCTCGTACCCTTGGGTGTTAACATGGCTAGCTGGGAAATCCACATTTCAGGTTTAGTGGGAACATCATTGAACGAAATGGTGGAGATGTTCTCACCGCCGCAAACTTACCCTCTGGTAAACTAACAGTTCGCTATGGAAGCCATGGCCCATTTATAGAGGAGTTACTTATGGAAATGGTGATTTTCCAGTTCGCTATGTAACAAATTACCAGAGAGTAAATCCCATATCATCCCATTATTCACCATTGTTGACCATTTTTCATCACCATTCATAGTGGTGAAATCATCATTTTCCTATGGTTTTCCTATAGTGATTTCATCAAGCCTTTTCTCAGGGGAAAATCATCGAAAGACCAATCCATTGGATTAGAACTTGAGGTCCCCAAGTTTACAGAAACCATCAGGGGAGATTACAAAAATCTCATTGAATCCCATGAAATCCCACATCCCAGGTCACAACACGCAGTAAATCCCAGCTAAATCCCAGCAAAATTCCATTGAGATCCAAAAATCCATTAGTTGATCGGTAATAAATACCCATTATATAGATCCTATTAAATCCCCATTCGTTGATAGTTATGATAGTGAAATCCCGTACATTTCCATAAAACTCATAAAAATCCCCTCATTTTTCATTGCTTATGACACAACGGTCCCACGGTCCGCCAATGTAGGTGTCAACGGGGCTTGATGTGCCAGAGGAGCCCATGGGATAGGCAACATCTGGTGAACTGCTGGGGTTTATAGGGGATATACGGGATATTGATATCTGCTTGGTGGTTTGGAACCATGGAATTTTAATGGGATATAATGGTGTTTTTAATGGGATATAATGGGATATTATGATATAGTAATCAATAATGGAACCATGGAATTTTGAATGACTTTCCAGAAACAGTTGGGAATGGAATAATCATCCCAACTGACGAACTCCATCATTTTTCAGAGGGGTAGGTATACCACCAACCAGTTATAGGTTTAGTTAGATGGGGGAATAAGCCAACAAACATAGAGTTTGGGGGGCCCTTCCTGTAGCCATGTTCGTTATATGTTTTTCTACAAGATGATCTCTGTCATGATCAAGATTGAATTTTCCCGACAACGGGGTTTCCAAGAAACACGGTCGATTGCATGTGCTGCAACATTCCCCAGCCTCGATTGACTGATAATTTTCGGATGGATAACTGCTCCCCAAAATGCCGAGAACTACGGCTAAAATCATCTAAAGGGAGTAAACCATTCCCACTGTTGCCTCGTTTATCGATAATCTATATAAACTTTATAAACCATGAAAAGATTGGCGGTCAGGTGGTCTATTGAATCTAAACAACAATTATGTTTGTTGGTTTATAACACAATCTTTCGTTAGATATATCCATCATATAGCCATCTAACTTTAGATATATCATAAGACCATATAACTTTGGATAACTTTGGATATATATCCATCATATACACATCTAATTTTAGATATAATGATATATCTACTATAAAGCCATACTAACCCAGGTAGCTTTTGGGATTACTTCCTCTTTAGGTTTGCGTTCAGAACGGCTGCCGGCGTCCAGGAGATCCAAGACATTGGTGACTTGGACACCTGGGACACAGCGGTGACGACTAGGGATCCCCTATGGCAAAATCACCAACCTTCGTGGTGAAAAATCATATTCAATCACCATTTTCATGAGTGAAATCACCATGTTCCTTCAGTAAAATCACCATTTGTTTGGTGCTCAAACAGCCAAGTTTTTGGTACCCTCTGGTAAAGCTACAAAAAACCATGGAAAGATCCACCCATGCTATGAAAATGGGGATTCATCAACTATTTCGACTGGGCCAATTTCAATAGCTAACTGTGTATGTTTACCAGAGGGTATGTCCATGGATGGATGAAGACTTTCGGGAAAGGATGGATTTAAAAAAACTACCGAAGAGATATGACATTATTGCGTTTTCCTGTAGATTTCTGGGACGATAATTTTTATGGGCTTTCCAAATATGTGAAAAAGGCGAATCTATCTCAATAGGGACCCCAGAAATTGCTGGATACCCATGCCTAAACTTACTTCAGGGATGCAACCGGAAGTACTGTAGATGTTTTGAAATTGGGATAGATAGATTGTATGGGTTTGTTTGAACCTTGTTTTTTTCTCCCATAAATGGCCATCGAATAACAGTGAAAAAAGATGATGAACATTGAAATTAGCCAAGGGATCTAGGACGAATCCACAAAAAACATGGGTTATCACCAGTACTCACCATTCTATATTGATCATCATTAGCCAATATTATATAACCATCATTGACCATTAATAACCATCATTGATGATAACATTAACCATCATTGGCTATGATATGCTATGATAATCATTATCAACCAACATTAATCACCATTAATAACAATCATTGACCATCAATAGCCACTATTAATCATTAGTAACCATTTCTAATCATTATTACACATTACAGTAATCACTATTGTTATCCATTCACCATGGATGATTCTTGACTATGCACCATGAATTAACTTTAGTGGAAGCTAATCTTCCAACCTCTGGCAGGGTCGTCATGTTAATCTACTGGAGGGTAAACCCTTGTTCTTAGAGTTATAAACTATATATATATATAATATATGATATAACTTATATCCCATACATGAGCTATATATATATATAACCCATATACTGTATTCGTAATACCACTATATATATATAACCACCAAAATCCGAAAGATGACCTACCACCCCCAGTCCCATTCCCCAAGGCGTGGCGGGCCGAGACGTGGACACCCCGCACTGGTCGCAACGGCCCATGGAGGATGCTCAGGGCGGGTTGAGACTGGAGCAGCTGGACTGGTGCGGGAGCCCAGCGGAAGCACCGGTTTCATCGACGGGTGTTTTTACCGATGATTAGGTAGGATACCCTCTGGGAATCTAACATAACTATGGAAAATCACCATTCACCATTTTAAATGGGAAAATTCACTATAAATGGTGATTTTCCATAGTTATATTAAATTACCAAAGGGTAATGATGGGAAAATGATGGGATAATAGGATGATAATAGGATGATAATGGGATAATCATGGGATAATGATGGGATATAATGTCCTTCTGTGGTTAGTAATGGTTAATACTGGGAAAATATGGTTAAATATAAGCATTAAAAACCATTGATAACAATTAAAGATGTAGTTAGTAATGGTGACTTGGTGGTTCACCCCACGAATCCTAAATAGGTTATATCCCCGGTTTTTCAGTGGGATAAGTAGGGTTAACCCACTTATAACTAGGGTTATAAGCTACTTACTAAGTGAGTGGGTAGTTCACCACCAAGGGGGTGCTTCAAAGAAGAAAGATTGTGGTTTTAATGAAGACATCAAAACGGTGATTTTAGCCACTAAAAATTGGAGATTTCGTCCAGAAAAAAATGTCACATGAGATTTCACCAATTCTGGACATAAATGGGATATGCTGGAGAGTACAGTACTGGGAATTTCAGCTAGTTATGGATCAGCTCCAGAAGCTGAATCACCATAATTTCCCTCCTTAATTTTATCATATTGAAATCATATCAGAATCATATTGAATCATTATGGATTCTTTCCAATTCCTGCCTTGAACCTCTGAATCATGCTGAATCACTCCCAATTTTTAAGGTAGCCAACACACCACCATTCGAATCATGGCTACACCATAAACACCTCTTGGCCGCCGAGGCCCAATGTGCACGGAATCTCCTGTGGCGCCTCAGGGGTTCTCTTTCTCTATGAGCTGGTGAGGCCTGGAAATACCAAGAACTTGGGTGTTTGAGCACCAAACAAATGGTGATTTTACTGAAGGAACATGGTGATTTCACTCATGAAAATGGTGATTGAATATGATTGAACCACGAAGGTTGGTGATTTTGCCATAAATTGTGATTTGAACCAACACACTATGGTGATTTTAATGCAGGAACGCTGGGTTTAACATGGTTTAACATGGAAAATGGTGGTAAACCACAGGAAAACCATATAGAAAATGGTGATTTAACCACTATAAATGGTGATGAAAAACGGTGATTTAATGGTTTGTTAGAATGGGTTAACAATGGTGAATAATGGGATGATATGGGATTTACCCTCAGGTAAACATACAAAAAGCTATTGAAGATGGTAATACAAATAGTTGGTTTACCCATTAATCTAAAAGCATGCCGGAATCCATACCTTGATTTGCTGAGCAAATCCAAGATAAGGGTTTATAAGCAATGTTGTCACAATTGTTTAACAATTATAATGGATAAGGGCTTATTCCATTATAGTTGGTTAAATCATATTGTTGGTTGTTTAATTTAATTCTGGTTGGTGGTTTGAAACATAAATTTATTTTTTTTCCATATATTGGGAATAATAATCGCAACTGACTAATATTTTTCAGAGGGGTTGAAACCACCAACCAGTATATATATATATATATAGATACAATTATATATATACACATTATATATATAGCCATCTATTGGATGAGATTGGACTGTATAGCCATATTGGAGGATTCTCATATCACTAGGAACTTGTAATGGCCAATGTGAAGGATTCCCATCTTTTGAGCACGGCACCTGCGGAAACCATCAACGACCTAAATGAGCCATCTAGATTAAAACCATGTCGCCACCATGTCGCGACCATTTATAGTTTACCGGAGGGTCTGTGGTCGACCTTTTCAACATCCATCCGGGCCTTCTCCCCCCTTCTCCCCTGGTCGTTTTTAGGGCGGAGAGACGGGCCTTTACGAGGTTCTGCTTGGGTCAAGCACCTTCGGACCTGGAGTGCTATGCTGCTGCCTTGATCTATGCCGTGATCTATGCTTCCAGGTGCGATCTGACAAGGGCCCTTTGGAGGGTAAATCCCAGAAAGAGATGTGGAAAACCTGGCTGGTTTTTGTTGGAAAATGATCACTGCTGGGTGTTTTTAATGGTTTTCCACAGTCTACGCTATCTTTGCAGGATGGTAAATCATCTATAGATCATCTTAAACAACAATTATCTATTTTCATTGGTACCAGATCCTGCTATCATAGGGGGACGTGGGGATGAGTGACAAACCACCGAAGGTAAAAGGCCGATTTTTTTCAGGTTGGTTAAGCTCATTACAATTTAACTATAGTTTAACCATTATTGATAAGGCATGGGTCAATAAGGGTGAAACATAAATCTATGGGCGGGATGATGATCCTTTTTCGACGGCTAATGATGACGCATGTTGTGATGTTCACCGCGGTAAAATCTCGTGAAATTGAAACTAAGTTGCTTGGATACCGTCTGGTAAACTAACATAACTATGGAAAACCACCATTCTTTATGGGTAAATCAACTATAAATGTCCATTTGCAGTAGCTATGTTAAATTACCAGAGGGCAATTACTGTATCTCCTTGCAGCTGGGCTATGATGATATGGAGACGAGTTTGGCACATGAATCCCCAATACAATGGACAACCCTCCAAGAAAATATTCAATGGGAATTTCAGGATCCTAAAATGGAGGTACTGTACCATATAAGGCAATATTTTAGGGGGATATCCCCTTACATAGCCCTTATATAGGCCTTATATATGGTAGGTACCTCCATTTTAGG
>Ga0126342_10021879_pt1 | contig 10616 bp, 7 predicted proteins | sample Cyp1metagenome_FD_92528 | JGI IMG/M metagenome (GOLD analysis project Ga0126342, IMG submission 92528) | Coral microbial communities from Lord Howe Island, Old Settlement Bay, Australia - Cyphastrea 1 metagenome | ecosystem: Host-associated > Invertebrates > Cnidaria > Coral ...
ATATATAGTTCTATTACATATATAACTATTCTAGATGCTACATTGATAAATATATTACATATATATATGTACAATATGAGATATGTGTTTTTTTTTAACATATATATATATATTATACATATATATTTGTTTTTACATATTCATATGTAATTATTACATATATATATATTTATATATACATACTTTTTTTTTTACATTATATATATATATAGACGTAAATATTTATTCATATACATATTTTTATTTTTCCATATATTGCATTTTTTTTTATATTATATGTATATTTATATTGTATACATATATGTATATATTATATCTATATATGGTTTTTAAAAACACAGATCCGATGCCTGGGATGTACATCCAAGTAGTAAAGGGAATCTTTGCTATGTTCCATCAAAACTTTCTCCTTGGTCGACAGCTTGATGAAAATAGACAGAGTGATGGCAAGGAATGTGAAGAACATAACTTGTTATGGCCTTTTGGAATAGCAGAGTTGGTGAACATAACTAGTACAATTAGAGTAATTGCTGGAAATTACAACTATATATAGTTAATGGGAATCATAGACCAACTCAATAGCTACCCGATTTTGGTGTTGATTTCTGCAGCCGCCGGCAAATAGGTAGGTAAGTATCCACGTAACTTTGTCTGGAGTGGCCCCGTCAAGAACCAGCATGGACCTCTGCGATTTTGGTTTTTCATGCTGAACATTGGGAGCTACCCTTGGGTTTTTCATGATGGCAATCCAAATCACTGTCAAAATGATGTACCCTCTGGTAAACAAACATAACTATGGAAAATCACCATTTTCAATGGGAAAATCCACTATAAATGGTCATTTTCAATAGCTACGTTAAATTACCAGAGGGTACCTATTGATTGCGCCATTCTCATGGGTTCCCCATTGCCAATTTTACCAGAGGGCGATTCTTGGGGTCTACTAACCGAATCCCTCGTGGTCGATCCACTCATTTTCAGACACCGCATCACTTGTGGTCTGGGTAAACCGTGGATGAGAAGGTTGTTGTTTTTTTTCGTGAAAGGAACCATGTTGGCATCACCAGCATTTAACCCGCCAAAAATTGAGTTGTTTCCAATTTTTTTTTGAAAATTTCTCGCAATTGAAATATAGATTCAAGTCACTTGCCGTCTGGTAATTGAACATACGTAGCTATAGAAAACCACCATTTTTCATAGGTAAACCATTGATTTCTGGCCATTTCCCCACGGTTCGGGAGTTGAAACCATTGCAGGCAGCCCTTCTGCGAGCGGACAACGCCGGGGGGACCCAGGAGGATCAGCCCACGGCGGGGGAAGGGTTTTGGGTGGGAAAAAATTAAGGCAATTTGGCCATGGATCAATAATTAATCGGTGATTGATATGGGATATTCATAGGAAAATCAATAATTAATGACCTAAAAAAAAATTAGAAATACCATTTAGCAGTGACCAATGTTGGTTGTGTCGGTACTTTTTTTTGCGGGGTTTTACTCACCAATCTATCGAGCTGGTAATCCCGTTCTGAACCAACCAAAAATGAAGGGATTACATTTCGGGTTTTGACGCGAACAACAATTCTGCTGAAAACCAAAACTGGCAAATTCACCCTAAAACGATCGGTTTATGGCGGTTACCCTAATCAAACATGACTAGCTGGGATATGCCCAAACTTAACGGATGTCTTAAACGGGAAAATCATCTAAAAATGATGTTGGAGGGTACCGACTCTAGCCGACGTTTTGTTCACGAGGAAACCAACTGGATGTTTTTCCATCCAGTTGGGTAGATAGTTGGGTAGTATATTCCCTCATTTATAATATACTCAGTATACTTATTTGCTGTTTGCCACACATGGTCTTCCCACAGATCATTCTCATCATCCTGGTGAGTAACTCCCCTCTTTTTTAGTGGGCTTATTCCACATATATATATATGATATATGGATGGGTTCTAAGTATCATAGTTAGTTGCCATAGTTATATGGATAGTTATATGATGATGGTTGCTAGTTATTGTCATACCATATATATATATCAAACATATGATATGATATATAACTATCCATATACCCTCTGGCAAACTAACATAACTATGGAAAATCACCATTTTTACTAGGTAAACCATCTATAAATGGGCCATTTTCCATGGCTACGTTAAATAACCAGAGGGTAAATATGGCAACTATGGCCCTTCCTTCACCCTTTGCGCTGCTGGACTTCACCGCCGACTCGGGGTTCACCCAGGTGGAGTTGGACAATTTGAAGACCTTGGCGCAAGAGGTGGGGTTTATGGAGAGCCGGATTTTCTGTGAAGAAATCGGGCGAAACATCTGGTAAAAACATATTGGGTCAAAGATAAGCCAGTGAAGTGGATGAAGTTCTATGGTAAATCAGGTAAATCACCATTTTGTAGCTGGGATTTTCTCCACCAGATAAAATCACAATTTTCCAAGGTTTTTTCTGATGGTTTTTGATCCTCCTTGCCATCCGTTTTATACCAATATTGCTAATATTAGTGCAGATTTTAAGGGCAACATGGAATGGAAAGGCTGCTGATTTCAGAATGTTTGTTTCTGACTTTCTGAAGTTTTTCGAAGGACATCCTGGTTCTTCAATAGGATGACATTTTTTGTTTTCACCTTAAAAAAACATGCATATGGGATTTACAAAACTATATGGTGGATTGTACAAGTATAGATTTCGGAGAAACCTTAAGGGTTTACCAGGCACCACATAGGTCTACAACTATGGTGGTGCCATTGTTGCCATCGACCATGGGACCATGGCATGGCTTTTGTGGCTTCAAAGATATCCAGAATGGCTGTTTTGAATGATATATTGAAGGGGTAAAAATCAAAACAATAGTAGCAGTAAAAAGCACGACTTTATTGATTCAAACTTCTAAACAATAGTACCTTTGCTATATGGTTAATGGATGTTACCCTCTGGTAAACTGTTACATAACTATGGAACATCACCATTTTTCATGGGAAAATCCCCTATAAATACTATTTCCATGGTGATTTTCCAGTTCGCTTTTTGTATGTTTACCATTTTGGGTAATGGAGTCCCCACGAGACGGTGACGTCGATCGGTCGATATCGGTCCTTCCAAAGGTGGCGGTGCACTTTGGTCTCCCCAGCGAGTTCACTCCAGAACAGCTGGGGACCAAGGGGGCGTGAAGGGAGAACGTGGCGATCCAGCGAATTTGTGGATGTGTGAGAGATATGTGGATATAATGGGACTATAATGGGACTATAATGGGACTATATGAAACTCATCAAACTTATGTGATATGATTGATATGTGATGTTGTGTGTGTGTTGTTTGATTGTTTTTGGGACTAAATGAGGGTTGTCAAAGCCCTGTTGATTGATAAATATTTTAATCAGCATTTATAAAGGGTTAGTTAGAAGTGAAAAAACACATCAAATGTAAAGTGTTTTTGATGATATTGATAAATGATGGTTTTCACATTTCTTTCGTTGGTTGACCTTTTTTTTGTGTTGGATAGTCTTAGTGACTGTGAAGACACACCAAGTTTGATGGGCTGATGACGTTTGTCGTTGATATTGGTTGGTTTTTGCCATCATTTTTTTTTGGCATATGCCCTCTGGTTATGACTAACAGTTTGCCATGGAAAATCCACCATTTTTGATAGGTAAACCATCTATAAATGGTGGTAAACTGTTACATAACTATGGAAAATCACCATGCTATTAATAGGCAAACCATATTTCTATGGGCCATTTTCCATAGCTTTTTGTATGTTTACCAGAGGGTAATCCAACAAATATGGTGATATGATTATAGTCATTCCATGAGCACTGCTTGCCATCAGCATATGGGGATATAAGTGAATATAGTTGATGAATGATGTTTGGTTGATGATTGATTATTAGTTCTTGGATTCAACCATCATTAATGCGGGTTATAACTTGTAACCTTCAAACATATGACAATATAATGATTAAATGATGGTTGGTTTATTATTGGTTTGGAGGTGATTAACCTACCCTGTATATTCTGGAGATTATCACGATCCATGATGGGAAACAAACTACTTTGAGATTTTATTTACCCCCCAAGAAATAGGATAATGGACTTACGCTTTATGCGAAGAAAAAACAGCAATTTCAATTTTAAATTATATGATAAATCCAATCAGATTATATCAGATTCCAAATTGGCAGACAGGCTTAATGTAACAATAAATTAAATGAAATAAGGACCACTTTCCCACAGGCGATCGTGTTTTTTCTGTCAGCAGGAATCGTCTTGACTCCGCAATAAGGCACCCGAAATTTTCACAAAACCACTACAGAATCAGTTTTTTTTTTCAAATATAGCAGACGGGGACAAGCATTTTGTGTTGGATCACTGCATGTCACTGCGGTTTGGATGTTGCAATGTTGGACTAGCACTTTCCACATCGACCTTCTACGAGGTTTTTGTGAAAGATACCCGGCCTGGTATAGCCAAAAAAAAATGCGAACTGGAACATGGCCATGGATTTATAGTGATGATTTACCCAGCTACAACATGGTGGATTTTTACAGCTATGTAAACGTTTACCAGAGGGTAGAGACCCCGGTGATCCTTCATGGTTTTTTTACAGTGGAAAATATGGTCAGTGGGGCCACCGATGTCATGTTCTCCGCGGCGATGAGTTCCCGTTAAGATGGTTTCATGCTGGAAACGAGCTGAACCACAAATCAAAGATGTCAATATGCCGCAAAAAGCTCCCAAATGGCAGATAAAAAATCATCAAAACTATAGATATACCTGGTAGATATGATCTAATATTTGAGTTGCTAAACACCAAAATCCCAGCGATTTTTTGTCCGGTTGGATTCCGTCAAACGACCCATCCCCAAACGGTTTATCCATGAGATCTGCTGGAGATCGTTCGACCAGGTCGGTGATGATTTTCGACTTCTCAGATACGAAACGCCATGAGCAGGCGGCAATGCCATGGCGATGCAGCGATTTTGTCCGGAGATGAATATACAAAAGCTGGTTAAACCATGTGGGATTCACAAAAAAATGCCATGAACAACTACCATATGGAGATGTTTTTGTTTGCACCCATAAACATGGTGATGACTGTCAGTCGATGGTGCAGGTGAAGTTGGATTTAGCACATCATAGCTGGTTACAACATGTTACAACTGGTTGGTGAATTCAAAATTTGTGACATCAACCGACTTTGAATTTCAGCAGTGTGTTGAAACATGTTGAAACCAGCAGCCAGATATCATCAGATCTAGATATTTTTTGGGTTTTCCTAAGTTAATTAGGTTATCCTCAAATTATTCAAAAATTCGATCATTTTAGTATTGAAACCTATGGTCACTTGGGGATCCCCCATTTTAAGAACCCACCCATATTATTGTGAACAATAAACAAAATAGAGATGATTTAAATAGACATTAGGTCAGGGTCATAAACCAAAATTTAAATGTTTGGATTGCCCCAAAATTGACTCTTACAGCTGAAGCTTTTATGAAAGTAACAGTCGCCAGATGTATCCGCCCATACGTAGTTGCAAGTTGTCAGTGTCGTACTCCACCCTACCACCCATGCAAGTGGTTACAGAAGTTAGTAACGTAGTTGAAAGCCCCACCCCACCCCCACTCCATGCAAGCGGTTAGAGAAGTTAGTAGCGTAGTTGCAAGTTTTTAATTAAGATTCAGAAGTTAGTAACGATACAGACATATACATGTATACGTGTAAATACAACATACATGTAGTGCAGTTGACCCAAGAGATGTGTAGTTCCTGGGCTTTCACTCCCAGGAAAGGGGCCAACCAAAACTAGAGAGAGTTTGTTAGGTAAAACCAAACAGGTGTATATGTTCATGCACCTTCATTTGAATATATAGTACGAACTAATTATATAAAACTAATACCCTCTGGTAATTTAACATAGCTATTGAAAATGGTCATTTATAGTGGAATTTCCCATTAAAAATGGTGGATCTTTCCATAGTTATGTTAAATTACCAGAGGGTATTTATTTTGATGTCAACATGGTGCTTCCATCCCCTTACCTCGGACTAGCCATGTCGATGTGCAATATCGATGTCAACATGTGAGCGACGGACTTGATTTACAAAAGTGAAGAGAAGTCTCCGGACACATTTTTTGACAGACAAGTCACAATTAGCTTGTAAAGCGAGGTTGGAACACCCCGAGAACAAGGTAGGAGCTGCATACGGTCTACAGATGTATTGAAAACGAACGTGGCGTTGGAAAACGAACGTGGCGTTGGAAAACGAGGTCACATATCAAAACGAGTGCGGCGTTCGAAAACGAGTCAGGAACACCATGGAACACCCGTACTTTTCACACATGTACAAATAATTTCCGCTGCTCATCCCCAAATACCCGAGAATTCCGCCTCACCCACCCTCCCACCCCTCTTTCCCCCCCCGACCCCCTTCCCCGTTCCCCAGTGGCCCTGACATAGGGCCCTCGCGCGGGAACCCTTCGCTCCGCAGGGGAAAAAGGTACGATCCAAAATCATGGTTGGTTACTCTAGCTGGGTTTCAGGCTTGTGAAGATGAACGATGTCATGAATGGCTGGTAATATTTGGTTCATCAGACATGGCTGGCTGGAAAATTCCCAAAGTTTGGGAACGTCTGTATTTGGATCTTTTTTGGGGTGGTATAATTTTCAAGGAAAGTTGCAAGATAATCGATTGGGTGAAGTTATTTTGCAATGATGTTACTCAATGAAATACCAGCCAAATTTGGGAGATTTTTCTGGATATGAACCGCAAGATCCACATCATGATGAAAGTGGTGTCCAAACAAATTGCCCAACTGAGTAGATATCCAATTGGATACCGAAATGTTGTGACTGGGGGTAATGCGATATAATGGGAATAAACAAAAATGACAGGGATATAATGGGATTTCCATATACTGACAATGGGATATGGGGATTTTATTTAGATAATGGTACTACCCTCTGGTATTTTAACACTTCTCTATTGAACATCACCACGAAAATAAATAATAGATAAACCATCACTCTGCATGGGAAATGGTTATCCATGTTCCTTAGCTGTGTAACAACACATTTCCCGAGGGAAGTAATGCCATGTAATGTTGATACTTAAACATAATATTGATAGCCATATACTGTACGAATCACCATGTTGTGGTTTGTCATGAGTGGCACAAAAAAATATACAAATCATCAGAGGGTAGCCAATATTAAACACTCATTATATATCCTTATTTAATGGAGATGGATCACATCCCATGAAATAATCATTAATACTGGCGAACACAATTTTTAGAATTCATTGAACTTTCATGAAGCCTCCATTTAGTTGCCATGGAAAATTCCAGTGGAGAAACCAACATCCGTTGAAACCTTCGACAAACAAAGTTGTTTCCATAAAACCTCGCCACAGCAAATAAAACTGAAACATTAAAAACTATGGACATCATGGACATCCATTAAATTCCATTAAATCGTCAATTAAATTCCACTAAATCGTCAATTCAAATCCATTGAATTCGGAAATCCATTAACATCCGTTATCATCTATTAATATCCATTAGATCTTCCATCAACAGCCATGAACATCATGAGTATCCCATGAGTATCAAATCATTTGAATCTCAGAGGCGATGCTCTTCCAAGAAGCCGATGCTGGAAGCGGCGTTCCTTTAGCAATCACTATGGCAGGTCGGGGGGGTTTTCGGAGCCCTGTGCTGGTGAGCCTTCTAAAGCAAAATGTTGAGGTTTTCATGGCCATTCTAAGGAATTGGAGTTCATGGATTGGTAAACTACCATCACCCATGACGGATCCATGTATTATGTATGGTATATATGCTAACATAAAGGGGGTATTTGTTGATGGGATCCATGGCACACCATATATAGCAGCACCGTTAGGATGTCATGGGTCATTCAAAATGGGATGATCATGGGATTTCGATGTATTTTTGATGGGATTTGAAGGGATTTTCACGGGATTTGATGGAGATTTTTTGTGGGATTTTCATGGACTTTCACTCATGAGATTTCAACGGATTTTGGTGAAATTTGAGTGGGATCAAGATGATATTGCTAAATTTACTGGCGATATGACAGGATTTTCATGAATTTCAATTGTGACTTGAACGGGGTTGGATGATATAAGGTCACCAATAAGAGGAACAAATTCATTGGTTATTCATGTTACGGTCATCCGAAAAAAGCCTTGAGAATCCTATGGGCCATGCACATCAGGTTGACCAGGGCTTTTTTTGAGCAGTTGATGGTGAGGATATGGGATAGCAAGAAGTCTGCATTAAAAAATCCGATTATCCCATTATCCCACTATGAATATCGCAGTCCTATGAATTTGATCATATCTTCGCAAAGATATCTGGTTGGTGGTTTTGGAACATTTTTTATTTTTCCATATATTGGGAATAATCCTTCCAATTGACTAATAGTTTTCAGAGGGATTGAAACCACCAACCAGATATGATCAGATATGCATTCTCGAAAACTCATTTCTTGAGAAGAGAAAGATCAACATTCTGCCTCAGGTGATGCTTTACTGGAACCTTTCTGGCCCACAGGTGCGGATCCTTTTGGTTGTATCTGTTTTTTGATGCAGGGGTTGTAGCCTCAACATGTGCTTCAAATGTGGTATAATGATGGGGTAAAAAGAACCAACAATCAATAGGGATAATATATATATATATAGATAGAATTATATCTAATTGAATAGAACTGATAGAATTCGAATGAAGGTACATTTCTCATTGAAATTGTCAAAAAACAAAGGGCCGGCTTATGTGGTCACAGGTCGGAACTCGCTTTCCGTCCGGGATCGTCCGGGATCAACAAAAGCTGGTCCCGTTATTTCGAAGATATCTACGTCTTTTACCTAAGTGTACAATAGAATTATTGCTTACGAACATTATTACATACGGTTATGTATGTATATGTAATATGTAATATGCAATATGTAATATGCAATATGTAATATGTAATATGTAAATGTGTAAATATATATATATTTATATATATAAGTTATATCTCTATTGATGGTAGGTTCAACTTCCCCATCGTTGTACCACATTTTAACCACATGAGCAGTGTTCAAAACCCTGTGTCGTCCATTCAAAAAACTGGTTGGTTGACAAGATTTCCCCTAATGGATTGTGATATGCCCCATTAAACATTGGCCAGTATAATCTATACAAACTAATCATCAAACGAGGTTTGTCCATTCATGGTGGATTTATCCCGCAAGTTAAGGGCCAACCGAATGTGGAAAGTGAAGATTGTGAAGATCAACCATGAAGTTGTTGTTTTTTTCCGCTAAATGTTCAAACCCACACCAGCTATGTTGCTGCATCCATATCTACCCCGTCCGCACCCATCGACAATCTGCCGCTTGCGCCACTTGGATAAGATAGGAATGCACTGTAACTGCGATCGACGTTATGTTGGTTTGAAAATAGGGGACTGCGAATATTCATGTGATAAACCATGGATTATTGTCTGATATCTGAAAACAATGTGACATTTTCATGGAACATAGTGGAACTGCTAATTCCAAACGGCTTATGATGCGAAATTACCCTCTGGTTATTTAAGGTAGCCATGGTATAGATGGCCCATAGAAATAGATGGTTTACCTATTAAGAATGGTGATTTTCCATGGCAAACTGTTAGTCATAACCAGATGGTATAACCTCCATTTTCCTATGGTTTTCCTATGGTTTTCCCAGCTATAAACCTCCATTTTCCCTATGGTTTTCCCATTAAAACCTCCGTTTCCCTATGGTTTTCCCAGCTATAAACCTCCATTTTCCTATGGGTTAGTCATAACCAGATAGTATCATGTGATTTGCAGCATGATCCTGGTGCCAATCATACACCATCGATCCCGTCACATCCCGTCACCATCTACCCAGCGGGTTAGAAATATGTCCGCAGTCGTCGTATCCGTTGGCAATTTGACACAGCAAGTATGGCTCATTGGATCCATGGTGCTGGTATATATGCTAACATAAAAGGGGTATATTGATGGGATCCATGTTACCATATATAGCAGCACCATGGATCCGTCATGGGTATGGCTCATTGGATGTAGCAATTGGTCATTTCTTATTGGATGTTGCTGTTATTTCAATGGCCCCTATAGTTGATTTACCATGATTTACCAGGATTTTTTCAATGAAAAAACGGGTGATTTTCCGGATCAATCGTTGATTTACCATGGATTTTACTATAAAAAGTGGTGATTTCCCGTCGAGTTTTGACCGTATGTTTGACCCTCCTTTTGGTCATTGGCCGCGAAAAAAAACACAGCGCCAGGGCTTGGCTGTATCCGCGGGTTCCTGGGTGCCATGGATGCCGTGTCCTGCCCGGGCGCAAAGGGTTGCCGGGTTGGGCTTCAGCGGTTTATGCTGGAAACAGAAGGTGAGAAACCATGGTGGATAATGGTGGTTAATGATGGTTAATAGTGGTTAATAATGGTTAATGAGATATACACTGGTAGGACAAAAGTTGCGCTTGTTGAGCTTCCCACAGTGAACATGGTTGGTTTCTTCTTCTGCACACCCTTTCCCCGTAGAATCCTTGCATGGAGC
>Ga0126342_10021880_pt1 | contig 10615 bp, 13 predicted proteins | sample Cyp1metagenome_FD_92528 | JGI IMG/M metagenome (GOLD analysis project Ga0126342, IMG submission 92528) | Coral microbial communities from Lord Howe Island, Old Settlement Bay, Australia - Cyphastrea 1 metagenome | ecosystem: Host-associated > Invertebrates > Cnidaria > Coral ...
CCTTGCCAGTTGCCTGCCGGTGCCTTCTGCAGGTTCCGCACTGCATGGAACTGGAAAGTGCAAGCCATGCGCTTGGTTCCACAAGGCAGCTGGATGCAGCAATGGCGACTCATGTGCACATTGCCACCTTTGCCCAGAGGATGAGATCAGAAACCGCAAGAAGGCAAAAGAAGCTGCACTACGTGCGGGCGCTCTGGAACCAAAGCGAGATGCAGATAGTCGGAACCCACGAACTGTGCGGATTGCCCCTCTTTTGGCTGGGTAGAGACTAGAAGGCGACTTTCTACAGTTGTTGTTCATGTAAAGTTCGGAGAAGGCATTTTGCCTCTGTTCGTCCGAAATGTATCCCAGAATTCCCGCTGATCTTCTAGCCAAGCTAGACCAGATCAGGTCTTGTGTTTTCACTCTAGTAGGATTGTATACCATGGTATAGCAGTGAGATCTCAGCTTTGCCAGCTTTGCGCTGCAGTTCCAAAACATGTGGACCACATTGCCAATTTTTGCAGTCCCAAAGCTCTCAGAGGCGCCTTGCAGCCGTGGGTTGGCCAGGTTTACCAGGTTGGCCTTGGCGCATTGGCACAAAAGGATGTGAATGATACCCCAAAACCATCCAAAACCCTGCTTGGCCGCAAGGCTTCGCAGTCAAGAATGTCTAGCTGCCAGAAGCTAGGTGCATGATGCGTGTAGCTGCTCGGAAGGAGCACAGAACCCCCGCAAATTGCAGACAGAAGATGGCAGAAGAAAGATGTATGGAGGGAGAGTTTCTTTGCTTTTGCAACCACAGTTATCTTTTTTAAAAGGCTGGGGTGTGGTCTCACTCATACGAGTCACCAATAGAGAGACGAGTAGTTAGGGTCTTGTGATCCTGCAGGGCAGGGGCCAAGAGACTTTCAATCCTTGCCTCTGTCAAAGATGCCGATGCCTTGCCGTTTCACTTGCTTGAAAAGCAACCAGCAGAACATCAGACGGCAACGCAGTGGAGGTGATTAATTACTAGAAATGACTAGAACTCAGTGATCCCTTCCCGTAACATTAAACGCCCCACCTCCCCAAGTAGTAAATATTCGAACACACACATAATAAATGCATGTATATATATATATATGTATTATATATATATATGTATATATATAATGAACAATATTAGGGTGTATTTTGTATTGGGTGGTCTGGCACTTTCTCCTTGCAGCGGTTTGGTATCTCCAAATCAAAGGATCCCAGAAACAATGGAGATGAAATGAACAGAATGGAAAAGACGATGGAAAAGACGGGAACACTCACTAAATAGAGGGGTTCATGCGCAACGGGTGTTTTTCAGTGTTTCAGACTGGGTTCAGGCTTGTTTCAGACCCCTCATGGTGAGCGTTGTGAACTTCAAAACAAAGGAAAGACAAAACAGGAAAGAAAAAGGTAAAGGAAAGCAGAGGAAAAGGAAAAGCAAGGCCGGCTGGAACTTACGTTTTTGGCTGTTCTTTGTAGGATGTGCCTCGCAGACTGAAGATGTTTTTCATTTCCTGTCTTTTTCTTACGTTTGTCCTTTTTTTCCTTGGTTCCTTGTTTTCTCTCTTGTTTTTGTTTGTTTCCCTTTTTCAAGATTGACACTTTCCTCTACCAGAAGGTTTGAAGTTTGAACCAAGTCTGAACCAGTGAAAATTGTCATTTGACCAATAGTGTTGCGGCAACTTCAAAGTTCTGGTTTTTTTCATCCTGGTAGAATACGTGTTCATCACCGTTGGTGGGTTGGACAGCCGAAATGCAGAACCATCCCCGAATACTAAGAGTAAAGGGGCTCATTAAAAACATATATTCGGACAACTTTGGGTTACGAGGAAAATATTATTTGGTTTAGGGCGAGGGGATTGTTATAGATGATGATGATACGTGTCGTGATAACGACCTTGAGAATTTGGGTTCCATGGTACTTGCTCGATGGAGTTTGTGCTGTCTGATGTTTGACCCTGAGCGACGACATCTGTAACAAAAGCCAGGCACGGCAGCGCGACAGGCACACACACACACATCAAATTTTGACCAATCTGGTTTTGTAGTGATAGGTTGCTCGCCGTGAAGTGGATGCGCTGCACAGATTGCAGGCAGTTTTGGACATATTTTTTGACTTCTCAAGGTATCCACATGCATACCTGGAGGACCCAATCCATAGCCGCTAGCCTCTCGCCGGTTTTTTTCTGTATCCACCCTGCTTGCCAATTTATATAATAGTCACTTCCCCTTCAGGGCACCGATGCTTGTTCGCCATGATTTGCCTCGCTGCGAGCCTTTCAGACTTTCGAAACCTTACATGTCTGAATAGGAGCAATTTTTTCAGGTGCTTCGGTCAGCTCCTCCAGAGATCACCGAAAACCTGGAGGAACCTTTGAACAGATTTCGAGCCAGAAATCTTGAGGCCGAAGTCACGGAATTGTACAAGCTCAGGCCACGATCCAAAGTCTCAGAGCGAGACAAGTTGGACGCAGAAGTGCTGCCAAACTTTGGACACATCTCATTAAACGCCTATTGAAGCAACGGGGCAGAACAGCTGTTGCGAGCGCTTCTCACCATGAGATGGGCATCCCTCCATTTCGCTCCAGGCTTCAAGCACAAGCTGAGCTTGGAAGATACTCTTTTCGAGTTATGTCGACTGATACTTCAGCAGTTCCGAATTTGCCCGCTATGTCTTGGGCATCACCATTTGGCACCCGGAGCTCTTGAAGCATTCCCAACTCCTGCTGCCAGCTACAATGCTTTGCTGGTTGGGAATGAAAGGCACCAAAGAGTCCTAGCTTCAGGACATTTCAGGACACATGCTGCTCTGCACAAATCACACGGCCCCAGGACCGAGGTCAATAAGGTGGTCCAGCATGTCCAGCCAAAAATGAGTCGAACATTTTGGCCCGGAGGAAGCTTGTCTCCTGCCTTGCATTTTTTGTCGTTGAGCTGCCCAGATCTCCAGGTAGATTCAGTAGACCAGCCCATGATTTCGAATGTGCCATGGCTATCCGCAATGGCAACTTCCCACTTGGCAGAGCTCTTGGGAATGACTGCAAGGTGCCTGACTCAGGTCTGCGGACTCCCCCGTCTAGACAGACAGACAGACAGACAGAGACAGAGACAGAGACAGAGACAGGGACAGGGACAGGGACAGGGACAGGGACAGGGACAGAGACAGAGACAGAGACAGGGACAGAGACAGACAGACAGACAGACAGACACAGACAGAGACAGAGACAGAGACAGAGACAGAGACAGAGACAGAGACAGAGACAGACAGACAGACAGACAGTCTCAGACAGACAGACACACCCACACACTTGCTCAGAACTGTCATTGCGAATTCTGTCGTGGAATGCATCTTACGTGCAAAAACACTTCCATTACAGGAAAAGGTCGGTGAAAGGACCTGAAAAACATTGAGAAGCTGCCATCGCCATAGCCAGGGAATTGCGCCAACTCACTCGTACCACCCACGATTGAGACCAATTGATTGGAAGAAATTAAGTGAAAATTCGACTTGCCGGTTCTGAGCTTTAGCCGGTTGCTACGACGTAAACCACATTGGAAAAATGATTTGGATAGCAGGTACGTCGATCCAGCGTCCTATCACAGAATGTCATAGCCGTCTTCGTTGGCTGCAGAACTATGACATTCCCTGCAGCCCCCTGCGAAACTGAGAAGTAGTAAAATGAAATCAAAACCTAAAACAGAGTACTGGAATTCCAGCAAGTTAGAACTTTTACATCTCTTCAGCCCCGCTGCCGCGGGGCTTTTGGAAGATGCGCGGCTGGACACGGATCAAAACGATCAAGATGCCAACTCAGCGCAAATGATTGTTTCCAAATAGGAAAAAGGCATGATCTATGTGCTGTTGTCGTCCGGAATATCGGAAGACGCTGCGCGATGTTGAGCAAGAACGCTCGCCAAGATTACCAGGTGTGCTGCCAGGTGGGCGACGCCATCATGGTTCAGAGACTCAGAACTCAAAGGCAACAGGTCTGGCGAGGCCGGTGATGCCGTGCTCAAGGCCGATAAAATGGTTGCCTGCAGGGTCCTGGGACAAAATACTGTGTAATAGCCAGGCCAGCTGGGTGATGGCCGGAGGGTTTGACTGGGAGGACAAAGGGTTCACATCAGTTGGTTCAGCCCCATCATCAGGGTTGAAATCATGGTACTGTATGGATGGGCATCTTCAGCTACACCAAAATGACGGTGCCAATAATTGGCCAACTGGGAAGCCTGGTGCCAGCTGCCCACTTGATCCCCACGACGATCTAGCACATGACCCACGATTCCATTGAAAGTATTCCAAGGACCTGCCACGAGAGTGACCCGACGAGTCAACCTCTTCCACCACCAAGTCTGCAGGCCCATTTCCATACTCATAGATCTTGAAGGTGTGGGTATGGACGATTCTTGGCGCCACTGAGACGGTTGGAGAGGAGCAAATGTCTGGAAATTTGGTGTGGAGGAGCTAGAGGAGAGCGGCATAGGGATTGGTACCGAATGACTGGTATATCCGGAAGCTGGCTCGGGGTGAGTCAAGCTCGTGATCAAAGTCATGGGCACATCCGTCTCGTGCTCCGAAGCCATGCGAAGATCCCGCGGGGAAGCTAAATCGGCGGTTGTGGAGTCTCGTTTTGTCATATTTCAGAGCTGAAAAGAGCAGAAACTGGAATTAAGTGGATACAAACCAAACAACAGCACGGCAACAAGAAAAAGTAGAAAGGAAATTGAAGGACGACATGAATACTTGGAATTTTACGTCTGTCGAGCATTTTATGGTAAGTACCCAGCGGGAAGGGCTCTATGGCAAGATGGAGCATGATGTACTGCTGGTTGAAATCAGTGAAAGGTCTGGGAGGAAACAAAGTGCCCGTGTCTTGTTGTCGACATTGAGGTCGATGGGTATGAAGTATGTGACAGAGGTTGGTGTTGCGCAGGCCGAAAGTGTCACCCGAGCTATCGTGCCATCGAAGATCCAACTCGTCAGGGTCGATCTGAACATCCCAGGTGACCGAGATTGCAAAGTTCTTCTGCGACATGATGTACTTCACTGAAGTCAATGATGACCAAAACGCGCCGAAGGCGTCCAATCGCAGGGGCATGCCAAAGAAGTCATCATGGACGAAGTGGAGCGGTTTGGAAGCCTTTCCACAAAGATAGTGGTACCATGGCGTTTTGAGCGTGGATTGCCAGGGATGGCAGGAGTGCTTGGAGGAGTGACCATAGGACGCAGATGTGGTTCAGGATTCAGAACCATATGAATGGGTACGCCACCATGAGAAATCATCGAGGCAGACGAGGAGGAGGGCATGCTGGGCATGGGTACAAGAGTATGGAGATGATGGTCGTGGATGTGATGGGACTGTGGTGGTAGCATAGGCTGGTGATGATGTGGAGGTTCAGAGTCTTTCCAATCGATAGCAGGCTCAAAAAATGGCAAGGTGCCTACGATGTAATTCAACTGATTGCTCTGGCCAAATGGTCATGAATTTGGCGCTGGTTCATCTGCCAGGAGCCATCGATCCCGACAGAGCGCAGAGGACAAACAAATGCACGGAGCGCGAGCTTGAACCAAAGACTGACAAGCCATGGAAGGAAAAGACGTTGAAGAAGAAAAGTAAGAAGGAAGCAAATTGGAGGGGAACATGAATACAAACCATGATTCAGGAGTTCACGAGTAACGCGGAGCAATGATTTTATCCTTGATTGGTCAAAATTTGAGAAGACATGCAGTTGAGTTCTTCTCGGGAGAAACTTGCCAAAGTGTACAAATGAATGAGCTGTTCAAGTCCCTGATGTACTCGATGTAGAGGAAATGCCCCTTTGACCACAATGTGGCAACGAGAGCGGAAGCCACTGAGGAGCACTTTTGGTGGGGACGCTGAGAATGGAGACAAGACTTGAGAGATGTTGGTGTGCCCACAGTAAATCAGTTCGAGTGGTTAGGTTTCAAGCATGAAACCAAGAAATTGTTGATCTGGTTCTGTCTCCAGCACATTTGAACGGCCATAGAATCTTTTTTCTCAGAGGACTTCATAAGGAGACACTTGTTGAAGCCGTTTGTCGCCAAAAATTAGCCGGTTGTCAACATACCGGAATATACCGGATGTGACGTATGAACCCATTGTGCTTGGTCAACGTTTCGAGGAAATTGATGGACCAAATCTGTTCACTAATGGAGACAACCATAAGGCATAGGGCTGGTGAGAGTGGGCTGCCCATGGGGCTTCCACGGCGCTGACGAATGCAGCATTGTCCCAAGGCAAATGTCTGCATGTCCAGTGCCGTTCTGATGAGGGTCGGTACATCCTTAATCATTAATCACGATCTTTCTTGTGACGTTGAGCTTCCGGAAGGTGCGGCCTTTGATCAGGTTCCCAGGATTGTTTGATTTCCCCGGGTAGTCCGAAAAGGCTTAATTCGCTGTCGCCAACATCAATATGAGGACGAAGGGATAAGTCAAGGAGCATGTACCAAGCAGCCAGAAAACGGGCTTCATCAATGTCAATGCTGGCGAAGAAGCCCGCTAAATCCTGGTTGAACAAGATGAGATCACCGCGTTCTGGAGCTTCACGTAAAATCTTGAGGAGGGTGTAGACGTCTCCAATGGCAAAGTGTTTCGGACAAGCGACTGGGATCAATTTAAAGATCATCCGTGCCAGGATGTTGAGCATCGGTCGAAACGGAGAATCGACAAAGGAAATGATAGGTCGTCCACAATTTGGTAGGCTTTTTCTTTTTTGCCAGGGTGTAGCCAGAAGGGAGTTGACGATCCTTCCCAATAGGTGAAGGGTATGACTTGCCGTGAGCCCATTGGAGATTGGAGACAAAGGTTGTCACAAGATCTTGGGGCGCCTGAGGGTTGGTTTTAAAAAACCGAAGTGCTTTGGGATTGAAGGAAGGCCGTTATCTTTGGTCCACTTACAAAATTTACAAAGACCCCGAGTGAGCACAGCAATAGTCCTTCTTCACAGCTAAAACCGTGTTCAACAAAGAGCCTTCCGCGATCACAGCGAGCTCAGGTGGTAGAAGGTCAGTGAGCAAGGAGCGCGAGAGTACCCAGTGAGGGTCACTGGGATTGAGCACTGCTGTTCTGTAACCGGGCCAATTCTTGCACCGACATTCTGCTTGGGCTGTTGTCGACCATGTTGTAACAGCCTGCTTGTGGTTGCAAAGTTGGCCCAGCACGGAAGGATGTTTGACAAAGATGGTCTTGAACGACGGTACGTGGCATGGTACTTGGTGAGCCAAGACCTGTAAATGCCATTGGCGCAGTTTTTTGAGAGTCTTTTGGAGATTTGGGCTGAGCGACCAGGGTGCTCTCAAGGCTGACGCTCGTGAAGCTGGTTTGCAATGCCACCATCGGATTGATGCATCGATGGCCTGCAGAGGGAGAGTGTACGGTAAGCCTGGATGTTGTTGCTAAAGGGTGAGGCCCCTCGAATTGGATCGCGACATGTTGGTTGTTTCGAATCGGGCATGGGTATTCGATCCCAAAGCGTGGATGATGTGCCACAATTCAAGACGGTTCTGAAACCGTTCTGAGGAGAGAATGTCCCGGACGACTTGGGGGCTTATGTTTAGCTCGTCTCGGCAGGGTGGCCAATCCAAATTGAGCATTTGTATTATTTTGTATTCATGGTACGTTTCTTCAAAAGCTCTTCGCGAGGGTGGAAAAATTGGCAAATGAATGGGTAGTTCAACCAAGGTTGCCATTCTTGAATGAGTGCAAGTTCAAGGCATCTATAGTCGGCACGGCGGACAAAAAGAGGAATCGGGGCCCAAACGTAGAGATTTTGATGCTCACGCCAGAACCGACGAGCGAGTTCACCTTGAACAAGATTGTCATTGCTGAGCTGAAGATATGCATGGCAGACCCAATACAAAATTTGGGTTGCACCGTGGTGATGTGGGTGCTCCGGATATATACACAGTTGGGAAAGAAAAATTCCTTCGAAAAGAGGTTGTGGGAAGCCAGGGTAGAGCCCCACAAGTGCACAAGCGAGCAAGATTAGCACAGCATTGGGTCTGAGACCATGTATGGTGGAGAGCACCATCATACGGGGTTGTTTGATGCGAAACCTTTGAAAAAGAGAGATGGTGGATGACATGGTGAAAGGAGTCGAAATGATTCACCAATATCATCGCATGGATAAGGTGAAGGTAAGATTGAAGGACTTTGTGCTTAAGCTTCTTCCGGAGAAGCGGAGGTAGTCAATATGTCATAGTGATTTCGACTGTCAAAACCTTGATGAGATTGGTGGCGTTGACGTTCTTTTGAAGTTGACAAACAGGGATGCCCGTCATCACTGCGACCTTTTGGACTGTTTCAACGGCATAGGCGGGTTGATTTGGCCACCATGTAGCTGGCAATATTGGAGACGAGGACATTGCGCCGGGCGTCGGAGATTCTTTGAGCCACTTTGGAAAAGTACGACCGGCAAGGCCCGATGGTAGATTGTCGGTGAGCCAATTGTTGGAAAGACGTGGAATGGTGAGAAGGCAAGCTGGATCAAAGGCTGGAGGTGGCGCAGGAGCTCCGGAACCCATCAAGGCGCGTTGGATGGGTGTGGTTTGAGAGGAAGAACTTTGTTGACCCGTATGAGGTGGAGGGTCGTCTCCAAGTCGTTGACCTAATTCTGCCAACTGACTTCGGAGGTGAGTATTTTCGTGCTGAGAATCTGGGTCGATGGAACAAAGTAGAGATGGAGGACTCGGAGTCATCATACGTCCCATCCCATAAGGTCCCGGCTGGCACGGTAGCCACTTCGGTACGTTCTGAGGTCTTGGCATGGTTGATAAGGACCGGACTGCGAAGCCCATAGGGCCATACCATCTGGGAAAGCACGAGAATGCCTGTCGTTGCCCTGGTTGTTCTTGTCGATCACGAGGCGGCAACGGCGAGCGAGAACGATCAGAGTCGGCCATGGTTTCAACACTCGCAACAGGCTATGCGGCAGGAGGTGCAACAAGCAGAGATTCCACAAAAGGACATCTCCAAGATCCCAGGGTTTGATAAAGTTTCAGAAATCCCACCGGAACAAGAAACGCGAACAGTTCGTAGTGCCATGAGAAAGTGTAAAACAATGAAACTGAAATCATGTCCAGCAGTGAGACTTGAATGAGAATGACACATCAACAGGTGCAGACACAAAAAGGAAGAAAGAAACAAGAAGCAGCCAGAAACACTAACAAGAAGGTGTCACAGATTGAGGCAACAGTGCAGCAACACGTTTTGCAAAGATGGTTGTCCAGAAAAGAAGAATCCGGTTTCTGGTTCCGAAAATTGCTGCAAGGCACGATTAGCTGTTATAATCAGGAAGGTCGTCATCTGGATCGGTTGAGCCAACAGGCACACCTAGTGGAAGTGGTTCCACCTGTTGTTCCTCGGAACCTGACAAGGGGCAGGCCGGAGTTGGTCCCAGGTCACCGCCAAAAAGCACATGCTTGTATGACGGCTATGCGTCAGAGTGTACTTTTCTGACGTGGTGACTACCTCCACCAAGGGAATCTTCAACTGGGCCATGTCGTTACCTCCCGCACTGGGACTCAAATGGGCTTCTTTGCCCTTGTAAAGGGCCCCAATGAGAATCGGAAGTTGACCTTTCCCCTTCTTCGAAGCCCTGTCCATCAAACCCAAGGCTGCCCATTGTGGCACCTGAGTGTCAGGTCGGGCGACCTCTATCCGCACAGCATAAGCTCCAAAGGTTGGAAGTTGGCTTTGCTTGAGATCCGGATTGAACGTCCAGCCAACAGGACGGATAAGTCCTTCCAGTAAGATGCACTGAGCAGCTGTGACCGAGGTAACTTTGCATGACGAAGGTTGGCTGAATCAAGAAGGTCGGCACCTGCGAGGACATGTGTAACCAGCTTAATCTTGTGAGATGGGATGTCGGAGGCCAAGTTGGCCAACGCATGAGTAGCCGACTCAAGCAAGGCTTTGTTGACCGTTTGCAGCGGTCGTGGACGTTTGCCCCCAGGAACGGCCTGAACACGGGATTTGTAGCGCAAATTGTACCTGAGAGATCCATTCTTCATGAGAGGAGTCCAAATGTGTGAGGTAGACTTCGCCCTCTTGAAGTGGGTTGCCACAGTCAGAACGATGAGATTTCCGATCTTTGGGTTTGCCCGGCTTCTGAGCGTGCCCGTGCTTGTAAGAAGTGCGAGAAGTCTTCTTCTTGCCTTTGGAATGATGTTGTTGGTAGTAGGAAGATTTTTCGGTGGAATAGGCCGTAATGGGCTTGGACGTGGAGGTGGGCTGTGCCGCATGCAGACGGACTTGATGGGACTGGGTCGTTGTGGTCGTAATGGTCGGATTGACCGTATTGACCCCATCGGTCATATTGACCATAGTTCCAGCCATATTGTTGGTCTTGGTTGTAGTTTCCTCTGACAAACTTGAGGCGTTGTGGTGTCATAGTGGTCGCTCTGGGGTTTTCCTGGACCGGTTTGCAAAAGAAAGGGATAGTAGCAAGTTTGTCTCTTGGCTTGACCACGGCGAGCTTGAAGCGATTGAGTATTTGAACTTGGCCTTGACCAAAGCTATAACTCTTAAGGCTGGTGTCGCTTGGCGAGCTGGTGGGGCCAATTGCTTGGGGTTGCGTTCTTCGGTCGCTCC
>Ga0126342_10021881_pt1 | contig 10615 bp, 13 predicted proteins | sample Cyp1metagenome_FD_92528 | JGI IMG/M metagenome (GOLD analysis project Ga0126342, IMG submission 92528) | Coral microbial communities from Lord Howe Island, Old Settlement Bay, Australia - Cyphastrea 1 metagenome | ecosystem: Host-associated > Invertebrates > Cnidaria > Coral ...
AAAGACGTACTTGAAAAACCGTTGCAACGTTTCAAGAACGTCTAGCAAGTAGTTTGGAGAAGATGCTAACAATGTATCAAGAACGTCCAGCAAACTACTTGACGAAGATGTTACAACGTGTCAGGAACGTCTGGCAACTTACTTGGAGAAATTGTTACAATGTATCAGGAACGTGTTGAAAGGTTTGTGATGAAGATGTTACAACCTATCAGGAACGTCTTGCAAGTTACCTGACGAAAAAGGTACAACGTATCAGGAATGTCCTCTGTCTTGCAAGTAACTTGAAGAATATGTTACAATGTATCAGGAGGATCCTCAAAAAGTACGTGACAAAGATATTACTACGTATCAAAAAGGCGTACTTGAAGAAACGGTTACGACGTATCAAGAACGTCTTGCAAGTTACCCGACGAAAATGTTACAACGTATCAGGAACTTGTGACAAAAAAAATTTATTACGTATCAAAGAGACCTATACCTAAAGAAACTGTTACAACGTATCAGGAACGACTGGCAAGTAGCTTGAAGAAAACGCAACAACGTATCAAGAACGCCTTGCAAGCTGCTTGACGAAGATGTTGCAACGTATCAGGAACGTCTTGCAAGTCACTTAAGGAAATTGTCACAATGTGACAGGAACGTGTTCAAGTTACTTGAAAAAATGTCACAACGTTTCAAGAACGTTTTGCAATTTACTTGACCAAAATGTTACAACGTATCAACACCCCCTTGCGTCTTGCCAGTGACTTGAAAAATATGTTACAACTTAGCAAGAGGATCCTCAAAAGACACGTGCCAACAATATTTTACGTATCAAAAACACGTACTTGAAAAAAATGTTTCAACATATCAGGAACGTTTGTAAGTACTTTGAAAGAAGATGCTACAACGTATCAAGGACGTCTTGCAAACTACTTGACGAAGATGTTAAAACGTATCAAGAACGTCTTGCAAGATACCTGAAGAATATGTTACAACGTATCAGGAGGATCGTCAAAGGATACGTGACAAAAATATTCTTACGTATCAAAAACGCGTGCTTGAAGAATCTGTTACAATGTATTAGGAACGTCCCGCAAGTAGTTTGAATAAGATGCTACAACATATCAAAAATGTCCAGCAAGGTACTTGCAGAAGATGTTACAACGTATCAGGGACGCCGATTACTTGACGACGATGTTATAACGTATCAAGAACCTTGCAAGTTGTTTGATTGAAAATTTTATTCAATAAATGAACTGATTTAAGTTCATCCCTTGACAACACTGGGAAGACATCTGTTGTGAACACATTATGAAGCTTAACCATGGCATTTTTTGGTATTTGGCAACTACCAAAATAAGAATTTCAAACGCAACAATGTTTGCCATAAATGGTTGGGATGCATATTCAACGCAATCTTTGCGTGCAAGGTTGTTTACAAAGCATCACATACAATCAGCTTCAATTTTTTTCTTTTCGTTCCCGTGTGTTCCATTCCATGAGGCCACAACGCAACACAGCTATTGCAGCACATCCTATTTGATATTGACGTGCAGTTGGGTTGGGAATGATCACGCGAAGTTGATTTTGTTCACGTCAGAACATGTCCAAAATGGGCTTTGCCATCCTTTTGGAGTCAGTGTGTAGCTTTGCGGCTTTTGCATTTTCGCGCCTGTTTTCGCATGTTCGCCTTTCGTGTTTCAGCTCCAGTTTTCGTTTTTTTTTTTGGGGCGTTTTGATGCGACACCGAGTGCACCACCGGGGCCGACACACCCACACACAAATTTCTTGCACAGTGGGCCTGGATGCCGCCCCTTGTCAGGCATATTGGTTTGCGTCTTCATTTTTGGACGGCTTGGAGCGGAAGTGGCAAAAGTCCGGAAAAATAGACCCATGGACAGGTGCGACGGAAAAATGGAGCGGGGAACATGGGGGTCAGCAATTGTTGTTCGGTTTTTGTTTGTTTTGAATTGTCATTTTTATCACCAAAAATTGGGCCCAACGCAGTGTCTGATGAGAACAGGAGACAATGGGGTCAGACATTGTTTGTGCGTTTTGAAAGCAAATGGCGTGGTTCGCTTTTGTAAAGTTTCAGCGTAAGGTAAATGCAATATTGAGGGCAGCGACATTTACACAGTATTGGGTATGAAAACATGGTGGCCTCGATTCGACACTATTCATTGTGCATTTTTGTTTTTTTTTGGTTTCAAGGATCCACTGTTTTGCGTGCGCTGGTGGCATTTTGGTTGTAAATAAATGCTCTTTCCCGCACGCCGCCAATGAGTCACAGGTCCTGCGGCCCTTTGATCGCAGTATGGATTGCAAATGTTTACCTTGTGAAAAAATAGTGAAAAAATTGGCAAATCATCAGCATGGGTTGGGCAGTCAACGCGCGTGATGAAATTTTGGAAAAACATTTATTTGTAAACGAAGGTGAAATGTCATCCAAAAATTCTTTCGAGTTCGGTGATTCGCATGTTTTAAAATGCGAAAGTTGTTGCTTGCAAAATCACAGCTGTTGTTGGCCAGTGGGGAAGCCGGCGGTGCTTGGCGTACAGTTCTTGCTGGATGAAAGAAACGGCCTGGTCGCTCCACGTTACCACCGCTGCTGTACAACCGGTGATCAACATTGTTTCAGGCGTGCCGGTGTCCCAAAACAAGATTATTTCTTGATTTTTTTCGATTCCTTTACGTGGTGTCCCCTTGGTGGAACATCGCATTCTTATCGTTCCTTTCTGATCACCATGCCCAATCCGAAACCCAAGCGGGAAAACGAACCACTGGGTTGACTACGGTGTTGCAACATGGTCCGGGCGTGTTTGTCACACGTAGGCGTATGTACAATTGTTTTCCATTGTGGTGTATTTTTGGCTATCGTCCCACCCGAGTGGAAATTGTACTTATCTGTTTCTAAAAGTTAATGATGTTGTCAACCCGCAAAGCAAAGAGCATGGGCAGACATTCGCCTGTGTGTATGATGGGTGTTCTTGGGCCTCGTGGTGGCCATATCTGTGGCACGTGGCTTGCTGCCCGGTGTTTGGTTTGCAAATTCATCGCTTTGGGTCCTGTACAGTGATACGACTTGTGCCGCCTCAGTTGCATTCAGTTGCTGCATTTGTTGCTGCGTTTCGTCGGGTTCAGAAACCATTGGTGGTGCCATGCGTTACTGCGTTGGAGAAGGGATTCGTGCTAGCCTGTTTGCAGGAATAAAATTGAAACGTGTTTGTTCCCAAATGTTGCTGTCGCACACCATTATGGGGTGCAACATTGAATTTACAACTTTGGCTCTGCAAACAAAGTATTACTTTTTATACAGCAGTATTTTTTTTCGGGTGCTGCCCTGCATGTCCAGGAGGAACATTCACACGTGATTGCAATACTATGTTGTGGATGTTTTCGTCTGTACGAACAGTTGTTGAACATGGACATATGCGTGGGACCACTGGACAGTCAGGAGCACAAATTTCGATATAGGCAGAAAAAATGTTTGCAACGAAACTGGTTTCTTGCGAAGGAGAATTAAGAACCAAAACCGACGGCCAAAAAAAATATGCGAGGCGCTTAATTTTGCATACGTCACACAGTTTTTTGTTTTGCAAACGATTCGGGAAAATCACATCCAAATTTTGCAATCGCTAGCACATTAAAGTTCATTCGTTTTTTGAGTTGCCCGCAGAAAATTGTTTTTGGTTGCCCCGGAGCCACCTTCGGACACACAATTATTCATTCGTTGTTGGTGTGGCGCGAAGCTGTGCTGTTGAAGCAGGTTGTGGCAGAACATAGCAACTGTGCGAATGCTAAGTTGCCTATTGCGCGTGTTCTCATGTGCCTTTCAGAAATTTCTTGCCGGAAGGTGTCCTGGGCCTTTGGCATTCCTCTTGGCTCTCAGCTTCAGAACCTGTCCAACTCACAAAAACCAGAATCTTTCGTGCTTGATTTGACTATTCGTATATATCTAACAATGACTTGAACAATCAGGTCGGCAGGTTTGCACCAGTCCGAAATGCTTCGTTTAGTTGCTTGTTTTTTCTGTGGCCGAGCCCGATACAGCGTCGGTGCTGGGGTCAAGATGGCTCTTCTTGTGTTGTTTCTTGCATGTATCCCATCCGTTTCTGGCATAAAACGTTGGAGCAGCATGAAAACTGTTTGCAAAAGTGGTGATGCTTGTTTCGTCCCTGACAATGAACATTGGCTCCTGGATTGGTCACCGCCAAATTTGTCATCATTGACGATCCGAGGTAAATTGCAGTGGGACACAGAGACAGCTGGCTTGCAACTCACAGCTGGCCATGTCCTCGTGGAAGGCAACGGCAGCCTCGAAATTGGAACAACTCTTAAGCCTATGACCAAGCAAACTACCATCTACATCAGTGCAGAGTCAGCAGCAGAACATACCTCATTTGGTCAAAGATTTCTTGCAGCCAAAGACCATGCAGAAATTTTGATGCATGGAAGGAAATTGATCACTTGGACGCTCCTTGCACAAGATCTTGGAGCTGGATCATCGACTTTGATGCTGCGAGACGATCCTGTAGAGATGTCGTGGCAGGTGGGTGATACCATTGGCATCGCCACCACTTCCCGTGGTCAGTCCCGACCTTACAAAATCGTATCAATGGGTCCTGGCAAACGGATAGAGATTGATCCCCCGGCTTCTGCCGACTACTTGGGTGGATGGCGCCAAATCCGCTACAATGGCCGGTCCAAAGTCTTTGATCAACGCTTCGAACTCGCAGCGGAAGTTGTGAATTTGCAGCGATCCATTGCTATCACAGGGCCAGCGAATTGGGACACGTCAGATTGGAAGGGGCTACACACACTGGTCACCGGAACAGGTTTCATCGATGCCCGCTATATACTTGTTGAAAACTGTGGACAACCTCCACATATAGGTGTCTTGACACAGATTTGATGGTGGTTTCAACCATGTGTCAAACATGTTTTCAATCTCATAGGATGGATGAGGGTTCCCCTTGACAATTGTTTCTCAGCTGGGGGCCGTCAAACCCCAGGCAGATATTGTCTTCATCTCCACTTGATGCATCAGTGCCCTCGCTGTGTTTTGCTGGGCAACGCCGTCGTGAATTCTACGCAGGTTGGGATTACCGTACACGGCACTCATGGAGCCCAGGTGTCCAAGAACGTCTTGTGGAACACAATGTCTGCGGGTGTGTATGTGGAGGATGGAAACGAGATGAACAACAGCATCTCGCTAGCATTTGGATGCATTTCGCACATCTATTTGCTCCAAAAAGTGGCCAGATATCATCAACACATGAGTTCTGTTCTCCTTCAATGTTTCTAGCCTCTCTACCCGTGTTTCATCCCAGGTATCGAGGAGAATGTGATCATTTGCATGCACCCGGTGCCTGCTCTGAACCCCCTCCCCTGCAACAAAGGCCCTGAAGGCATCTGCCCCGAAGCACGCCAGGGTTGTACCTATGATCTCTTCAACTCTGGTGGCCGCCTAGCTGGGGTTTACGTGGTGGGCATGACCAACAACTTCTTGAGGACTGACTTGGAATCCCAGATTTCCATGGATTTCCTGAATCCAAAGATCCTGACATAGCTCAGTAAAACACACAGAAATGAACGAACTCCAGATTCATCGGCTAAGTTTGGTTGTGGCATATATTTTGGTGAAAATGCGGGGGTGAATGCGTGCCATCGGTTTCCGTTTTGTTTGATCCACGTCAGAGGGCTATGCGGCTATACATCATATACATCAACATGTCAGCCTCTGTGTTCGACAGTGGCCCCTTTGAGGTGATCCAAAAATGTGACGTCTTCTGATGAATATGACATCGAATGATTCATTATTGGTATTTCCATGTATTTCCCCAAAGACAGACATGATTTTCCATGATTTTCCATGATTTTGCCATGATTTGCCATGATTTGCCATGATTTTCCATGTTCCAGGAACCGCGTGGTGAACATGGAGAATTGTTTCTGGTTCAAAGGAGTGGCTGACCCTGTTGGTCGAGGCCATGCAGCCGGAAAAGTCTGTCCGGTGCACCTGCCCTTCGGTCAGATCAAGGGCAACGTGTGCCACGACAACAGACGTTTCGGCAGCTTCGACAGAGATGTGGGAAACATATGGAAGACATATGGAAGACATATCTTGGTGGTTCTATGTGGTTTATGAATCATTAATTATGACTTTTCATCATGAATCATGTTCACGTTTTATTTTTTTTTCACATTTTGGGATGCAGCAGGAAAACAAAGGGTGTTGTTTTCCGTGCGATATCCCCAATAGGCGCATCAAAAATCGCCCCCGCACGTGAGGTATATATCTCGACTTCCAACGTCCTCGTATGCTTCCAAGGGATGAGAATGGCTTCGTGGCAGATATTGAAAATCCAACTTCCAACTGCTTCAACGAGGTCGATGCTGATGGGAAAGATACTGGGCTAGTGCCTGCCAATGTCGTTGAAGACGAGTTGGACTGGCATAATGAGTTTGTGGGCCAGTACACCTTGACAGATGTTCGCTACTCGCGATATGTCGGCATCAACAATCAACACTGCATGTACTGGAAATCTTCGAAGAATTTTGCAGATGGAAGTTTGTATCACATCACAGATTCGATTTGCATCAATGCCCCCATAGTGGGTGACTTGTTTTCAATTCCCGCTGGACAGTTTTTTGGCCCCGCGGGCGGCTTCACCTTCGGCTTGAAGAACGTGACGTTCGTTGGGAGCCCAGGAGGAGGTGCTGCCTTGGCGGCGGGTCAACATTGCATGGATGGAGGTGCAGGTGGTCCTTGCAATGTCCAGTACCTGCTCGAAAATGTCGACTTTTCAGGTGGGGAGAAAATCACAGGGTGACCACACTTTGCAGATGTTTGTAGTTGACCCAATGGATTGAGATGCCAGTTGTTTGCAGACCTCGAAAATTTTCTTGGTATACGGTATACTTGGATTTATGCCTGCTTTTTGCCAAAACTCTCAGGTGTCTCAGCGACTGGAAAGCTCATCCAGCACGGTGTGAACAGCAAACCTGAGGGCAAAGTCTGGCCAGTCTTTTTGGCCCGGGATGGTTCCCTTGGAGGTTTCAAGTCTGTTCTCAGCCAACATTTGGATGGTTTCAAAAATGAGGGATGTGTTCAGCTTGGACCTGAGTGGGATTCGGGTCTTGGCTGCAACTTCGCAGTTCGACGCTTGAATGTATGGACAGCTGCAGAAATCGAAGGTGGAGTTAAGTTGTCAGGTCCTGGATTTGCAGTAGCTGCAAACAATGAGTTCCCGAGCTTTGGAGGAAATGCAGGTATCCTGTCATATGCAGCAGGTTACAATGGATATGGTGCCCTGTGTCGTCCCGGAAACGTCTACGAACTCGAGGGGGTGTGGCGGGATAGTCCTGTCATTGACGTGGCTTTTTCCGATGCCGCTTTGGAATCAATCTTTGGTGCAGAGGAAGTCACCTTGAAGACAGCTTCGGGTTCTTGTTCAGTTCGGTCAGAGGCACAACGCATCATCGGCAGACTTGGACCAGTTCCTACGGCGCCACAAAGCGAATGCGGAGCTTTGCTCTTCAACAGTCAGCCAAATTCGGAGACACTTTCCATCTCCAACATTGCACTTGGTCGCCCCACTGCTGCGTCGTCTTCTGAGCAGAGTATCTACGATTCGGAAAAAGCCGTGGATGGATCAGTGGACACACGCTGGAGCTCAAGCTTTCAAGACAATCAGTGGATTTCAGTTGATCTGGGAGTCGTCTATGAACTCTTTGCTGTAACTGTCGCTGGGTCCCACATCAAAGATTTTTGTTCACTTTCCAGCCCCGTGATTCGTTATTTCAAATCTATCAATCCAACTTAAACCTGAAATGAAACAACCGACCTGGATATACTTTTGATAAGTTTTCACCCAAGTAGCCAGGTGAACCATGGTATAACCATGGCTAACCAGCATCCATTTGTTATCATTTGTTGGCTGGGTTGGTTCAACCAGGTTCAGTGGGAAACTGCCTATGCACGTGATTACCTGGTGCAATCTGCCTTGGACGAACCCAGTTGGCACACAGCTGCTACCGTGACCATCAACGAACCAGGAGAGGTGCAGACACTGTTTCCCGAACATTTCGCCCGGTGCCTGGGACCCAAATGGCCCTGCGATGGCCCTGTGATGGGACTTGGAACTAGCAATTTTCACAGTTCCGCATCTCTACACTGAGTTGAAGTGGAAACACCAGAAACATTTGAATGAATTGATATCTTTGCCATTCTTTGCCCGGATTCCAGGTACGTTCGCATACTTTGTCAGACGCGGGCAACACCATGGGGCTGCAGCATCCTGGAGTTGCAAGTCTTCCCTGCTTTCGCTGGACTTTTCCATCCCGTTGATGGTGGCACAAGTCGAGCCTGCCGGGGAAGTTCGCGGTCCGACAACTCACCTTCTCACTACACCGTACTTCAACAGAACACATTGAAAGGCGAGGATAGATGGGTTGATGTCTTTCAAAACAGTGGATCTGCAAATCGGGTTAAATGCAAAGGATTACATTTAACATGTGACCAATGTGACCATTTAAAAGGTAGGTCAGGTAGGTGCGGGTGCCGCCAGGTTGCAAGAAAGAGTGTGAGATGACCCCCAGTTGCGTGGGAGTGGAATACAGCGGGGGGCGATGCGAAATTTGGACGCGTCTTGGAGGAATTGAATCTGCTGTGGTGCTGCAGGGGTTCACCTGCCTCCATTTCTTGTGACCTGGTGACATCGTGGCGTTCATTGTTTTCCATCGTTGATCTTGGAGTAATCACTGTGACAACATGTGAAAACTACGAAAGGTGGATGGTTTGGTAACCTTTGGTACTTCGAATGTCCAGATTGGTTCCTTTGACAATTTTGATATCCCAACTTTTGTCCCAGACCCATGAAGCCCTGTCGATGGCGAGGCGACCCACCTCATCGTGCCTTATGCTATTCGAAGGTGTGGATGGTGGAGAGGAGCGAGCCTGTCGTGGCAGCACTGCAGATGATAACTCTGAAGAATATTTCCAAGTCAAGGAGGCACAGACTTTAGAGACTTGGATGATCTTGGATGTCAGATGGCCAAAGTGGTCTTGATTGTTATTTTGCCATCTAAAGCTGAAGAAGAACGTAGAGTTACATAGAATGAATAACTATATAAATATAAATTATGTAAGTTATATTTTTTGTCGACGCGGAAGTTGTGATGTAGGGTTGATAAAAGGTGACACCCCGGTTGCTCCATGATTGGATGCTGTGAGGCATTCCTCTCCCTGTTGAAGCCATAGTTTCAAAGTCTCGGGTCCAACCACTCAGCCACTTCCAATGAAAACGTACCTTCTGATTACTTTCAGATACTTTCAGATACTTTCAGGAAAGCTGTGAAGCTTACTGCGAAGCCGAAGCCGCGTGCGTTGGCATCAGCTACAGCAAGTGTCGCTGTGAGATCTGGGTCAGACCTCAGGGAATCCAAGCAACGACAGCCCAATGCGGATCCGTCTGCAAGCGCATGGTGCGATGGGGCCTTGGATGCCCCATCCAAACGCTGTTTCTGGATGAGGTTCAACCGCTTCAACATGATGAGGCAAAAAGCTCCAGCTTCCCAAGGACAGACAGGACAAGCCTCATTTTGGTTGGAGTGGCTGTGGTGTTGCCATTGGTTCTGATTTTGGGATGCTTCCTGAAGAGAATGTCTTGGCCGAGTTTGCCTCCACGCTCTGTGAGTCGACAAGACTTGGTGCCTGAACGCTCAGCAAGTCGGCAAGACTTGGAAGCATAATCGTTTTTTTCCCTCCCTTCTCACCTTTTTTTTGGGGGGGAAATGTGTATAGTCCTTGCATGTTTTTTTGCTTCCATGGCCTGTCACGGACGAATCTTTCCAGTGAAACTCATTTGATCATATCAAAGTCCAACAGATCTAACAGGCCGTCATGATTCGCAATGATTTGTCCTTGCTCGCAGTGGTCTGCCATTTTTGTGATGTGGCTGGCGCACGCTGACATTATAGAAGTCGCAGAATCACAAGTGTTCTGTGTCTGATGGAAGCCTGTGCAAGCTGCAGGCCTGTGGCTTTGATACCATTCATGCTGAGCTTGTGAAAACGCACCCTTGAGGGCTCTGGTGCAACTGTAGGGTCAACGTTTGCTTTGGTCTTGTCCAGGTTGTTGGCATGAAACTTTCAGCATCATTTCTCGCGCTTGATCTCAGCAAAGGACTAGGTGACCTGGCCAGGTTGTCTGAGGTAGGGGAATTTTGTGCCTTCGGACCTCGACCGAGGACCGCAGCGATTGCTGCAGTGTTGCCGTCAGATTCGATTCACATCCAAATCAGAAGGAATGGTATGGAATGGTCATATCATACAATGAATGTATATCTATTATATCATATATCTATTGTTGTTGGTTGTCTCCCCCTCAATGTTATAGTTTGGGGATCCTGATCTCGAAAGGTAGTGGTGAGCTACCTGAGTTCCCCCTTGCGTAGCAAGTATTAGGGGGCGAGCGGTGCAAGTGCAAGAGTTTGGGCCGGTTATGTCTCAGGTCCGCCTCTAAAGCCGGGTTTGCAACATAGGCGGACTACAAGGAAACGCCAACAGCCGCACATGCACTTTCATCCACCACGTTTACATACATCCCCACCCCAACCGAAGTCAAGACCCG
>Ga0126342_10021882_pt1 | contig 10615 bp, 8 predicted proteins | sample Cyp1metagenome_FD_92528 | JGI IMG/M metagenome (GOLD analysis project Ga0126342, IMG submission 92528) | Coral microbial communities from Lord Howe Island, Old Settlement Bay, Australia - Cyphastrea 1 metagenome | ecosystem: Host-associated > Invertebrates > Cnidaria > Coral ...
CGGAAGTTGGCGAAGAGATTGGCGACGAGTTGGCAAGGCGGAAGTGGACGTGGAAGTTGATGCAGACATGGTCGAGGAGAAACTGGAGGAGGAGGAAGAGGAGGAGGCGGAGGAGGAGGAGGAAGAGGAGGAGGAGGCGGAGAAGGAGGAGGAGGATGAGGAGAACAGCTCTGATAAAATCTAACAACCCTCACCTGGCAGGTGGGGAAATATATATCCAAAAGAAACACACAAGAAGTACAGAAATATTTGCAAAGTCGCAAACTTCAAGCGGGACCCCAGTTGGATTTGGATATTTTGATGGGTGTAACATTCTTCAAGTAGTGTAACATTATTCCTCCACAAACACTGTTATTTGTCCATGTCAGAAAACGGGGGGTATTGCAATTTGCTCATCACGATAATTCAGTGAATATCCACTATAGGAATTCGGATGATTTCACTGCATTCACTTGTCTTCGATGTTGAATGATTGAAGCAATATTTTTAGTTATGTATTTGCAAGATTTATAAGGGTAAACCCATGTTACTTGCATTTCAATTGCATTTCATTTATTGAACATTCTTGAACCACACTATTTTGACAGCGAAACCGCCCCTTTAACCACGACACGTCGTGCATCGTGGCATTGTTTCTTCAGGAGTTTGATGAGATTGCTGCCATGGCTACAGAGCTGGCGGAAGCCGAGTGCGGAGCCCGGAGCTCGCTGTTTTTGCCGAAGATGACCATGGACAGATATGGACAGCCGCTATCTTTATCTTTGGAGATGGGTATATTATGGCATATGATACCCCAACTACATATCCATCTCTAAATCATATATACCATTATATACCAATTCCGGATTAGAATTTCCAAATGAAATGGGGGATGTACCGCGGTCAGAGATGGGTATAATTGGGATGGAATTAGAAGTGAGGGATTGGCAATTTGCCATGGTAAGTTGCTGCAAGGCAACAACAACCAAGCCCCGCAAATGTTTACACTTTTCCACATCTGTAGATGGGTAAGGAACCTCCCCAACAGATATCAACAGATCCCAAAGTTGGTTGATGCATGGGTATCATTGCCAGAACTAGAACCATGTATGTACACATATATATATATATACAAATATACATATATATAATTATATACATATATATAATTATATACATATATATATATATATTCCAAAGAGAAAGCATGTGCGTCTGTGCCAACCCGTTTGGTGACTTTAAGTACGCATGATTTTCCATCCAAGGAAACCAGCCGCAAAACGCATGGACAGAACACGTCGATGGAGAGAGACAACCCGTCAAATGATGGTTGTGAAATGGCTCTTCTATTACCGTTTGGATCGGATACATGGTGGATTGCATGACATAGACGCAGATTTGTACTGCGTCCATGACTCGCATGACTTCCACAATAGAAAGCGTGTGTGACAGTTTTGGGTTGGAGCACAGATATTCAACCATCTTCCAGCACATTGGAATTGGGATACTCAGTCCATGTTATGATGGCGTGCCAAGGTTCAGCAACAAAGCCATTTTCGGAACGACTGAAGGAATTGAAGAGCGGAAGGTGCCATGTCGGGGCCGCTGTTGCAGAAGAGATATTGAGAAACTCGGTGGGTGATATACCCAGTCTTCTAAGAGATGGATATACTGTAATATTATACTATATAATATATATACTTCAGAAGGAACAAAGTTTATGCTTCTTGGAAGCTTTGCAAAACATCCATTTCGGTCAACTGCGGATCACATCTTCAAGTCCGTTTTGTGTGCCAGGTGTGGGACGGTCAATTATCACCCTTTTTTAAATATATATATATAAGAGTTTAAAGCTTTTGGAGGGTGGAAATGCGACGGGGTACGACAAAGCTCCATGCCCGGATTCTATGGGGAAAGGGTGTGCAGAAGAAGAAACCAAACATGTTCACTGTGGGAAGCTCAACAAGCGCAACTTTTGTCCATATGTATGTATGTATGTATGTATGCCTGTATGTCTGTCTGTCTGTCTGTCTGTCTGTCTGTCTGTCTGTCTGTGTGTGTATGTATGTATGTATGTACGTACGTATGTATGTATGCATGCATGCATGCATGTATGCATGTATGCATGGATGCATGGATGCATGGATGCATGGATGCATGGATGCATGGATGCATGGATGCATGGATGCATGGATGCGTGGATGCATGGATGGATGCATGGATGCATGGATGCATGGATGCATGGATGCATGGATGCATGGATGCATGCATGCATGCATGCATGCATGTATGTATGTATGTATGTATGTATGTATGTAATGTATGTATGCATGTTTGCATGGATGCATGGATGTATGTAATGTAATGTAATGTAATGCAATGTAATGTGATGTGATGTGATGTGATGTGATGTGATGTGATGTGATGTGATGTGATGTAATGTAATGTAATGTAATGTATATATGTGTGTAACCATTTTTATGTGCATATAGATATTTACATTTTTTGCATCATATACAGTTTGTTTGATATGCAGAAATTATCTTTTAGTTCATGCTCATTTGTATATGAAAGAGTAGTGATATATAGCGGTCTTTTTGTGTTTGATTACTTAAATGTAAATACTTGTACAATTGATTATAATTGCATATATTGACACCTTGTATGTTTTTTTTCACGGGGACACTATAGTTGCTTTTATGCCGATCCTGCGGCAGCTGTGGGAAAAAACCATTAATCATTACATGTTACCAGTACGTGCATATTTTCTTTGTGATAATTAAGAAGAGGACTTTTCAGGGCCACCACTTTAGATTGGAAGTGGCACAAGTGGTGGGCCCTCCTTTGGAAGAAGCCAACCTTGAGGTTGTATATGCCTTTTACGTGACAGGCCAAGTATTGATCTCTTCAAGCCTTCAAATCCAATTGTTTGCTTTTGGACAAGCTGTGTTCGGACGCTGTTTCAAAACTGGTTGTCCTCAAGGGTTTTGATCATCCGCTATCATTCTTGATGTTTAGGTTGCTCAGGTAAGCCAAACTTTTCCCTATGCCACTCGTTCAAGAAACTTTGACCCTTGAAATCGCAACTCAACAATCCGAGCCAACTATTCGTGTTGATTGGTAGAAGGTATCATTCGAGGCCTAAGCCGAATCAAGCTTTGGCGCGGGATTGATTAGAAAACAAGCAAATGGAGTTCATACATCCATGCATATCCCGTTGCTGATTTCATACATTCTAATACTACGTTCCGCTATTTTTGATTGGGAACTACATTGAAATTTCCTCCAGTTCATCCACTGATCCTGGAGGTTATCGCTTATGGTCATACGTTTTGCTAAGTATTGTTCATCAACGATTGCTGATTAAACATTGCCAAACAGTGCTTTTCTTACCCTTTGGTAACTTAGCATAGCTGCGGAAAACGGTTCATTTTTAGATATTGTTCCCATTAATTAAAACAGTTTTAAACTGATCATCTACCAAATAAGTTTTGACAATGGAAACTTTATCTACAACTGATAATCCATCTATACTATTTTTTATGGGAAAAATCAGATATTTTTATTTTTAATGGTAATCCATCTCATTCTTTAAGGATCTCCCATTGCCATGAGCCTGGCCCCGCAGGCCTTGCTGTTGCAGGAGGTGCAGGAAGAAATTCAACGCGCGCGTGACGACAATGTGTGGTGGCCTATGCCTGGGGGGTGGCTGGTTGGAACCTGGAAGTGAAGGAAAAACGAAAAAAGGATAATGGTGGGATTGAATAATGGGATTTAATCGGATTTAATGGGATTTAAGGGAGTCTAATGGGATTTAATGGGATTTAATGGGTTTTAATGAGGGTGAATGGGATATAATGAAATAGATAAAATCCACCCCAACAATTTGGGCGTGTCTGAAATTAGGGCATCGCGGTATACCGTTTACCCTCCTGTTAAGGCCATAAAACAGCAGTGAAATAATGATTGACTATCAAATCTTCGGGTGCCCTGTTTTCAGACAAATCGAGATTTGCCCATCAACATGGGTTGGATACTCCAAGTTGTATAAATTTGATTGGGAAATTCGATGTTGGCACCATGTTTTTCAGAGAAACCCAAATGAGCTCGCTAGAAAATATGGGATGAACATTTAGTGTTTCATGCCGGAGATACTACCCAAATTTAGGCAATGGTTGAAACCAGTTTTCCATAGCTGCTGATTGTTGTTCATGTTTTCCTTTTAATTCTATCGGCTATTACGAGGCGTGTTGAAAGCTGAGTGGTGTTTCAAAGCTTTAATATATATATATAGATATCAAAATTAAGAAAGTGATTGAGCCTCCAAAGATCATAGATGGGTGTCCGTGAGTCAGTATATGTTGCCTATATGCAGTGTTAGACAGTTGCATGATATAACGTGACAAAGCTAATTAGCCATATCACATGCGCTTATGATTTTTGTTCACCACTTGGGAAAGCTACAATTAGAGGGCTAGCAGCCAAGATTGACCATTTTTGGGCCCTCCTGAGGAGCGCAAGCTTGAAGCCTCGCTGCCACGGCCTTATTTGGACCAGTTGGGTTTGATTAAGGTGGTAAGCCCAACAAGGAAAGGGGACTTGGCACTGCTTTTATGTGATATCAAATGTGTATTTCCCCCCTCAGGTTGGAGAAAGCTGGCCAAAATTCGTTGATCTACAGGGTGGTCGTAGATAAACAGAGCACCATGGATGGTGGGTGCTATTCCCTTCCTTTTTTAAAAGCTCCAAATCCTGGAGTCTTGGACGCTTGACGGGTCTTGGACGCTTGACGGGTCTTGGACGCTTGACGGGTCATACAAGGCAAATGTCTAAATTTCATCCAAAGAGGGTCAAAAAGTGTTGCTTGGTACATTCGAATGGATGCCCGTCCAAGTCTTGGACTGAAAATGTGTTTTTTAGCAGCGCGATTTTCTTGTTTTTTGGTACAACACGTAATATCCACATGGCTTTGTATGAAAATAGGGTACCTCCCCAAACCTACTGCTTCATCATCATTCATCATTTTCCCCTCAAGATTGCCATATTTGCGAGGTAATTCCCTCATTTTTTCAGGTACCAAAGACATATATCCCTCAACTCTCAGCAGAGGACGGGTTTGACCAACTTTTCTTTGTTGGGCCTCGGCGCTTTTGCCATCGACCGCTGGGCGCCACAGGGTCGGATGCGAAAACCTCCTGGTAGGAATATCCGACGATATTGTCGCCGTTTCATAATACGATACGTGAGAGCAATGTGTTGTGGATGGTAGGTTTGAAATGTCAGCAGTGTGATCAACGTTGAATGGACTAATGGACTTGCTCATCGACTGTCTATTCCATGCGGCCTAGAGAAGCCCAATGCTCCCCCAGCTACACGGCGCTAGTGCCTTGAGGTGTGAGTGATGTCACTTGCGACTGGTGGTCTGGGTTCTGCACAGCACTCAGCAAGGGCCTACTCCTGGTCCATCTAAGTGAGGATATCAGAGCCCGAGGACATGATAATACGTCAAAAGACAACCGGGGCAGGATGAGCATCCGTATGGGAAAGAATCTATTTAAGTGAAGATGTGACATGAAAGGCAAGAGACACTTGGCATTCCAATAGTAATAGTCCAAGGTTTTATGTCTTACAAGGCCTCAACACTGCTGAACCAAGCCCACAGGTTAGATCCCAAAGACTGTTTTGGGGGGTCACGCTAACAAAAAAGAAGATGCAGGGAAAGGGCATGAAAGGGCGTGCAAGACTGTATCATGGTCGCAATCCTCCAGAAGTCTCCTATTTCTAAAGTGCAGATTCTCCATTTCATTTTGCGACGCTACCCAGCCATCAGATCTCTCCTATGAAAGTTGGTGAGGCAGAGATATCTCCACAGATCTCTCCTACGTGTATGTCCGGGAGCCCCCGAGATTGAAGGATCAACGACTTTTAGGGGATACGGGACCTTAGTGGAACACAGGGAATGGACAGACTAAGACCAAACTAGCTCAGGGAATTTGGAGGTGAAATCGTGTGTGATTGTGTTGATGACCACAAGCGAGTCGAAACGAAAGACTGAGATATAGACATACATATGATGACATATATGATTGCCAGAACCCTCAAATATCTTCAAGCATGTCCACGATTATAGGTGTACATTACATACACACATATAATGTGCATCTAAAGATACATAAAATCGGAAAATTATACTTATATATACATATACATATACATATACATATATATATATGTGTGTGTGTGCGTGTGTTTATTTATTTGTTATTATGTGCGTGCCTGTGAGAATTTGTTGCTATCGAAGTGTTCCTGGGAGGTGGCAGTGTTTGCATGGGCTGGCACCTCAGAGCCGCAGTTCGCCTGCTTATTTGATTTTGGGGGATTATACTAGCCATATATTGGGGATTATCACTAGCCATACGCACATGTGCGCATACACACCCATACGCATTTACCGTTGATTTCATCACAATCGTTTGGTTGGAATCCCTATCAACCAACCTGTTTTGGTAGGAAAACAGAATCAAAACAGGGATCGAAACCTAAGGCAGTGAGATTGTTCCCAAGACTTTCACCAAAGTTGCGATCTTTGCCCAGCAAAAAATGGAGAGATCACCAAACTACCAAACATATCCTATGTTATTTACACAGGTGAAGATGTTTTTAAATGTCAATGAAGACACGTGATAATAAATGCAGATGGCATCCGACAAATCTGGATAGTTCAGTGCAGTTTAAAGCCATCTCCCAAAACGGCTTAATGAACATCCCATGCGAACCACTTTTGTCGGTTCTTGGGGAAGGGTTGGCACACAACTAGTAACTAGGGGAAACGAAGCCCAGTGCAGCGCTTTCCTCAGCAATTATGTGCAATGTGTACCATTAAGTTCTTGGATACTGGGATGTGTCAAAACCTATGTTACCTTGGGGAGGATGAACATCAATAAATCACAGCTATTGAATGGGGTTCACCGTAGAATTCCATGGGTTTTCGATTGACATACAGTATTTCTTTGTCATCCTACTGTCCTACTGGCCCCAGGGCACTTCCACAGTACTCAGGTTGGTTTCAATCTCTACCTGATCAGCGAAAAGCAGGGGCCAGGGATCCCTGTTTGAGCTGCGTGTGGTGAAACTGTGCTATCGGTGGATGGAGTGGGCTGTTAGGAGCTATGGTGTCATGATGTTCCCGAGTGACTGTGGAGCCAAGCAGCCTGCTAAGAGTTTCCCAACCTGATAATTTGTTGGAGAAATATCATGTCACCAAAGATTAGAGGTGGATCTGGATTGAAATCTACTTCAAGTGCTCATATCAGCTTAGCCATGCTTCGACAGACCCATGATTCCCGATAATATGCACGTTTTTCGATTGCCATTCTCCCAAAGGGTCCCCCTTAGAACCGAAGTATTCTATCAGGACAATGTATTCTGTCATATTATGTCTACAGAGATGCAAGGACGGGAGCTGGAACGCTACATCCATACTCTTGTTTTTTTAGCCTTCCACTCACGGTGATATCCGAAGTACTTTCTATGCCTTCCAAACTTTCTTCGAGCTATCCTATTTGTTAATTCATGAAGAGATAATATGTATTTTGTAATGGCTCATATCAGCCACTTCTTTGATCCAGTTCTTCTGAACTCATTCCTGGATCTGTCCGCTAGCACCTTGATGGAGCTTCCAGATGGCCAACAATCTCAGGCAACTCAATGCCACGGCTGCTGCCTTGGAGCTCGCCAAAACGGCCGGACCCGGCTGGTTGTTTTTTTCGCGGGCGTGGTAGCTGGGATAGCTCCTATACTAAGCTAGCATCTAAAATCTAAACATGTCCACGGCATAGCCCATAGGAAAGTATCACCTGATGGTCGTCGAGATGAGAAATCAGTCAGAAAAAAAAACAGGTCGTGCGGCAAATTGACCGCAATCTCAAGGGTGTGCAGAAGGCATGGAAGCTTGGTCCAGCGGCTGTGAGAGATGAGAGGGCCCCAGAGTGTTCAAAGCAACAGAAATTGACTGGAATAGTAACAATATATAATTGGTTATATACTTATATATATATCTCTCTCTCTCGCTCTCATTATAAGACATCATTTCTTCTTTCCATTTTCTGAAGAATCTATCGCACGGGTGCTCAGTGCACATGTCTTTGAGCACGGTTTAGTTTGCTGATTGAGGGCACCATGAGGATATCCAAGGTTCCATGGAATCACGAGTTGAGCCGAGTGATACTGGCCCTTTGCATGACCATGCTGGTTGGTAGCTGTAGTGATTGGGTCTTCGATTTCTGGTCGCAGGTGTCACCCATAGAGGCATGAGATACCAATAGAGCAGCAAACTTGGTCATGATCAGTCTCATTTTCATTTTTTTGTTGGTCTAACCAATTCTCAGCCCATGGCCATGGCTCACTAGTTATTGACGTTTGCATTGCAAAGATCTGACACGACCTTGCTGACAGGCAACAGGCAGTGATAAAGATGCCATTGTGGATGTAGATGTGGACAAGAAGCCTTAGGAACACAGCCAGGAATGGTGATATGACAAAACCTATCATAGAATATCATAGAACTTGGAACCCTTCAAAATGATCAGTTTAGCCAAGTCATCATGTTTTGGGTGCCATTCCTTGTTTTGATGAAAACGATTGCTGCCAGTCTGGCTTTATGATGACATTTTTTAAGTTCCAGCGCTGAATCAGAATGTTCTGATTCTATGCATCGATTAGCTTGATATGCGTCATGTTGCTTCGACACTTTCACTATGGATGGACAAGATGAAATACATTTAATTATATAATTAGAATCAAGTATGTATTTAACAAAAGCACCAGGAATACTTGAGAATAATGCACATGATGAACAATGGTTTGAGTTTGAATTCAATTCAAGACAAAGCCTGTGTTGATTATTCTGTCAAATGAAGATCAGACCAACATTGAACCCAGACAACAATAGTATATAATGATATTTTCGTTGGGGCATGCTGCGCAAATGAAGATAAGCAGGGATCACATTTGAAACTAGTCAGCGAAACCAAAAATGGGGAATGAACAGGATCCATTGGCCAAACAAATGGAAAAAGGAAAAAGCATATTTAATAATTGAATCAAACGGCAACGAGATATTGAGGGGTATGATGGACAAACAGGAAAGAATCCAGGAAAATTCAATGAGACCGATAATTAGGATAGAATTTAAAATCATATAAAACCTAAACATTGAAATTACAATATATTATATTGGACCTATCTCTTTGCACACTTTTAGAAACGGAACCCTACTGCTGCAATGGAATTTCTGAGGGGGGTGGCTTCTAGAGCTACCAGTAGTACCGCACAAGGCGGTGGCGGAAGCTTCAAAAATAGGAAACCTATGGAGAAATTGGTTGATGTAAATCACGGATGGCAGAGCGAAGCCACTGATGGACTTAAAGGTGATTGATCTCTCTTTTACTCTCTTTCTCTCTCTTTCTCTCTCTTTCTCTGATTATCGACCTACCTACCTACCTATCTATCTATCTATCTTTCTATCTATCTATCTATCTATCGATCTATCCATCTATCCATCTATTCTAGTCTATTCTATTCTTTTCTATTCTTTTCTATCTATCTATCTTTCTTTCCTATCTATCTATTTGTTTGTCTTTATATCTACCTACCTACCTACCTACCTAGCTAGCTAGCTAGCTAGCTATCTATCTATCTACCTATCTATCTATCTAGCTGTCTCTCTATCTGTCTATCTACCTGTCTATCTATCTATCTGTTTATCTATCTATCTAGCTATCTATCTATCTTATGTGTCTACCTAACTATGTATTTATCTATCTATCTACCTATGTACCTATGTACTTGAAATTTTCTCGGATTAAAAAAAAAATACTTTACTTCGTGTGATCCCCACCATGACATTTACCCATTTTGTTACTCGCAAATCTTCTGACATTCTATCTGACATATCCTCTGACATTCTATTTGGCATATCCTCTGGCATATCTTCTGGCAAATTTTCTGGCATTCTATCTGGCATATCTTCTGGCATTCCATCTGGTATTCTATCTGGCAAATCTTCTGGCATTCTATGTGGCAAATCTTCTGGCATATATTCTGACATATCTTCTGGCATTCTATTTGGCATTCTATCTGGCATATCTTCTGGCATATGTTCTGGCATATCTTCTGGCATTTTATTTGGTATATCTTCTGGCATATCTTCTGGCATTCTTTCTGGCATAAATTTTGGCATTCTATCTGACTGACATATCCTTTGGCATTCTATTTGGCATATCTTCTGGCATATGTTCTGGTGTATTTTTTGGCATATGTTTTGGAGTATCTTCTGGCATATGTTCTGGTATATCGTCTGGCATTCTATTTAGCAAATCTTCTGGCAAACATTCTGGCACTTTATCTGGCATATTTTCTGGCATTCTATCTGGCATATCTTCTGGCATATCTATCTGGCATATCTTCTGGCATTCTATCTTGCAAATCTTCTGGCAAACTATCTGCCATATCTTCTGGCATTCTTTGTCCCATATCTTCCTACATGAGGTCCGGCAGGGAACACTTGGCGTGGATACTCGCGGTTGAGGTCCGGCAGGGAACACTGGGCGTGGATGGTCGTGGTTGAGGTCCGGCA
>Ga0126342_10021883_pt1 | contig 10615 bp, 13 predicted proteins | sample Cyp1metagenome_FD_92528 | JGI IMG/M metagenome (GOLD analysis project Ga0126342, IMG submission 92528) | Coral microbial communities from Lord Howe Island, Old Settlement Bay, Australia - Cyphastrea 1 metagenome | ecosystem: Host-associated > Invertebrates > Cnidaria > Coral ...
CAGTCCGCGTATCTCGAGAGATTTTCCAAGGTTGCCTGTTGCCTGCACATAATCTGTTTCGTAGTTGAACCACCCATTCCAAGTCTAGATTGTTGATAAATGTGTAAATATATATATATATATATGTATGTGCATATATATATGTATATATATAATATATATATACACATACATATATATATATACACATACATATATATATATATTAAATATGAGTAAGTGATCAAACCAGTCAAATGGTATAAATGATGCGACGCTCTTTACAGTAGTAGTTACATATAAGAGATTTGAAACCACCTGCCAGTGGTATCGTGGTGCGAATGAACATAGTATATGGACAAGTCATGGAAGTGATGGTTTTCCAGGATTTCCTGCCTTTAGAATGGCGGTTTCTCATTTCTGTCACTTGAAAGCAGGGTATCATCATCATTTACGGTCCCTAAGGACATCAAGGACCGGGATGAGTCGATATTTACAGACCCAGGGGACCACAAATTGACCATCCAATGTTGGTGTACGCCAACCCAGTAAATGAATCAGTCCCAGTGGGATCGTTGCGGTCCAGGCATTCAAAATGGGAGCGTCAGGGATGAGACGTCACAAATATCACAAAACGGGCTTTACATCAGAACAAATTACATGTCTATAATATATATACATATATATATATATATATAAATAATATATAAATAATATAATATATATATAATATATATATATACATATATAATATACATATGTATCATACATCACCAAGCAATTTCCTCAATGCATTTCCTCAATGCACTTGTCTGAGAGTAGGATAGTAGGATAGCCCCAAAATCCAACAGTTCATCATCATTTTCAAATTTCCCAGTGATTCACTAAGATTAACTAAATATACATAAATATACATAAATCATATATATATATATAGAGATGTTGATTTCCAACTAAGAAAATATCTCACATCTTCAAATAAATCATGGCGAAAAATCGAATCTGTTTCTGTTTCGACATCAAATCCTGGTTGGAATACACGAGCGATGGATGAAAATGATCCCAACAGTCCCAAGCAGGAAATCCCATCATTTGGGAGCCCGGCTACAGATTTTCCACATATCAATGGATGTCAATGGTTGATGTTTCCCATATATAACATCAACCATATATATATATTATATATATATGGAAAACATCAACCATTGATGTCTACAGGTAAATCAGATAAGCATTTCCATATCTACAGAATCTACAGATTTTCCATATCAATGGATGATATCAGGATCTCCACCATTGAAGCTGATTGGCCCAGTCGAAATAGTTGATTTACCTCTTCAGTCGATGGTGATTTGCCCCAGTGGTCTATCTGAGTCTATCTGAGTCTATCTGAGTCTATCTTACTAAAAACCCCAGGGTACCCTCGGGTAAACTAACATAACCATGGAAAATCACCATTTTTAATGTGTAAATCAACTATTAATTGGCATTTTCAACGGCTATGTTACTAAAAACCCCAGGGTAATCCCAGTGTTCATTGCCATACGCCCCATGGCTGATTCAAAAGGCCAGTGCCTTGCTCGATCCAAGGAGAGCAATTCCTGTAGGTAGTTGGCCAGGTGCTGCTCCTCACCAGGAGCGGCTGCCGTATGACGTCTATTTTTTTTAATGGTGGGTTTGCATGGGTTGATATTCATATTCATATAAGATATATGATATATTGATGTGTATATATATATACCATCAATTAATGGGATTGAATGTGGGCAACTACCACCCATCGGTGATGACTTGGGGATGGTGACTTCTCAGGGATGGTCGCTGCTAGAGGAGTCACCTGACTGGGGGTGAAATCCGCATGAGAATCTGGGACAATAATTTACTGGTGCTTAGTAGGGAATGAGGGAATGATCCATAATAACTATCAATAATCATCCCAGCAACCCCCACTAACCCATCCATTCCCTGCTAAGTAAGCACCAGTAAGATAAGGCATATAGCAACCCAAATCCGAAGATTGTGGTAAATAGAACGAAGCTTTTCTGCACCCTTGGGGTAGTTCAAATGCGGATGTTGACTTCAAGAAATGGTGAGCCAACTATCACACACATTGTGAGTCAACATGATTTACCCTCTAGTAAACTAACATAACTATGGACAATCACCATCTTTAATAGGTAAATCAACTATAAATGGTCATTTTCAATAGCTATGTTAGTTTCCCAGAGGGTAGCCACAGAAAAAAGGTATACTATACCGACTATACCTGTCCAGTCTTGTCCACATATGGTGTTTTCCTCAAATATCGGTACCCCAAATCATCCATATTTTACCCTCTGGTAAACTAACATAGCCATGGAAAATGGCCCAGTCGAAATAGTGAGTTTCCCCCCTGGAAGAGCATGGTGGATCTTGCCAGTTGGTTTTGTACCTTTACCAGGCCGGGTAAATACCAACAAAAAACCACCATTTTGTTGGTTAAACCCCATGAAAAACCACCAAGAAAAACCACAACGTTTAACCACCATGAAAAACCACCATTAAACCCCATTAAACCCCATTAAACCACCATTAAACCAGAGGGTATTACCATCAAAGGGATACAGTAACCATCCAGCGATAGTCATGGGATCCCCCCACAACGAGAAAAAACCAGAGATACCCAGCCCCCTGGTGACCTTCCCATTGGATCCATTGGTAACTGATCAATAAATCCATATTTTTCCAGCCCATGTTTCATGGTTGATGCTGAGAGAAGAATTCCAATCCAAAGAATTCCTGATCTTTGGCGCTGTGCAGCATGCCATGACATCATCTCCGAAACCAAGGCACCTTTTGCATATCAGTGAAGGACGACATGATGGTCGCCTGCTACGGTTGACTTGAGATTGTTGTCAAGCCTTGTTCAATGGTAGGACCAACATGATCAGAATATTGTTTCAAACATAAATGGAGATGTAACCATGAAACCTTTGTAGAATTATCCATCGAACATGTTTGGAAAGATCCCTCAAACATGTCCCTGAGGAATCAACCATCAAGACTGGGTTTTTTTTGCTATCGAACATCGAATACATCAAGAATGTGGACCCACAAACATGTGGATTTTACGTGACAACAAAAGTGGCTGGTAGAACAGCCACTCATTGCGGAAGAAAGACCTGATCCAAGACCTGTCGTCGGCGAGTAAGACCCAGGCTGGTCATTGAAGCCTTTGGTGGAACATCACCATCTGAAAAAAGGATTTGTTATAATATGTTATAATATTTCAGTCATTGACAAATTGAACCGCGAAGTGGAACATCACCATCTATTGGTTTTGTTTTTTTAATATGGGTCATAATCTGTCATGTTCCACCATTAAATCATCATTTTAAATCACCATTTATATGGCTTTTAATGGGTTTTATATGATGTATCATCATGAAAATTACATCATCACCATTAAATCACCATGAAAAATCATCATTTTTCTCATCGAACTGTCGGCGTCTTCCAAAGTCAAACACTTTCGGCGCGCTCGTCCTTGGTGGCCCGCGTTGCGGGATTGTTTTTGTGACGGCTTCGTGGGAGGATGTAGAATCCACGTAGCAATGGTTATAGCTACTTGGTGGCTCGTCCCACTTAGTAAGTGGGTTATAACCCCAGTTATAAATGGGATAAGTAAGGTTAATCCACATCAATCATTGGGGTTATAAGCCACTTACTAAGTGGAATGAGCCACCAAGTATACTATACCATATTATATATTGTTGGAATAAGTACCATATTACCATGAAAAAAATTACCATATTAGTCCTAATATCATACATAGTAATTTGCCATACTATAGCATATCATATACCATATTATATACCCTCTGGTGAACTAACATAGCAATGGAAAATCACCATTTTTAATGGGAAAATCCACTATTTCTATGGCCATTTTCCATTGCTATGTTAGTTCACCAGAGGGTACCATATTATATCAATATAGTTGGAGAGTTCTTCCTATCCAGTTCTCCCAGATCTCAAAAATCCTGTGAAAACCATGGCGAATTTCAACACCGATTTTATGCCTCTTGGATCCCACACTTCGATATCTGGTTGATGATGAAATTCCATCACTCTTGGCAACCCAATATAAAGGGCCAATGCCATCAACCTACCATGACTGGTGATGGTTTTTTTCGAAGCCATTGGTTTAGCGAAACAACCTATCAATTGGAATGGTGATGACTTCTGGAATGGTGACACATTCCGTAAAAACCACGTTAGTTCATCACATCACCATCTCCCTCGATGGATTTTTCACCTGCAGACTGCAGAGCAAGGCAACTCGGCTACCTCAGAAACCAACTGCTGAAGCGACCATCTCAGCAATGGTATCAGTTGGATATTCATCAGAATTAAATGGCATAAATCATCCATTGGTTATCAATACTAGAAAAAATTCGAACTTGGTTCGTTCAATTGGATACAATCGATTCTTCATTTGCAGCATGGATTGTGATGGTATTATCATTATCCAGATTTAGAACGATCCAACTGGTACAATACTCTTCTACAATCTGGATTTTGGCTACAAAAGTAGACCAGCATATACCACCATAATTACAGTATAGCATCAAAATATACATCCATATACCATCCTAATAATGGCTACAATTTGCTACAACCAAATCATGCGATTTGGTATCACTCGGAGGCAAATCAAACCAAATAAACCAACAAGAACTGGCATTGTAGTCCGTGTTTTTCCCTGTGGTAACACACAGTCAGGGCTACAGTGCTACAGAATCACGAAAGAAACCACCTGGGGATGACTCGGGAAAACCACCATGGGCTGTGGACTTTGTTATTTTCAAATAACATGGCTATGGCTTTCTGAAGCCACATACAAGGTGGTGCAAATAAGTCCAATTTCACGTTTGGGTTGATGAATGGGGGTTATATCTATAGTATTCATGGGGATTATAAACCAACATTCACATCACTATGGGGGCACCACCAAAAAAACTACCCGGTACCCTCCGATCGGCATCCAAGGTGCAAAGAGTTCTGGCTCACGGCCAGCTGAATTTGTCTCGGTCAAAAAGACGACTTGAGCCATAGACGAACCAACATCGGACCAACATTCAGCCACACACAACATCCCACCCCCACAAAAAAAAGGTTGCAGAACATCAGTCAACATACCATAGGTCAAAACTCTTGTAACCCAACGGTTAACACCAAAACAGCGGATAGTTGTGGATGTTCATCCCAAGAAAAATATGTCTTGTAGGGATTTGACCCATACCACACTCTTCGGGATGACGATATGTATGTATGAAAAAAATGCAGTTATATCATGTCATCCCGGAGTGGATGGATTCTGGATCAAAAATAAGAAACTGGAGCAAAAAATGTGAAAATCCCATATATCCATATATATCCTGTGTACATGCCGGACATACCTGTATATAACATTAGAAAGAAGTATTGATGTCAGGACAACAGCCCGAGCATTTTTTGATAACTATCGAAGCTGGGAAGTTCCCGCATCAGCTAGGGGATTTACACCACCAAAAAACGCCATGGCGCCATGGCATAGGAAAATCATACGTATTAGAAACGTGGTGTAATTTTACCCCTTGGTGCAAATTTACCCCTTAAAATAGCCCTCTATGGTATTACATCACAACAGCCCTTAGGGTTTCTTCCACAGTTTCTGAAAAATCTCTGAGTTCCACAGTTCGGAACCACTTCAATCTCCCGGTGAAGATCACTTTTTCAAACGATGACACGGCCGGCCCGGGCTGCATCGTTTTCTTGCAACGATACCTGTTGCCATGGTCGGAAAGATGGGACTCGTTCCGATGATCAGAGGTTCTATGTTGAATATGACCTTCTCTGTTGGAGAATATAATATATATATATGGGCAATCAATGGTAAACATATGTTTTTCATACCATTCTGGGTGAAGAATATTTGCGCAACCAACCTCACGAATTTGGTGATCACTGAAATTGGCAATCCCAAATGACCTCACCAAAGCGGTGGGTTGAAAATTGCTGCCCACAGGGGGTATAGCCAATTTCATAAAGCTCGATGGCGACTATTATGGGGTGTATCACAGTACATTCAAATACTACAAATTACCCTCTGGTAAACATACAAAAAACTATGGAAAGATCCACCATTTTTCATGGCTAAATCCACTATTTCTATGGCCATGTTCAACAGCTTTTTGTATCCAGGCCGGGTAGCAGTTTTATGAAGATCGTGTCTCAAAACCTGGCTGTGGTAAAGCCAATAGTAAACCATCCCCAAAATCATCATAAGTTGATGGGTGAGATTGAAAAATCATCCCCAAATTCTAGTTCTGAAAATGCCTTCTTTATGGCTGGGGTTTACCAAGTTGATTTCATATATAATTTTATATGTATATATGTGTATATGATTGTATATGTATCATTTCATTATAATTCATTATAGATGATTGATATCCCATGATCATCATTTATTATCCCATTCTTGTTGGTTTTTCCCAGGCAACCCCAGCAGGCTTAAATTTCGGCCTCAGGCTGGGTGCAAAAATCAATAGCCCGCACGGCTCAGCAGCTCCAAATGATCCCAAACGTTCATGGTCTCAGCATGTCTCAGCTGTGTCCCATCAAACAAGGCATATTTCTCATGGGGGATGGTCAACTGGGGAGATTTTGTCTGATTTTTTCTGATAGTGTAGCTCATGGATTTTCAAATTTAGATAGAATATGATAGAATACATTACAATATCCTTGAATCTCAATGAGGCCATTTTTGAACCCACAGAAAAGTCGAACTGCACCGGGTATACCCAAGAACCACAGTCGAAGAGTTGATTCTCGTCATCCCACTAGGTCCCAGTAAGTGGGTAACAATTGTACCCGACTTATCTGTGGAATACACATATTACTGGGTAAATTATAATATTTCACTGACCTGAATTAAGGCCACCAACTTCTTGGGGGATGATTTCCAGTGAGGTCGTAGTGAGGTCGTTATAATTTACCCAGACATATATCTGGACAAACTACAATACTTCATTGATCTGAAGACTTCGGCTATTTTGGGATAGTTACCCTAATCCACTTACCATCATTGCAGTGAGGTCGCGACGTGAGGTCGCAACATAATTCATCCATATATATATATACACAAATATTCTAGATATATGATAGATAAATTCTAGATAGACTGTAGATTAGAAAATATGGCTACACACATTAAAAAATATGGCTACACACATGTGTATAATATATATATATATACATATGTGTAAAACATACATATTGTATTATGCATGCATGCATGTATGTATGCATGCATGCATGTATGTATGCATGCATGCATGTATGTATGCATGCATGCATGTATGTATGTATGTATGTGTCTGAAAATTGGGTATCCCTAAAATCTACTGGTGAATTATCATGTTCCCCATATGTTCCCTATTCAATGAGCATTTTCCAATGGGCCACAGATGTTCCCTCAACTCCCCACCGAGGTGCGGTATGAGCCGCAGACAGCCCCGAGACCACAGCAGCAGGGACGCCAATGCCCTGCGAAGCCGATTCGGATTTAATCATTTAATGTATGGCAAAAAGGGCCCATATGTGGGTTTATGGATTGGATTTATGGAATGTTTGATTTGTGTATGGATTTATGATTTATGGATGTATGTCCCATATAATCATATAATCAATCACCATGATGGCTTTACTATGGACATCTATGGGTTTAATGAATGGGGATATTCATAGGGATTTAATGGGGATTAATCCCTTAATATCTCCAAATATCTGGGAGAATGGGGATTAATCGGATATGATATGATAGAATGGTTGTAGTGGTTGATTATGGATATGTATGGGATATAGATATTGATTTTCTGAAATATTGTATGCAAAATGTATGGGATTTATACGGGGATAATAAGATATATACTACATATATAAATAACTCCACCAGCAATAGGATAATTATAGGATAATAGATGTTAGCCTCGGGCATAAAACAAAAAACTGGGAAATCCCGGATCCGAATGGATCTTGTTCTAAAGGCATTTTTGGATGATAGGTATACCCTACAAGTAAATGAGATTCCAAAAGATGGGAGGTTGATACCATTTGAGACGATGTTTTTTACACAATCCCTATCCTTTTGCAGGTGGTAAGACTCACTCTATACAATGAGCTAATGTGGCTCTCCTATCCCTGGAAAATATCGACTACAGTAATCTGGGCAAATTATAGTAATTCCATGTAATTCCCTAACCTGAAATGTTGGGCCATTTTGGGATGATTCCTCTTATTAACCATGATTCCAGGGTTTGGGAGAACAGGCTTCAGTCGTGATCAGATTTACCCAGAGTAATAAAAAAGGTGATGGCACCCATCGAATCAGTGTTCACATCAAAATTGCCAGTACTTCTGGATGTTCACCCTCCCAAAAAAATATGGTATGTTAGGTGTTGATCATTGATTCATGATCTATAGCCCTATGGATTTCATCTTGCGGCGCCCTGCAAACTTGATGCGGAAGCCTCCCATAGTTCTGTGGATATATCGAACTAGTTTGATATTGATGGGGGTTTTAAGCCAACCAACACAACTGTGGCCCAGATCCGGTGGGCTACGGTTGGTTTTTATGCCCATGTTCCACTCACCCAAGCCGTTCCCGAACGATCATGAAATGTTCGAAATAATTGACATAAAGTCCAACAAATAATGCTGAAGCCTAGGGAAAATCACCATGTTTAATGGGTAAATCCACTATAAATGGCCATTTTCAATAGCTATGTTAGTTTACCAAAGGGTAGGTTCAATGGAAAATCACAAGAACCGTTGCTTCAACCACTGAGACTCCAAACCGGAAATGTGGAATCGCCACACAACAGCAATCCATCAATACCATTCTCTCCACGCATCGCTGGCCTTAGTGGTATTCAAGAACTTTGACTTGGTTATGTACATTCTGTCGGTACCCATATTAACCAGCAAAAATGGGGAATATCATGATATCATGTTGGGTGGTGCCGCAGTTCATTAGCGAAGTTAGTCACTGCAATAACTAGGGTTGATGGGGCTCTATCTGTCGTTCATTACCACCTTGTGGATGTGGCACCAAGAAAACCTAGGCCTAGTTCATCGAAATCTGTGTTTTTGACCATGTCTTTTTGGGGGAATTAAGATGATTTAAGTGTTTCTTTAATGTGTGTGTGTGTGTGTGGCCCCCTTTTTTCTAACACTATTTCTTGGGCTGCGACCCATGCCTCAGCTGACGGGTCGTTCACTCAAAAATGGCACGAAAAAACTCCTCGAAATCCCAGTTCCTGTTGAAAAAAATAGAATAAACAACTCACAAAAAAGGACTGTTTTTGACTGTAAAAGCTCTCTCAACCCCAGCAAAGTTCCGAAACAAAATCACCACAAAACGGCCAGAAAAGAAAATCCCCGTGCAAACGAAAACAAAAAATACAGAACAATCCGCGCAAATATGCGCCAGTAAGGTCCGAAAAATCATGGAGAACAACAGCATTCAAACATTGCCCCAGGCATGATCTAATGAAGCCTAGAGAAATTCTTTCAAAAACAACCCTGACTTCTAAACATTTCGCTAAGGATCTTCTACCAATCACTTCGGCATCCTGAAAATCCCCTCTGAAAGTATGCGGGTTTGTAGTAGGTTGTCTTCCCATGGAACAATAAGCAATGATATCACCAGCTAAATCTCCAGACATTTATGTTTGAGAATACATTTTTTGTGTTTGAAACTCCATGTTTGATGCTTAAACTTATATACTAATTTCTTATGGCAAAATGTTCTTCGTAGTTTTGGAGATTACATCCAAATTATGTTTATCGTTGCGTCCTCATTCATTGATTCATAAAATCAGTAAATCCCCAAGCTTTATGGTGAACTCGTCTGTTTTTTTTCATGAAATCCTCATGTTGGCACCATTACGGTTGACACCTCCAACTTGGTTTCCCAGGCAAGGCATCACCCGCAGTGCGGAACGGAACCTGCATACCGTGACTTCCATTGACAGCGGATTTTGAAGTGCCATGATAAATGATCGGAGGATAATTCAAAGTTTTTAATTCATCTGATGCCTATTATACAGTAGTACCCCAAACAAGATTGAAAAGCTTAAGTTTACCATTATCTTGGGACTAATTGGATTTGCAGTTGTGTTCTTCATCTTTTTGGAAGTTGCGAAACACATATTATCATGATTACTATCATTATATAGATATTAGTATGATTATCATTGTATTGTGGTATTAATTGTATAGTAATTGCATTATCATAATAATGCGATTCTACCATTATCATCCTTATCGTCATTATGGATATTACTAGCAGTAGTATTTTTAATACAAGCAGTAGTAATAATTACACATCACCAATATTGAGTAATAACCATATTACAACTGGTTGGTGGTTTCAACCCCTCTGAAAAATATAAGTTCGTCAGTTGGGATTCTTATTCCCAATATATGGGAAAATAATCCAAATGTTCCAAACCACCAACCAGTTACAATACATATATATATGTACATAAGTGTGTTGATATTGAGTAATAATTGATATACCAATAGTAATAACCATATTATATTGAGTAATA
>Ga0126342_10021884_pt1 | contig 10615 bp, 12 predicted proteins | sample Cyp1metagenome_FD_92528 | JGI IMG/M metagenome (GOLD analysis project Ga0126342, IMG submission 92528) | Coral microbial communities from Lord Howe Island, Old Settlement Bay, Australia - Cyphastrea 1 metagenome | ecosystem: Host-associated > Invertebrates > Cnidaria > Coral ...
AGACAGGACAGACAGGACAGACAGGACAGACAGGACAGACAGGACAGACAGGACAGACAGGACAGACAGGACAGACAGGACAGACAGGACAGACAGGACAGACAGGACAGACAGGACAGACAGACAGACAGGACAGACAGACAGACAGAGAGAGAGAGAGATAAATAGATAGCGATCGATCGATCGATAGATAGATAGATAGATAGGTAGATAGATAGATAGGTAGATAGATAGATAGACAGATAGATAGATAGCTAGGTAGATAGATAGATAGATAGGTAATTAGATGAAAGAGAGAGAGAGAGATGGATGGATGGATGGATAGATAGATAGATCGATAGATCGATAGATCGATCGATCGATCGATCGATCGATCGATAGATAGATAGATAGATACATAGATAGATAGGTAGGTAGGTAGGTAGGTAGATAGCCAGAGAAAGAGAGAGAAAGAGAGAGAAAGAGAGACAAAGAGAGACAAAGAGAGAGAAAGAGAGAGAAAGAGAGGAGACCTCAACCACCTTTCGGTCCATCAGTGGCTTGGCTCTGCCATCCGTGAGCGCAGCTTCGCCGTGAGCATAGCCGCTGCATCTTCTGCGATCCTGCGCGCCTTCGATCGCTGCTGTCGGCTGTAGAAGACACTTCAGTGGTGACAGTGCGTTTGCGGGTGCCTCGACTCAAAAGTATAGCAAATGCACTTGCAATTGTCCCAAGCAGATTTGCTTTTGTTCTCTGTCTGAACTTATCGCTGCTTGTTTGATCCAAGGACCTATCCGGCTCGCCTGCGTATGACCGGGCATTAAGTGCTTTGGAGCAAGTGGCCGGCCGCGCAGAAACAGACCATCTTCATTTGACGGCGCAGGCTCTGGACCACTTTTGGAATTTGAGGTGTCGAAAAAGTGCACGCCGTCGTGGCGCGAAGCACATTTCCAAGTCAAAATGTATAAAACACTTCAGCATTGGAGCACTTTTAGAAGTTGCGATGTCGAAAAAGTGCACGCCGTTCTGGCGCGAAGCACATTTCGAAGTCAAAATGTACAAAACACCTCAGCTCCGGACCACTTTTGGACGTTCAGATGTCGTTTCGCGTGGCAGGCACAAGGGATTGTGCACTTTCTCAAAGTCAGCAAAACGTGAGGGTTCTGTAGCATTTCCAAAAACGATGGCAGGCGTGGGACACTTGAAGAGGATCTGCAAAGATGCATTTCGCGTGGTAGGCGCAGTACAAAAGACATGTTCATCAGAGATGTTAGCTGGTCAGGGCGCTGATTTCCTGAGAGGGGTTGCATTTTGGAGCATCAGATTTATAGATTTGCTAAGATGATTTTGCGTGACAGGTGCAGCACTTCGTATGACCTGTCCTCAATTTTTCGTGGCAGGCGCAGTACTTTGGACAGGAGGAGTGGAAAAATCGCAAAACATATTGGCACGAGGCCGTCAGCGCTGCACTCAACTTTCAATTTTTGAAGGAAATCTCGCAGAATTGTTTTGTTTTTGATGTTAGCAAATTCAATACTTGAAGAAGTCTCGCAGAATTAATTTGTTTTTGATGTTGTCCAATTCAAAAAACGAAGAAGTCTCGCAGAATTGCTTCGTTTTGGATGTTGTTAAGTTCAAAAAATGAAGAAGTCTCGCAGAATTGCTGCGTTTTTGATGTTGTCAACTTCGAAAAATGAGGAAGACTCGCAGAATAGCTTGGTTTTCAAGCTGGCAGATTGACAGGTACATAGATAAAGAGACAGACAGACAGAGAGATAGATAGAAAGATAGGTAGATGGGTAGATAGCTAGATATACAGTTAGATAGACAGATGAGATAGATAGATAGCTAGATAGGTAGATGGATAGATAGATGGATAGATAAATAAATGCATGCATAGACAGATAGATAGCTATATAGATAGATAGACAGATAGATAGATAGATAGATTGATTTGATTAGAATAGATTAGATAGATAGATCGATCGATCGATAGATCGATCGATCGATAGATAGATAGATAAATAGATAGATAGATAGATAGATAGATCGATAGATAGATAGATATCTAGATAGGTAGATAGATAGATTGATTGATCAATAGATCGATAGATAGATAGATAGATAGACAGATAGATAGATAGATAGGTAGGTAGGTAGATAGATAGATAGATAGAATAGATGGATAGATTGCTATCTAGGTAGATAGATAGATTGATTGATTGATTGATAGATTGATAGATAGAATAGATAGATAGAATAGATAGATAGAATAGATAGAATAGATAGAATAGATAGAATAGATACGATAGATAGAATAGAAAGAATAGATAGAATAGATAGAATAGATAGAATAGATAGAATAGATGGATAGGTGGATAGGTGGATAGGATGGATAGATGGATAGATGGATAGATGGATAGATGGATAGCTAGATAGATAGATAGATAGATAGGTAGGTAGGTAGATAGATAGATAGATAGAATAGATGGATAGATGGATAGATGGCTATCTAGGTAGATAGATAGATAGATAGATAGATTGATAGATAGATAGATAGATAGAATAGATAGAATAGATAGAATAGATAGAAAAGATAGAAAAGATACGATAGATAGAATAGATAGAATAGATGGATAGGTGGATAGGTGGATAGGTGGATACGTGGATAGGTGGATAGGTGGATAGATGGATAGATGGATAGATGGATAGATGGATAGATGGGTAGATGGATAGATGGGTAGATGGATAGATGGATAGATGGATGGATGGATAGATAGATAGATAGGTAGATAGGTAGATAGATAGATAGATAGGTAGGTAGATAGATAGATAGATAGTTAGATAGATAGATAGTTAGATAGACACATGAGAGAGAGAGAGAGAGATAGATAGATAGATAGATGGATTGATAGATAGATAGATAGATCGGTAGGTAAGTAGGTAGATAATCAGAGAAAGAGAGAGAAAGAGAGAGAAAGAGAGCAAAAGAGAGAGAAAGAGTGAGAGAGATCAATCACCTTTCAGTCCATCAGTGGCTTCGCTCTGCCATCCCGGATTCACAACAACCAACCTCTCCTATAGGTTCCCTATTTTTGCAACTTCCGCCACGGCCTTGTGCGGTACTACTGGTATCAATATCAATAGATATCAATAGATTACAACGAGCAAACTTTTCTTGTGAAAATACCAGAAATGTGTCTTCAAAAAGAACATATATTTCATATATTCACCAAATCTGTTATTTGAAAAACATATAAAAACCCTTCGATCAGCCCAGCACGGAAAAGGACATCACCGAGCCGCTGTTGGGCAGTCACTTGGGCAATATCCGTTGTGGGTGGGCAGGCACTCCGTCCAAGATCCCCAGAGCCTCAGAGGAGTCGGGGCTTGGGTGGAAAAAAAACACCTGCTTGGCACAGACATAGAATTCAAGTATATATATATAAGTATAATTAAGTATATAAGTATATAGTTAAATAGAAAATGCAAGCACAGGATAATCATAGAATCATAACATAAGATAATCATGTCTAGGGTTTTCAGAGTTCAAGTCAAACAGAATCAAGGAGCGGATCTGTCCAAGTGCAGGAGAATGCGTTTTGCCCCTTGGTGCAATCGCAAGCTTGGCCTTTTGGAACGCATTCCTCCTGGCCAGTATTCAACAATTCCAGGACAGTCAGCTATGGCTTTGTCTGAAACTAGGGACCCCTAGAATCCATGGTTATCATCATTTTCGCATTAAGATGGTACCTGCCTATTGAAAAACTTACTTTGCATGTCGTGGTGACTCTCTGAAACTCGTGAAGCTGCTACATTGCACATCCTCATGGCACCCAATCCGTACGCATGGGGCCCCACCGTTGTGCTGATCCAATTCCCCTTGGTGTCGAAGCTGGGAATGTAGCAGTAGTCTTGCTTGTCGGTGCAGTAGACTGGGCACTTCATCGGCTCATTGGTCCTCAGCACACTTGAGACCGTGAGTTTCACATGGAGCAAGTTTATCTTCTGCATGTGAAGGATGTAGAAAACTCATGCGCGGGCGTGTGCATCCCTGGGTTTTGTTTTGTCCTACTTTTAGTACCAACAATACAATGTAATGAAATACTACAAAGGCATTACAAAAATGGCATTAAAAGGCGCAACAGACTGTGGCCAAGCAGCCAGAAGTCAACCAAAGGATAGCAGAAGTTCTCTTCGAAGAGTGGATCATAGCATTCTTGAGAATTCGTTCCACAAGTGCAGGACCGAGTCTGCAAAAACATGCACAACATGCAGTACTTGACTCGCTTCTTACTGATCTTACTGAGTTCAAGACAACAAGAACACCTGCGAACTAGACAGCGAAGTGGGTTTGGTCGAGTAAACGTCTGGAGGTTTCCTGAAATGGGGCTACCCCATTTCATCCATTTGAAACCAGGATTTTCATGGATTTTCAGCTATTGGGGATGCAGAATGACGTCATGACTTAGGAACCCCAGCAGTTCTTTGGCCCGGCCTTTGCGACGCAGCTTTCGGAGAATTTCTCGGGATATCCGGAAGCGTTGAAGTCCGTGAGGTAGCCTTGGACGGTGATCTGCGGTAGAACATGGCCCTAACATGGCTCAAGGCCTTGGAATAAAAAAACATGACAAACCCACGAAAACAATGGCAAATCAGTGGAAAACCAATGAAAAACAATGAAAAAACCAGCAAAAGCAGTGAAAATTATCTATGATAATTATCTATGATTCATGATTTCTCTAAGTCTCCATCAGGGCTATTCACCAAGGAACACCTCTTTTGATCTGAAGAGCAGGTGACCGGGCATGATTCAACTTCTGCAAAGCACCACTCCTGCGTGGCGCTTTTTTATCTCACCAACTGAGGATGGGTCCAGACCGTAGGTACTTCAAGCACTCCAAACATGGAATGGTTTAATATGGTTTAATAATATCCAAAGAATCGAACTGCTGATTCCTTTTGTCTGTCTAAAATCTGAACCCATACAGTATCATATATGTCCATAGATTTCCCCTGTTTGATAACTATGTAGTGGCACCAATCTACAGCCTGGGACACTGCTGCAATCTGCTGCAGTCGCACCAACCTTTGACCAGCTTCGCTTGTTTCAAACCCCAAAGTCGCTCCTCCTCATAGCCCCAATCATCTGTCCATTTGCATGGCTTGGCATTTGCACCACATGGGCAGGTGGCATTCAATTTTGCACAAGATTCTTGGACATTGGCATCTGGGTCCTTGGAAGCCACCAGTCACATGGCACTGAGAGATGTTACCTGGAGAAACCCTGGAAACGATGGTCTGTAAGAGCTGTGCATAGGACGTTAGTCTCAAGGTTTTCACATAATTCACTTGCCGACCTAGGCACATCCTCTGAGACCCCGCAGTGGGGACTGTCAATCCCTACTGTGCTTGATCTTGGGACATATGAAACAACTGAAGCTCTGGCGGTGACTTTGAAAGGTACTTTGGCCGAAAGCTTTGCACTGAGAGCCTAAGAGCTCAAAGCCTGCCTGCCGAAACCAGGCGTAATTTTCAACCTCTTTCAACCCTCCACTTACATTGCTGCTGGGCATCGTAAAGACCTCCAAAAGGGATCAAAAGGGCACAACTATGCACAACTCATTTGTGAGGCATTGGGATGTGCATGATGCAAGTGGTCCCTCCCCCAATAAACATTCACCTTGTGCTTCCTAGATGTCACCGGATGTCACCGGAAAGTAGACCAGCAGAGGTTGTTGACACTGTCCATGCGAGACAGATATGGCTATGTCCATGCAGGTCGCTCCCCAGCCTTCAGGCGTGTAGGACATTGGGTAGCAGTACTTTTCGTCCGCAGCGCAAGTCAATGGACAACCATAATATCTTGACTCGCAATACGACCAGCCATCAAAGGTGCCTTGGTGAAACAGCCAACATGGCTCCGGAATCCCGAGAATCCCGAGAATCCCCCACGAGGATTCGCGCCAAGACATCCAAGACACAGAGCTGGCTGTTCTCACCACAGGGGCACTCTTCGTCCTTTGGCGCGCACTTGTCTTTGCCACTCAGGTAGTTGCCTGTACGGGCAACCGCGATTTTCTCAGGGTCTTAACCCAACATTCACACTTAAATTTATGGCGAAAATTAGATTCTTAACCATGATCAACCAATGGAGATTTCAAGTGCTGTTGGAATTTTTCGTTTTTCAGGTGCCTTGGGTGTCGTAGTTGGAAACCCAGCAAGTCTGCTGTTCGGAGGTGCAAACCTCTGGGCATTCGTCCTCAGCTTTGCCGACTCTGACTTCTGAAACTTCTGAAACTCACCTGGCTCAATTCCATCATCTCAGGCCACGAAATCTGTCCATCCCATGGTGACCCAATCAACACCGATAAGCCCACGCGGTAACCGAGCTTCCGTCAAGGCCACGCACTCGGCGAAGTCGCCCGTTCCACAGGTCTTTGCCGTGGCCTCGTCGCAGAGCACAGGGCACCACCAGTCATCGTCACCTCAAATCATGGAAAAGCAGATAAAAAATGGTGCCTTAATGATGTTGAATGGGAGAATAACTGGGATTATAGGATTATGGATTATTATAATATACAAAAATAAAAAACGAATGATATTTAATGGAAGTATTACTGGGATTCTAGTGGCTATAATATCTATACTACAAAAAAAAAAACTCGGCTGAGGAAAGCGGCTTTCCCTGGTGTAGCAGTACTCTGTCCATGTCATCATACCCTGCGAGTCGAATCCCACGCGGTAGCACCAGTTCTCCGTGTCATAGTTGCACGTCAAAGGGCCTCAAATACGATATTTCTGAAAGAATGGATCGGAATGAAACTGTGGTGCTATGAGGTCATATATTGATCATCTTCAACCTGTAGCTATGCCACAAAGCACAAAAACTTTGTGTTGCGAAAGCTGTTGTCCCACTTCTACCCATCAGCGAAACGACTGTTGCAGCGACCAGCGGCAGGTCTCTCCATACCATTCCTTTGCATAGCACTCAGTCTTTCCTGCAGAGTCCTGCAGGAAGATGAAAAATAGAGGGGGTTCCGAAAATGGGGACGCCAAAATCTTTCAGTAAAACAATTTTTTTTGGAGTCCCTCGTTTCAGAAATCTCTCAATCAATCATTTTGCAAAATTACGCTGTCTCACCCTGCAACGCTGATTTTGGGTTCCATCCGAAATCCATGATTATTCAACAGCATCATTTAATCATACATAGCCTAATCAATAGTTTAATCACAGCTTCATCATCTTCATCCATTTCTCTGAACTGACTTGCTTTGCATTTGTAACATCCATAGACCGGGAATGGGTGAAAGATAGAGAATCATAGCGAATAATATTATCTTATCATAAGCAAACTTGGTCGATTTGTATCTATAGACAGGGTCCTGGCAGGCGAGTTCGTCGGCTTCGCAGCTGCATCCGCTGTCAGTGGCACAGCTTGTATTGCCGGAGTAGTGCCAGCCTCACAGAGACCACACATGACCACAGGAACCGGCGCAAGCTGATCCAACTTGCCATCCATTGAAACCCAAAAAAACAGCCAAAAAACACAGCCTCCAATCTCAGATTGAATTGGATTCTAAGCACGGTTTCTCTCTTGATCTGGGTCAAACTTGTTGCAATCCCCAACTGTGAGTTATACGGATCCCAATCGGAGCAGCCGAGTTGCACGTGACAGCGTCACCACAGTCTACAGGGCAACTGTAAGACTTGCTTTCACACCAGGAGTAGCCGCTCGAATAGCCTGTCAGAGATCCAGGTGAAGACGTGAAGCACCATGGCAACAAAAAATGGCCCTCGAGGCCGAAAACGAATGGTTTTTCTGCTGTTTTTGTTGAAGATTGCATTACAACTCAAGAACAGAACCATCTTTTCTGGGCCTCTACTAGTACAGTATGAATAAAAACACTGTAACGAAGTTGGCAACTTCTGTCGCTTTTGCAATGGTGTTCAAGTTTGAAGGACCACCAACTTTCACCGTTGTCATGTTGCATCACCAAGCATGATGGGTCAAATTACAACATACCAAATAGACATGATGGAAATGGCAAACATTACAAATCATTATTGTTGGTCATATCCCCATTATGAACCGGTAGAATCAACTCTTAGTCATCAATTGCGCCAATGTAAACCATTGTAATCCCACCAGAATCCCGAATCGTCCCCATGTCCCGATGGCATGGCCATATCCAGATACAGTGCATTGGTGCTCCCAGACTGGATCACAGGGGCAACCAGCTTCTGCAGCGGCGCAGCTTTCCTGTGGAGACTGGCAAAGTCGACATTTCATGTATCCATATGCCAAGTGCAACTAGAATGAAGGCGATTAATATATTATACTGTATATTATATATATATATTACTCAAACATAGATTCTTATACATGTATGTGTACTGTGTACATCTAGTATGTACATGATTGTACATTCATGTTGCAGCGGATATAGATTCACTGAATCGTGGGCCAATTTTTGGGCTCTTCTCGTCCTTCCATGGAGCAGAATAGTTCACGTTCCCAAACTCATCGTAGGGGGTCTCCCAGCAATAGTGCCTCAGGCCAAAAATGGCCAAACAGGACCAAAAACATCCCGGTGTTTGTTAGCGCAAGACACAAGGCAAATAGGCACGAAGTACTCAAAGTACTCAGTCTATGAAATTGGGTACCCTGGAACTGGGATGATGATGGTTGGTGAATGGGATGGGAATTGTGACCGAGAGAAAACCTGAAACCCAGTCCTGCACAAAAAAAAACTGAAAATAGGGTAATTAACCCAGTAACCCCAAATCTCATGGTTTAGCATCATTATCATCATTTTGGGGATATATGATATATTCACCATTTAGCATTATTATACATGATATATCCCATTATATTATATATGATATCCCATCATTTTATTCCCAATAAAATATTCTACCTCAGACTGAGGAAAGTGTCTCATCTTCCTTGCAGGTAATAGGACAGGAATGGCCGCCGTGCGTGGGTTGGCAGAAGGAATAGCCCCAAGAGTCAGTGCAGAGCTCCTGGTGGCAGGCGCATCACTAATCGCAACCATCTTGTGAAGATATAGTAAGCCCCAAAACCATAGGTGTTATATAGATGGTGTTAGTAGCTGTTAGGAACTATTTCTTTGTTGTTTAAGTTATCACTATTTTGGGGGCTCTTGACTTTCCTGTCTGTTTGCTTCGGTGTGGGGGTTGCTGTAAGGATGAGGAAAGTAAATGGACCACTTTGATTTGCCGTCCTCAAACTGGGGGTGGCATGGGCAACTGCCATTCCAAGGGGCGCAGCTCTGGTTATGAGGGACGGACCAATCTGGTTCACCCGTGGGCAGGTAGGTGTAGCTGTGGCACACCTGGCAAAGCCATGGTTCAATGGGTCTAACATGTGGGGTTGTCTGAATGTCTGAAAATCGTGTACCCGCAAATCCAGTGGTTAGTCATCAGTTTCCCGAGTTATTTATTGCCATTTGGATCCGGCTAGGGGGTATACGGGTATACCAGGGTATACCCCATTTCCAGACAAACCCATGTCTAGGAAAACCATGCAAAAAACCATGGGAAAGCCATGGGAAAAGCGAAAAATCTCGGGCCTGCTCACCATGGCCGCATTCGATTGGGCACGGGTAAGTCTTGGGAGTGCACCAGCTGTAGCCCCACGAGTCAGTGCACGTGTCCTCCCATTGGGGATCCTGAAGTGACGTGCTTTTCAGAAATTCTATGGGATCCAAGAGGAATATCATGGGAATATCATGGGATTTAAGAGGATTCACCCCATAGTTTGACATAACTATGGGAAATCGTTTTTTATGAGTAAAATATGGTAAAATAATCATAAATATTCATAAATAATCTATAGCTATGGGCCGTTGTCCATAGCTATGTTAGATTCCCAGAGGCTAAATGTCATGCGGGGTTTCCCAGTCAACGACGGATCCAAAGGGTTGAACTGAAGTTTTTTTTCGTGCCAAGTGTCACAAGGGCAGCCAGTGGTCATATTGGCACAGAACTGGGTCTGTGGAGCCGTCCAGTTCACTTCTCCTCAAGGGGATCAAAATGACAGATGGATACAGATGGATACAGATGGATTACCGGCCAAGACTTTCGCAACATAGCTCCCCCTTGGTTTATCCTTGGTTTGTGACTGAGTTTACGTGCACAAATGTGGACAGTCCATCAGTGTCCTGTAGAATCGTAGACATAGGAGTAGCAATACGTTTCCTCGTGGCTGCAGGTGACCGGGCAGCTTCCCCAAGACTTGTCCCAGCAGTAGGCAGACCACTCGTCCTTGCAGACGCGCTCCTTAGAGACAGAAGTCACAGATTGCGGCAAGCAGGTCGAAATGCTGTGCCATTGAATCTATGTATGTGTATAAACAAATAAACGAATATAAACTATGCATGTGTATATGCGTGTATATGCATAGTATATGCATGTATATAATGTATATACACAGAGAGATGTATGTACATACTGGTTACTGGATCATACTGGTACCGATATATTTGAGACTCTCTGCGCGCAATTCGTGGAAAGCTGATCACTCTCCACTTCAATATTTTGATCCAATCAATCTCTCACTTAACTCGTTGATCCAACATGTTTCACGCTCCTAAATTGAAAATTCCGATC
>Ga0126342_10021885_pt1 | contig 10613 bp, 17 predicted proteins | sample Cyp1metagenome_FD_92528 | JGI IMG/M metagenome (GOLD analysis project Ga0126342, IMG submission 92528) | Coral microbial communities from Lord Howe Island, Old Settlement Bay, Australia - Cyphastrea 1 metagenome | ecosystem: Host-associated > Invertebrates > Cnidaria > Coral ...
ACCTCAAGCACCTTTCGGTCCTTCAGTGGATTCGCTCTGCCATCCCTGATTCACAACAACCAATCTCTCCTATAGGTTTCCTATTTTTGAAACTTCCGCCACCGCCTTGTGCGGTACTACTGGCATTATATATATATATATATTTCATGTACATAATAATCTTGAAGTAGATAGAATATAGGATTTTCAAAGAGATCAACATTTTTCCGCACATCTTTGTGTGGGGTTCTTGTTTTTGGCTCTGTGCTGTATCCCGCCTCCTTCTCCTTCTCCCCCTCCGCACAATCTTTCACACCGCAATCTTTCACACAACAACTTTCTCACACACAATCTTTCACACAACAACTTTCTCACACACAATCTTTCACAGCAACTTTCTCAGCCACACGCAATCTTTCACAGCAACTTTCTCACACACAATCTTTCTCACAACAACTTTCTCACACACCATCTTTCACCCACAGCTTTGTCACATCCGGTGGCACGCTTGGGTCCCGCTGACCTTCGTTTTGCGTGGCAGGCGTGGCACTTGCTCACATCGACCTTCGTTTTGCGTGGCAGGCATGGCGCTTATGACACTGGGTTGGATCTGGCGGCGCGCTTGGGCGCCGTTATTCGCCCGTGGCGCCGCGGCACTTTGCGTGGCAGGCGTGGCACTTGGCGACATCGACGTTGCGTTTGCGTGGCAGGCGTGGCACTTGCTGACATCAACCTTCGTTTTGTGTGGCAGGCGTGGCGTTTATGATACTGGGTTGGCTCTGGTGGCGCGCTTGGGCACCGTTAGTCGCCCCTGGCGCCGCGGCACTTTGCGTGGCAGGTGTGGCACTTGGCGGCATCGACCTTCGTTTTGCGTGGCAGGTGTGGCGCTTGCTTGGCAGGCGTGGCACTTATGAGATTGGGTTGGCTCTGGTGACGCGCTTGGGTGCCGTTAGTCGCCACTTTACGTGGCAGGCGTGGCACTTGGTGACACCGACGTTGCGTTTGTGTGGCAAGCATTGCGCTTGCTCACATCAACTTTCCTTTTGCGTGGCAAGCGTGGCACTTCACTTATGGCACTGGGGTGGATCTGGTGGCGCGCTTGGGCGCCGTTAGTCGCCCGTGGCGCCGCGGCACTTTGCGTGGCAGGCGTGGCACTTGGCGACACCGACTTTCGTTTTCCATGGCAGGAGTGGCGCTTGCTCACATTCACCTTCGTTTTGCGTGGCGGGCGTGGCGCTTATGACACTGGGTTGGATCTGGTGGCGCGCTTGGGCACCGTTAATCGCCCCTGGCGCCGCGGCACTTTGCGTGGCAGCCGTGGCACTTGGCGACATCCACATTTCATGTGTCTGTCAGATCTGTGCAAGCTATGTTTAAGCATGCGTTACTTGCCAGCAACCAGATCTGTGCCAGCCATGTTTAAGCAGGTCGTACATGTTTTACAAAAAACTTTGTGCAAGCCATTCTGGCATGTCTTACAGCAACTTCATGCAAGCCATGTTTAGCCTTGTGTTACGTGCCAGCAACAAAAAATGCAAAGGTGATGTGCTCAGGCTGCGTCAAGTGGGAGGCCTTGTAACCAAGCGGCATGCTCAGCTGCACTTTGGGCGCGTCGGCATTGAAACGGCTGTCACATGTTTTTTGATCTTTTTGGTCCTGTTCTAGTCATCAACTGTGTGCAGCTGGTTGTTAGCTGATTTGCAACATGGTTCTCTCCAATCTTGATGCGGCAGTGGTAGCTTTGACCCAACATGGAAAAAAGCACTTGCATCGCTTAGTTTTACTTCACTGTGCACGTGTTCCTGTACCAAGCAGAGCAACCTATGGTCGCCTGTCACCTCCTTGGCCGATGGTGCAGGGTGACGCAGCTCGTGTGTTTGGGGCCAACGCTTGGTTCTCAACCGAGAATGACAGCAAGGGCGACGGGCTAATGCGCCTTGCTGGGCACACGCCGTCACTTCTGACGCGTCTGTGCGAAGGTCCTGTCGGTGCACAAAGCAACGTGCGATGCGCTCAGGCTGCGTCAAGTGGGAGGCCTTGTAACCAAAGTGCATGCTCGGTTTCACTTTGGGTGCGTCGGCTTTGAAACAGCTGTCACTTGCTTTTTGTTTTTTCTAGTCATCAACTGTGTGAGGTTTGTTGTTAGCTGATTTGCAACATGGTGCTCTCCAATCTTGATGCAGCAGTGGTAGCTTTGACCCAACGTGGGAAGAAGCACTTGCATCGCTTAGTTTTACGTCACTGTGCATGTGTTCCTGATGTACCAAGCAGAGCAACCTATGGTCGCCTGTCACCTCGTTGGCCGGTGGTGCAGGATGACGCGGCTTGTGTGCTTGGGGCCAACACTTGGCTCGTAACTAAGTAAGGCTAGTGCTCCTAGCTGGGCACACATAGAGGCACTGGCCGGTCAGTTCGCATCCTTGTGATTGCCGGATCCCGCCCTGCTCTGAACCGCGTCGCTTGGGAGGCCGGCTTTCTCACACACAACTTTTGCACAAGCAACTCTTTCACACACAACTCTGGCACACAACTCGTTCACACTCAGGCTCACACACAGCTATTTCACAATTTCCTCACAAACAACTCTTTCACACACAGCTGTTTCACCCTCATACATCACAACGTGCTCGCACACTTCTCACACACACACAACTCTTCCACATACAACTTTGTACTTATCGATCCTCCACCACCTCCCTTGTCTTTCCTCCCTTCCCCGTCCCGCCTCAACTTCTGTTCTGATTATTGGAAGAAGTTGACTTGTGGGGTTATCCGGTCCTTTATTTGTTTTTTTGACATTTCCAGGAAATCTATTCCAGAATCACTGTGCAATTGGGGGTTGTTTTCGCCAGGGACCATCAACTTCACCGGAAGCCTACGCCTTCGAGGTGCCAAACGCTATTTTCATGTTGAAGGATTCCTCCAAAAGAGTTTGATTTCGTGCTCATTTGACTAGTTTTTTTGGGTCTGTGTTTGTCTGTTCAACAAGGGACAGCGGTGGTTGCTTTCGCATTTCCTTGCATGTGATCCACGGCAATTTCGCGTGTTCGATGCGTGCCCAATGCATCCTGCGACCCCAGGTTGACGACGGTCAAGAAAATCAGGAGGTGGATGCCGGGAATTCTTGAAAGATTTTCCGAAGACATGCTGAAGAAATGACAATGAACGTGGATATTTATTTTTATTTTCTGAAATTCTTTGCGGCTACTTCCCGTTCAATCCTTAGGGCTGTCTTAATGCAAAGTCCAAAACACTGATGCGATATGAAAGGGAAACCGATGGGACTCAGCACCACCCAAGTCCATCATGGTTGCTATTTACTCGTGGTGTTGTTAGTGTTTGTATCCACATATTCGTTAAATTGTGTTCCTGGATGCCTCCATATATATATATATAAGTATACCATAATGTGTGTGTGTACAAGTATACATATCCTTGATGCTACAGCAAGCGCCAGAATTGAATATCACTAATGCATGCCCCAACAAATACCCACAATGATCGGGTTTGATGTGTGGTTGAATGATACCATGTATCTTACGTTGACCACAAACTAGATGATAAACATCTCCATCACCTTGCAAAGGTTTGCAGTGCTGCACAAGTAATGACCAATGAACACAAGTGGAACCACTCCAAAATGGGTGAATTTGCAGCTTGATGAAAAACAAGGCAACCGGTTGACTCGCCGCCCTTGTAGTGGTGATGAATTTGAAATTGCGATTTTTGAGGCTACGGCTAAGAGACAAAATCCTTGTATTTGTGGGACTTGCCAAAAAATGTTTGCAATATGGACATTAATTTCGATTGGCAGGCGTGTGACTCAAGTGTCAAAATTTGCGTTTCGCCTGCGCAGTGAATCGATTATTTTCTTCAAGGGTTAAAAAAAAGTTTGAAAATTATGATTTTCAATCATCCCAGGCAAACATCCACCCATCCATTTTTTTCCTCTTCTCGAAGCTTCAGTGCCCGAGTGCTTTTGGCAACACAGCGACCACAGACTCCAACAAGGCGACATTATGACGCCATGTCCAACTGTAAGCCCAAGAGTACCTTTTTTTGTACACTTGCTGGTTTTTCTTGTGGAGCATGGACATTGGTTTCCATTTTTTGACGTGTTTCCATGTACCATCCATGTGTTGAATACCAGCAACAATGGTTCTATGGGATTTGCCCCGCAAACGACCTCGAAAATGATAAGTCTTAGTAAAAAAAATTTTTGTGGTTGACTTGGGCCATCTTGAATCTTTTGTGAGGGTAATCCTTGTTACAAGTCGTCAGGAACGTTAATACACCCTCCCAACCCCCCTGATGAATATACGACGGCATGTGCAACATGTTAACAACGGCAACGTGTTCCGTAACGTAAGTTAAGTACTCGCCAGGAACGTTAATACACCCCGCACCCCTGATGAATATACGACGGCATGTGCAACATGTTGACAACATTTGACAACGGCAACGTGTTCTGTACCGCAAGTGAAGTACTCGTCAGGAACGTTAATAAACCCTCCCAACCCCCCTGATGAATATACGACGGCATGTGCAACATGTTAACAACGGCAACGTGTTCCGTAACGTAAATGAAGTACCCGTCAGGACCGTTAATACACCCCCCACCCCCCAACCCCCCTGATGAACATACCACAGCATGCGCAACATGTCAACTAAGGCGAAAATCAAATCCTGTACCCCCATTTTGGCAGCCTTCATTTTTCAAATTATCGGTACATCTCAAAATTAACAACCCTTCCAAGGGCGGCGTATCAGCTTCATGCCGTACACCTCAGCCAGATCGAACGGGATGTTCCGGTTGGAAAGTGGATGATCACCATAATTCCGATTCATTTCATGAAACAACAGGTTTTTGGCTGTCCCTGATGACGAACGATAGCAAACCGTGAGCATAGCATCTTGCCAGGAGTCGCCGCATGCAATTCCTTGGCAGCGCTTTGCAGTGAAAGCTGTTTTCACCTTGAAGCTGGGACACTGGAGACCTCCCCAAGTGGTTTCCAAATGGGTTTGGAGACCATTTGGAAAAAGGTATTGAAGTGGGCATGGAACTTGAAAAAACAGGGATATGGTGGGATATGATTTGAAAGGATAGGTGCCACTCGAAGATATGTAGGAGGATGTTCAGCAACATTTGGTACACAAAGACCATCAAAGACCACATTTTGGAGACTTGCGGGATTGCGGCCAACATCCTGAGTCGTAAAACGGGGTATCCCATGGTATTCCCAAGTTTTCAGGAAATTTGAAAGGGACCGCTGGTTCCACAACACAGGCGTTAAGTCCAGGTTGCAATGCGAAGTCTGAATGACGTTTTGGGCTAACCGGTCGGTTGGGCGTAACATTGTTACGCTAGCTTTCATAAATGATGTCAAGACCTAGTCTGAAAGATGCCTCGCGCCACAGTGCAAAACACACGCCAAACCCAGGCACATTTATTTTTCCCGCAAGCAGTCGGCTGAGGTTGGGCGGAAGAATTTTCGGTCATTTGAATTAGAGATTTCGAGCGCCGCTCAAGTGAGCATATGAGTGTTTCCCAGAACCCAGAACTGATTGGCACAGCTCGTATTTTCCCAGTCGCTTTTGGAAAGACTAGCGGTGTTTCCTTCAAAAGGTACCTAAAAAGGGTACCGTCTGGTTATTTCACATGGCTATGGAAAATTGCCCATTTCTAGATGATTTATGATGATTTACCTATAAAAATGGTGATTTTCCAGTTCGCCAGGTCAAATAACCAGAGGGTAAATGGAAAAACATGCTGGACAGTTGTGTGATTCCCCCCAAAATTGGACTTGGCATTGGCATCCAGTGGTTTTTGGGAGACCCCACGCAGTCTACTTTTCGATCTATGAATATATGAATCTCTGCCATTAAGGCGGCGGGTGAAGTACTGGCAAGACGTCTTGTTTGTCCCCAGTTTTTATTGACATGGTGATATCCCATGGCAGCAAGGATAGGGTTTCTGATCATCGCAGTCCTGCTGGAAGTCTATGCGAAGGTTCGGCTCCTCTGCCGGGGCTCATGGGGTTTGAAGGACAATGTCAACAGTGAGCTGGGTGTACTTTCCATTGAGCATCGTTAAACTATATATTTGTACAATTACATACGTATACTTATAAAATCTTTTATATACATATATATATACATATCTGGTGCTATATTATAGTTGAATATCGTTGGACTTCTTTTTCAATTGTTGACACCACGTCAACATGGGCTAGCAACAAGAAAGGAGGCTGCAGGGCGTAGAAAGAGCCTAGTGGGCCTACTAGAAGAATATTGGAAGGGATCAAGCATGTATAGCACTAGTTTTCAGGTTGGCGCATCATTCATCACTTTTCGGGTTCCCGCACATGAATCAAGCTGCATTGGTTATATTAATTCGAGGTTGACGTTAGTGGCAACCCCGTGGCAGGACGGAGTCACCCACTTTTCCAAGCAGCTCATGGACTCCATTGGGTGTTGGGCCCAGGAATGCTGTCATCCGATCCTGAAATGCCGTGCTTCTTAGTGCCACTGGACTTCAGGTTGCCTGGGCTGTTCATTGCAGTCCTCCTCGGTGATGGTTTGTCCAAGCCTAAAGACCTTGGGGGGCGCAAGATGGCGTTTCAGAAAGTTCGGACAAGATGTCAAAAGAGCAATGGTCGAAACCCCTGTTGATTGATGATTCTATTGCGTTACTGCGTGCTATATGCATATATCATATATATATATATATATATGTAATATGTATATATATATAAGTATGTATACATTCATAAATCAAATGGTACCACATGTTTGCTACCGACAGGCATCACATCGCACCTACCCCCAACCGCTCAATCTGCAAGACCGTGGCTCAAAGATCATTGCAAGGAAGACCTCAAGGTCCCTTTGCAAGATGTTTCACATTGCATGATGAAGTCGGCCACCCAGAAAACGTGACAACAACTAACGGCACAATGCTGCGCCATTTGATGCCGACTCATGTGGCAAAATCCTCTGCTCTAGCAGCGCTGCTTGACACCAACGTGTTGGACGCCATTCAGAGCTCAGGGAAAGTTGCACCATATCTGCTACATGTCTTAAGATTGCTGAGGCAAGATGCGACGGCAGAAGAACTGCTATGTCGTCTAAATCATTCTGGCTTCTTGACACGTGAGGCCCCCAAAAGGGATCAGTTTCTGCAGTTGCAAACGAAGGCAATTTTCCCTATTGAAACCAACCGCACGCACAACATCATGTTCGGAAGTGGCACCAGGCTGCCAGGCTGAAGGACATTTTTCTAACCATGAGCTCAGTGACAAAGCAGTGTGTCGTCGTTTATCTGGCACAAAAGGGTCAAACAGTGAAAAGGGTCAAGCTGTTGACATGTTGGAGCGCATGAGAATGATGTGGAGGCATAATTTTCGCGCTTTGGTCTGTGTTTTCCGCAGTGGCATTGATTGGTGCATTAAGTTTCGTAGGCTTAATGTTTCCCCGTAACCCACACCAGAGGTCCCAGATGCCATAGACTTCCCCACCGTGTAATCATTCCAATGTAGGCGATGCCGGACCACCATATGTAGGAACGGCTACGCTCAAGGTGCCGCCAGCCTGGAGCGTACAGAGGGCACATAATCCTGTGGTCTGCCAGCACTGACCTTGACCCCCAAAGACAAGGTCCCATCGCCGCATTACAAAGTTCAGGCGCTGCGCGCGACCTAATCCGAGAAATTCCCCCAAACACATTGCAAAACGGCAGGTTGGACCCTCAGACGGGGGCACACACGCACACGCACACGCACACGCGCACGCACACGCACACGCGCACGCACACGCACACGCACACTCACAGGCACACACACACACAGGGTCTCATGTTGCTGGTTGAGATGCTCATTGGGCGATACGCCCCACTGGATTCGGAAGCTGCAGCCGAAGCTGTCAGTGAACTCATTCATTTTCGAAAGTTGCCATCCGAAAACCATGCCATGAAGAAGAATTAAGGTGTCCATGCAGGAGTTCTGCACTTCGGACTTGGGACTGACCATCACCGGTCAAAAGACCATGGTGATCTTGCAGAAACATGCCATGGAGAAGACCTGTGTCATTTCCCAGCCCTCTGGTAACCGCTCTTCATTTCGGAAAAGAAGCCTTTCCCAGTGATCCGGTGTGGCACCCAATGCGTTTAGAAGTATCCAGCCAAGCCCATTAAAATTGACGGCCATGCCACCTCGATTTGCGGCCCTGTTTCGCAGGACATCGAACCGCACCAGGAAACCGTCGATGTTGAGGCGAGTCACCCAGGTCATCAGCTCGGTGCCTTGCTGGCGGGTGCGTCGGGTTGATCCAAGCCCTTCTCCTCCTCCAATTCCATCCATCTCACCTTCAACTCGGCAATTCTTCCACTGCTCGAGCTGCTCGGGTGGATGTTCGCCCGGCTCGCGGGGAGCGGCGAGCATGTACACTGCCCAATGTCTTCATAGCACCACTGGCAACGATGCCATAGCCCTGGAGTATTGCCTCTTCGGTGGTCAACGTGTTCTCGCTGGTCGCCAAGGCCTCTTCGTCCTTGTGGCATATACCAGACGAAAGGTGCGGCTTCTACCTTGTTGTCGTTGCCTCATGGGCCATTCTGTCAGGGCCATTGGCTATCTTGTGGTTTCTTCACATCAGAAACACCGCATGGGGCCTGTCCGGCTCTTGTACTTCTCAACCTCAGTCTTGTAGAATTGTCGGTTGATTTTTACTCGATGTTGCTTGGCTCTTGCTTCACGTTATAGTGATTTTGCCCTTCTCGATGATGGCCATGGCAATTTCGATCTGCACCTCCGCATCTGCGATCAGCGCGATGTCTTCGTCATTCATCCCGTCATTCCAGCTCTTTTCTGGTGAACTCCTGGCCGTACTCGTAGTTGATGTCCTCCTCGATGTCGTCCTGCCAGTAGCTGGACTGCTTGAGACCTTGGTCATGGTCTTTCAAGTCCTCCTCTGGCCATTGTGTGCGGAGCTCCTGGGCAATCCGCTCACTTCCAAAGTTTCCCTGGACAGCGGTCTGAACCAAGTTGCGTTCAGCGCTGGTGAGGTTGGCATCCATCAAGAGATACCATCCTTGGAGGAATTCTGGCAGGAGCTCTGGTGTCTCATGGGTCCAGTCTTCATCTTCGTAACCAGACCACCGGTCGGGCTGAGTTGAGGTGTGGTGGCTATAGGCCTCCCATCCATCAGCTGCGTCCTGAAACTCACCCGACTCATCTTCATCATCTTGCTCTCCCCGTGGAGCTCATGAGCCCAAGGATCTGACCATGGTTCTTCCTGGTCTGGGTGGCTCTGGCCTCCACCGGTCCAATCATCTTGGCCTGTAAAAGAACTCTGCCATGACCCACGCCACAAGCTTGACCTCCATGAAGATCTCTGCCAGCGATAGTCATCGCCAGTGTTGCGCTGCTGATGGGGCAAGACCTGGCCAAGGCCTGTTTTGCCCTGTGGTACACCTCGGTCTTCCTGACAATGTACTGGTTCATCGACTTTCGTCGGCGGCTCTGCTTGAAGTACTTGTTCAAGTACTCGGACAGCTCTGGTATTTGTGGTCTCCCCAAGCTTCGTCTCACCACTCCACCGTTGAAGCTCAGCCAGTCTGGCCGTTTGCCTGTGACCAGCTTCCTGGCCGTTCCACTCATCTCTTGTATCATCCTGGGGCCACATAGGTATCTTTTTCCATGAGCTATTGACTGTTCCCACTGCAGTGCCTGTTTTTCATATTCTTGATATGAAGCTGCATCCCCTGACCACTGCGGTACTCCATCTTTGCTTCTACTAATCTCCACCATATTCACTTCTTTCCCAAAGGGTGTTCACACCTCAGGTTCAGCTTCACTTCTCACACAAGCCTTTCCAAGGCTCCGCTACCATCCAAGTGCTCAGATGGTGGAGTTTCAGTAGCTGGCTTCACTCAAAGAAGCAGTTCGTCAGACCCCACAGCTCTCAGCACGACGGCCGGATATGGCTCTGCGATATCTCACCCTGGCTGCTACAGTTGAAAAAAATCTTTTGAACCACAAATTCGGTCGATGCGCACCTGATGCGTGAACACCAGACTGAAGTGTTGAAACACTCTCACTCACTATATACCCACAAAATAAGACTGCACATATGACGTCTCCCATCATTGTTCCTGAATTCTATATATCCCAAGAGGATTCTCATTTTTTTCACCGACCCATCCCAGCGCCCAGAGGCCTCAGCCTTTCCCATACGTGCCATTGATCTTCATCGCAGTGAAGGCGCAAGTGCCGAAGGTCCAAGTTTTTGGGGTTTGCGCCCTCGGCTCCTACCTGGCCGCGCTGGGAGGTTATGGTGTAGGTGCGGCGCGAAATGGGGGGGAGAACTGGATTTAGCTGTTGGACACTGAGTGGATCTATACATATATCATATGATATACAATCGAACATATTTTAATATATAATGATATAGTATCTAACATTATATATAAGATAAGATATAAGATATCAAATACAATATATAAACAAAATATATGATACAATATATTTTACGTAGACACAACAATCTATATATATATATATGATGTTATATGTATATTATATATGAAGTTAAATATATAATTTAATTTATCATTATATAGTTATATATATATATGA
>Ga0126342_10021886_pt1 | contig 10613 bp, 2 predicted proteins | sample Cyp1metagenome_FD_92528 | JGI IMG/M metagenome (GOLD analysis project Ga0126342, IMG submission 92528) | Coral microbial communities from Lord Howe Island, Old Settlement Bay, Australia - Cyphastrea 1 metagenome | ecosystem: Host-associated > Invertebrates > Cnidaria > Coral ...
GTCAAACCACAGATTACATAGCAATAGCATGTGCACTCAACCTTTTGCGTCCAGGCCTTGAGCGTGGCTCGAGCGTGTAAAAGGAGTTTTTGCACTCCTGGTTGTCACCACTGAAACAGTGGTAGCGGAGCCCGGCGCCGGCCGGGCAGTTTCTCCGACCGCCATGTCGGAAGGACAACATGGAGGTGTTCGTCGCTTTCGTGCCCGTGGTGGCCATCGACATCGAGCTCAAGGAGTTCAAGCTGCCGAAGCTGACGGAGCTGACGAAGCAGAGGATGACTGGTGGCATTGGAGCGACGGACATCAAGGTGGAGCAGAAGGCCCTGGCTTGGATGAAGCTCAACCAGAAGAAGATGCGACTGGTGGCAGCTACTTTGTTACGAACGATGCTGCTACATCGTCGACATCACCTGGACAAGCTGGAGCTCAAAGCGCAGCAGCTGGTGGCGCAACGAGTGGGCAATTCGAGATGACTGGCGCCACGCCCATGTCAGCTGCAGCACCAAGCGTTCCGGATCCTTCTGCCAACAAAAATATGATCCCAATGCAGAACGCTTGGACGGCAGCTGGAATGATGCCTTGGGAAGTGCCTGGTGGCATGAGCTTTCCTGGACAAGGTCTTCCTGGTGGACTACCTCAACATGGTGCAGTACCACCGCATGGGGGACTACCACATCACGCTGGTGGCATTGCTGGCATCTATGGACATGGAATGCCTTGTGGGCTTCCTACCTTCTACGGAATGGGAATGCATGGAGCACCGCCATTTGGTCTGACGCCTGGAAGTTTTGGAGGCGGTTTGCAACCGATGCATCCTGGAGCTATGCCAGCACTACATCCAGGACTATTTCAACAAGCTCCCATGAGCAGTGCTTATCAAGTTCCAGCACCTTGTCCTGTACCTCATCAAGTTCCTCCTGAAGGTCCCCAACAAGCACCATCTCATGCAGTACCTCAACAAGGTCCTTCTGCAGTACCTGCACAAGAATCTGGCAACGCCGGTGGCTCGCAATCCCAGAGCAACTCTCCGAAGGCTCATGGAGTTCAAGCTGAACCTGAAGATCCTTGGAGTCGCTACAAAGCACAACAAGATCAACAAGGACGACCTGCAGCTGTGGAGACGGCGCAGCAGTTCAGCGCAGCCTTGCGAGAAGAGAGGCCTGGTTTTGCGGCCAAGTCGGTGAGCTCAGCCTTTGAGGCCATGGGGAAGGCTGTACCGACTTCACCCGCTGCTCCATCGACCGTCACCAACGAGTTGTTGCTGAGCAAGTTGGTCGAGGCAGTCAGTGGAGAGAGGAAGACAGCGATCCCTTCCTGGGATGGATCTCCTGGTGGCCTACGTTCTTGGCTGAAGGCATTGTCCTTCTGGGAGTCCGACAACGGCACCAACAAAGCCAAGTGGGGCATCAAGCTTTATCAAAATCTATCAGGAGAAGCCAAAAAGATCGCCGACACCATCTCCCCGGACGTGCTCCTCACCGAGAAGGGCTATGGAGCTGTTTTGACAGCCTTGCTGACCAAGTACGAGCCCTACCTCGAAGCAGCTGGTCCGGTGTCAGTGGATACATTTTTATTCAGGTGAACGCCAGTCAAGGGAGACGTTCACGTCCTTTTTGGCGAGGAAAGAGGTGCAGAAGCAGGAGATGGAGACGCAGTTGGGTGCCCATCTACACCCGCTCATTGCAGGGCGGATCCTCCTGAAGCAGGCAAGTCTTTCTGAACATCAACAACAAGTTCTTGCCTTGAAGACCAACGTCCTCATGGAGTACGACGAGGTGGTACGCACACTTCGGCCCTTGGATCGGTTGGACACCTTGGCTCGCGCTGGAGCGATTTCTGGAGCTGGTGGCACCAACCGCACCTACCTACAAGCTGGAGAAGATGAAGCCGAAGGTGGCGACTATGAGGAGGATTTCGAAGAAGAGACAGAGGCATCGAACTCTGAGGAAGACGAAGACTTCCTGCAGTTCGAGGACAAGGAGTACGATGAAGCCGAAGCCATCTACGTCCAGGCATACAATGATGTGAGAAAGGATCTCCGTTCCAGGAGAAAGGAAAGAGGCTTTGTGAAGCATGGTCGAAAGGCCAATGGTGGAAGCCCACGAAAAGGGCGTGGCAAGGGCTGCAAAGGCGATTGCAAAAGATCCCCGACGAAGCAGAAGAAGGACGAGTTCATCCGTGGCACCGAAGGTGAACTTCTGGCCAGAACGCGATGCTTCTCTTGCCAGGAGCTGGGCCACGTCAGTCGGAACTGTCCTAACAAGGCAGCTGCTTCGTCGCCGAGCCCAAAGAAGACGTTCGTGGCGGTGACCCCTTCAGGCCAAAGCACAACCACCAGCTATGCAATGTTTCGACAAGACATGGGAGTGAACTACCCACCCAAGCTGGAGACTTTGGTCAGAGCCACCTATGCCGGAGTGACTGTGAGAGGGTTTGAAGCTGTTTTGGATACCGCAGCTGAGCAGTGTCTGATTGGTAGCACTGCTATGCACAACTTGAAGGAGGAGCTGAAGCTCTTGAAGCTGCGACCCATTCCAGTTCGACAACAAGCTACTCCGTGTGCAGGCATTGGTGGACGAGCCCAGCTGGCAGGTGTTGTGGATGTGCCTACATGTGTGGCTGGCCTTTTGGGCGTTGTCAGGTTCACCATCATCGAGGACAGCGCCACCTTTGTCACCCCGCCACTTTTGGGAGTGTCCTATCTGGAAGCTGTGGGTGCTGTCATCGACTTGCAGTCCGACACCTACAACACCCCTGATGGACATTCCACTGCAATGAGGCGTCTTCCTTCTGGACATCGAGCAGTACATCTTTTGGATTTTGGTGTGACGCCCTGGAAGCTTCCACAACAACATCAAGTCAATGGACACGACCCCTTTCGAATTCCAGTTCCACGTTCCTCGCACTACTTTTCGGGGGGCAATGGAGATGCTGGGTTTGGTGACACCATGGTTTCCTGTGAAGCTGACGCTGGGTGGCCGATGGATGATGCGTTTTTCGCGGCCTATGTGGAGTCAAAAGTCCTGCCTTTGGACACCACTGCAACCTCTGCAGCCTCAGCCAATGTCACCAACCGTGAAGAGCGATCCCGCTCTCCCAGCAGAGCCCATGCTTCGGAACGCAGTGCAACGGTGGCCTACACCGAAGGAACGACGGAGACGTCTGAGAGAAGGGCGGAAAGAGAGCCAATGGAAGAGCCATCACAAGCAGCCACGTCGGATGGCGGCGATCTACCTCCTGAAGATCCTCATCAAGCTGGTCTACACCATGCAGGAGCTCTACAAGCAGATCCGTCTGGTGGAGAAGAACTACTTGCAGAAGAACCTCAACCCGACGATCAACCAGCTCTTGAAGGTGATGGACATCCTTTGGATCGATCGAGATTGCCGACCATCTTGCCTGTGATCCGGGAGAACGCAGAATCAGAAGTTCGTGGTGAAGGAGACGGCACTGATTCCCCGGTCACGGATCCTTCAATCTCCCCGAGTCAGACTACGGATGACTTGACAGTCACATCCTACCTTGGCCAGAACTTGGACCCCAACAAGGTGATTGACGTCTTTGTGGAGATGAAGGACAGCAGCAAGCTGCACCTGGCTCGCTATGAAGGATGGCGTTTCAAGCTCTTCGATCCCTTCGACATCCCTCAAGCTCGACGACTACAACTGACAGACCGAAGGCAGGTTGTGGCGAGGTTCCCACATGAGGAGACGAGGGTGCTGATCGACAAGTGGCCTGTGAACATCAACCGCTTCTTGGAGCACCCTTGGCATGGAACTGTGACCTTTTTCGAGTCTCGTGGACCTCCACAGCCATTCAACGCCTTTGGGATCGTGCCGAAAAGAGGACCTCGACCTCCACCTCGAGATCCACAACCACCTCAAGATCCACCTCCTGGTTGGTCTGGCCCATCATCTTCGAGCACTGGAGACACCAGCCTTGGACCTACGGCTGCTGACTTTCGCCAGAGATCTGGCGGATCTTCTGAAGATGTGCAAGCAAAAGTTATGCGGCAGCCGGCTGAGTTCTCGCTCGATTGCACCGATGATGATGGACGATGGAATGAGATCATTGAGATGGATGCTGGTGATTGTGATGAAGATGTTCCGGATCGCCATCATGTCGACCGTGTTGAACTTGGGGTTGATCAAAAGGCCGGTCAGGTTTTCAAGCTTGGAATGTTGAAAAACTGCATGAGAAGGAAGAGAACTTCCAATTCCAGAAGCCCTTTCGCTCAATTCATGATCTGGACACTGTCCGGCGCAGCCCAAACGTTCCTCGACCGCATCCAGCGACGTCATGGCGCCCAAGAAGAAGACCAGCGCAGCGGCCAGCAGCCTTCAAGCCTCGGTCTATGCCATGGTGGCCAAGGAGGACCAGGAGGACGAGCCCAAGAAGAAGATGGGAAGCCGCAAGTGCTGTGCGGCATGGTCGCGCGTCGTGATGGCGCTGCTGCTGCTCCTGCGGACCACGCGACAGCAGATGGTCTTGGACTACTTGCAGAAGAAGGGAGCCGAGCAGGACGACCTGGAGCCCGAGAACGTTGGGGAAAAGAAGAAGAAGTCGACCCTGGCGAAGCCCAAGGTGACGAAGACGGAATGGATTCCGCAGGGAATCGGACAGCCCCTGAGGCGCTCCACAACCCAGAAGTACTGGGACAAGGAACCAGAGGAGTGCAACCACCCGGCCGAGTATCTACGTTGTCGTGCAAATCGAGGCCAGCGGTGGTGGACATGCCTGACATGCGGATCTCGATGGGAACGACTGGAAGGAGATCCGACGGCATCGTCTACGACAACACTGGTTCCAGAGACACCGGAGTCCGAGAAGCTCTTGACAAAGACCGGTGCCTATCCACAGTACCTGCCAGCTCCAAAGTCCAAGCCGGAGCAGGGAGCAGTGAAGTTGAAGGTGGACCGCATGGGGATGATCTCAACCGCCTCTGGAGCAGCTGGATTCAGTCAAGGACCAATTCCAAGAACCAGCACACCAAAGCCTCAGGAAACAGCCAGAGAGCGGTCACTTTCCAAGGAACGAGTGGTGGAAGGTCTTCGAGCTTACCAGTTGCCAAAGAGGATCCCAACCTTCCACCTGGATCCCGAGAACCGCGATGCTCAGGAGCTGGTGGTGGTAGCACCATCCGAGGAGGTCTTCATGGTCGAGAGCGACAACGAGCAGACGGCTCAGGCCTCCAGCGCTCTGGACGCATCCTAGCGGACAAGTCGCAGCTGGGTGGACGCAATGGCAAGGCATTGGCTTCTTTGGTGGCCTCACGTTTCTCCAAGTTCATGGTCTTTTTGTGCATGAACTGCTGCCTGCCTCCGTCCGCCGTGTCAGCTTTTGGAACCCCTGATCTCGTGGCGATGCACCACGGGAATGAATTCAAGATTCAGCATGGTTTCACTGAGCCTGAGTTCGACCAGCAGGCTGAAGATTTTGTCGGCTGTTACATTTACGGCCAGATGAGTCGACATTTTGTCAACTCGAGTGCAGATGGCTTTGGAAAGGTTCGACCTTTGAGCAAGGAGAATCAGAAGTGGCTCACCAAGAACTTGAAGAGCCAGCCTACGATTGTGGAAGTCTATTCTCCTCCCAGAGTCACCGAGAAGGCGAAGCAGTATGGTTTCACTCCAGGCGGAGCCCTGGATTTGACTACAGGTTGGGACTTCCGGAAGAAGTCACATCAACAAGCTGCTCTACGCCTTATCCGAGATCAACAACCAGTGCTGGTGATTTTGTCGCCTCCCTGCACGACTTTCTCTCCATTGAGGTTCCTGAGCAATCACAAGAGGAATCCGGAAGTTGTTGCAGAAGAAGAAGATGAAGGACTGGAAAACGTCCGCTTCAGTGGGTTGATTGCCAAGATCCAACATCGTGGTGGTCGTGGGTTTCTCTTTGAACATCCCCGAGGTGCAACTTCTTGGAAGACATCGGAACTTCAGGAACTGCGAGAACTTCCCGGTGTCTTTGCGGTCCAAGTAGATTTATGCAGATTCGGGTTGAAAACTACAAAGGGACACCCAGCACTGAAGCCTACACTTCTTCTCACCAATGTGGAGGAGCTGGCAAACATCCTGAACCGCAGATGCGAGGGATATCACGCCAAACATCAACCGCTGCTTTCTGGCGAGGCCAAGCACGCAGCGAAGTACACCCCTGCCTTCGTCGATGCAATCCTTCGAGGACTACGACGGCATGTACAAGCTTGGGTGAAATCCAACAATCCTGCAGCAGACTATTGGGAGATCACGGACACCTTGGTCACCCGGCATCATCGAGTTCCTCGACGAGCGCTCTTTGTGCCCACTGGTGTTGCAGGTTGTCCTCAGGATGTTGCCAACATCTCATCAGCCAGAACTACAACTATGAAAACCCTCAAGGGCCCAGTGCAAACCATTCAAGACAATTGGCGAACCACTGCGATGCCCCGCCAATCTATGAAATTCGAGTGGACAGGGACTACATCCTTTCCTGTCCAAGAGTCAATTTTACTTCCCAATGACTGGAAGGCCGTGGCCAACTACATCGTCCAAGCTGCAGCTCATCCAATTCATCACTACATCACTGAGGAGACCGCCGTGCAGGTGGAATGGAGTGCATTTCCATCCCACAAAACTTTGGGAGGCGCGCCATCGTCTTCAGCAGTTGGCACGTCGGGCCCCTCTACGTTCAATCGTTTTTCTGGCCAAGAGGACGAGGACGTCGATGCCGAGATGATGGGTGAGGACTTGGACATCCCGGCCAATCCAGAAGAACCAGAAGAAACCTCTGAGACAAAGGTGAAACATGCCTTACGACCTCTACAACTCTCCAAGCCGGCCACTGACAACGTCCTACACCCTGAGGTGAGACGGGAGTTGTTCAAGATCCACCGCAACTTGGGACATCCTTCACTGCAACTCTTTGTGAGAGCCCTCAAGCATGCTGGAGTCAAGCCCGAGATCCTGCAGTGGGTCAAACATCACTTTCATTGTCCTCTGTGCGAACGACGGCAACGTCCTTCACTACATCGACCTGGCCGTCTACACAAGGCAATGGGCTTCAATGAGGTGGTTGGAGTGGACCTGATGCAGATCAATGTGGAGGGCATCGGCGAGTATCTGCTCTTGAACTGCCTATGCTGGGGTACGGACATGCAGATCGCCGAGCCAATCGCCGACAAGCAGGCCGATACGGTCTACCGAGCCTTTGCAAAGGAGTGGATGGCTCACTATGGACCACCAGCATTGGTGGTGGCAGATCAGGGCCGAGAGTTCGTTGGCAATGGCTTCACCGACCCACTTGGTCATCTTGGAGTACCGGTTCACTTTATCAACGTCAGATCCCCCTGGGAGAACGGCCGTACCGAAAGGGCTGGTGGAATCCTGAAGTCCCGGTTGGAGACCACTCTGCATGAGATTGGAGCCACAACTGATGAGGAGGTGAAGGCAGCAATCTCTGAAGTCACTGTAGCTCACAACCGCTACTACAACCGCTCTGGATTCACCCCATATCAAAGGGCATTTGGAACTTTGCCTCGAATGCCGGCCTCACTACTTTCGGACGATGCCATCGACAAGCAGCTCATCCTGGATGCCGCTGGTGACTCAATGAAGCGTGCATGGAAGATTCGGGAGGAGGCAACCAAAGCCTGGCTGCGGTGGCAAGACGATGAGTCCGTGAGGAGAGCAGTTTCTACCCGGACACGGACGGCCGACAACAAGTCCTTTGACGTTGGGGAGCTCGTCTACATTTGGAGGAGTGTCCCAGGCTATAAAGGTTGGACTGGTCCTGGAACTATCGTTGCCCAGAAGGATGACACCGTGTGGGTGAGCATGCGTGGCTACTTGATCAAGGCCTCCAAGGGCCAGACTCGCAAGGCCACCTCTGAGGAAAGTCTTGGAGCAGAACTGGTTCGACATCTCTCTGCTCAGATGTTGGAAGACTTGGAATCCAATGCGGTGAAGTTTTACCGAGATGTTGAAGGAGAAGGAGCACCAGAAGGCATCGGGAATGGCGAGGACGACGGATACTCACCTTCGCTGGCACCAGAGGAGGAAGAGCCGTTTTCTGGTGGAGACTCACCCCTCGGGGCAGAGCCATCGATCCTCCAGCCTATCCCTGAAGAGCCTGACGCTCCTATGGAGGAGGTTCAACAGCCAATGGATGGCGTGATCATGGACAACCAGTCCGAACGGAGCACAGTTGAACCTGCAGTGACTCCAACTCTCACCGAGGACACCTCCCAAGCTCGCAGCCGAAGCACCAGTCAAACCTTTCCAGACCGACGACTGAGTGGTGTGCGAGTTGACGAAGGTTCTGGTGGTACTTTGGGGTTTGGCCCGATTCGAGATGGACCTCCAGTGGCAACACCTGCAATGCCCTATCCGAGTCCACCTCAAGGACTTCCTTCGTGGCCAAGACCTACCCACAGCCTCTACTTCGAAGTGTCTTCAGATCCTGCAGCCGCTACACCCAGGTGGACCTTGGATCGCCCAACGGGAAAGTATACCATGAATCCACCGACCACCTCCAAGTTCAACATCAATGAAGCAGGAGCAGTCTACAACTACAGCGACAAGTGCATGTACCTGACCAAGACCAAGGCAAAGACATCGCCTGGGCAGGTGGAGTTCAGGAAACTGTCGGAGAAACACAAGAACATCTTCCGACAAGCCAGAGCCAAGGAAGTCAAATCCCTGTTGGACTCTGGAGCCATCAAGATCCTGTCCTTGGCGGAGTCGAAACAGTTTCTTCGAGAACATCCCAACCACGTGCTGACCTCGCGCTATGTGGACCGCTGGAAGCCTACAGATGCCTTTGGAGTTCTACCTGAAGAATATGGTCATGAAGGTTTTCAGCCAGAGGACCACGGTGGGTTAGCACCGAAGTCACGATGGTGCGTTGTTGGGTGGAAGGACCCTCACATCCACCAGATCGAGAGGGCAGCCCCGACACCAATGACTTCTTCCATGTACCTGGCTTTACAACTATCAGCCAGCAGGAAGTGGGTCGCATTTGGCAAGGATGCCAAAACTGCCTTTCTGCAGTCAAGGCCAACGACGAGGGTGCAGAAGCTGGCGTGCCGCATGCCCACGGACGAGCAGTTTCAGGGCTACCACATGGACCAGCTCATCCTGCTCCTCACGGAGGTCTATGGCTTGGTGTCAGGCCCAGCTTGGTGGAGAAGGTCATTGTTGGAAATCCTTGTCAAGGAGTTGGGATACCGGGTCAACGTCTACGACCGGTGTGTTCTCACCTTGGACGGCGACTTGGACCCTCAGAACCCCGACAAGGAGGTGCCGACCCTGGGCTACATCGTGCTGGAAGTGGATGACTTGCTGGAGTCTGGTGGTCCTGCACATCGAGCTCGCATGGACAAGTTGGAGGGCCGTTTGAAATTTGGGAAGGTTGTGAACCTTATGGAAAGCGAGGGTGGATCCGGCTATGCAGGCCGACGCATCAAGCAGCACCCCGACTTTTCCTTCACCTACAGCATGGATGACTACGTGACCAACCGGTTGCAACCAGTCAAAGTCCATCGACGCATCCTGAAGAAGAACGCGGCCGAGACCCTGCTGAATGAGGACGAGATCTCTCAGCTACGGGGGACGATTGCTGCGATCAACTGGTCAGCAAGAGAGGGCAGGCCAGATGGATCAGCCAGTGCCTCGATACTTTCTGGGTGCTTCCCCGAGCCAAACATGAAGCACCTGTTGGATTGCAACCAGGTGGTGGAGCTGTTGAAGGGTCAGAAGATCACCATCAAGATCCACCACATCCCGGAGAAGGACATCCGCCACCTCCTGATCGCCGACTCATCGTTTGACCCCTCTGGCAAAACCAAACCTCAACACGGCTGGATTCAAGGAATCACCACACCAGCTCTCAATCGTGGTGAAGAAGCCCCGGTGAGTTTGATTTCCTGGAGGAGCAAGAAGATTCGGAGGAAGGCTGGCAGTACGACCTTGTGCGAAAGCATCTCTTTGTCGACTGCACTTGCAGCCATGGAAAAGCAGGTGGCGACCTTCACCAGTTTTAGATTCTCACGATTTGATCCAAGGAGTTTGGCCAGAGACATCGAAGTGGAGATGGGGCTACGTGGACCACCAACGGTCATTGCCGCAGAGGACCCGAAGTTTGTGGACCCCGAGACCATCGCGATCATCGACGCCAAGAGTGTCTTCGATTCCACCTCGAGTGCCGAACGCCAATTTCAGGGCGAGGACGACAGAGCTGCGCTGGAGGCTGCCATTATCCAGGAGAGCTTGGCGAACCTCCGTGCCCGCCTGAGATGGATCCCTCACAACGTGAATCCATCGGACGGCCTGACAAAGCTGCCTCAGCAGGCGCACATGCAGCCGCTCTACGACCTCTTGAAGCGCCACTCCATGAAGATCCAACGTGAGGAGATTGAGTTAGCATCTGGACGCCAAGGAGACAAACGTCTCAAGGTGCACGGTGCGGTGGAAAGAGACAACGCATCTCTTGTCCACAAAACTTTGGGAGGCTGAAACAGTCAAACCACAGATTACATAGCAATAGCATGTGCACTCAACCTTTTGCGTCCAGGCCTTGAGCGTGGCTCGAGCGTGTAAAAGGAGTTTTTGCACTCCTGGTTGTCACCACTGAAA
>Ga0126342_10021887_pt1 | contig 10613 bp, 9 predicted proteins | sample Cyp1metagenome_FD_92528 | JGI IMG/M metagenome (GOLD analysis project Ga0126342, IMG submission 92528) | Coral microbial communities from Lord Howe Island, Old Settlement Bay, Australia - Cyphastrea 1 metagenome | ecosystem: Host-associated > Invertebrates > Cnidaria > Coral ...
GTGCCTTTGGTTCTCCTGCTTTGGAAGCCTAGCAACATTTACCATCTTGGCTGCTTGTGAGAAAGATCTCGAGCGTTTTGGAGGTGGTGAAGGGGAATTTCTACCAGTGTGGAGCGTTTCACAGTATATATATATACACATAGTATGTATATATATATGCAGGGATGGGATGAGTGAGATTTGATGTCGGAATCATCCCAAAATATGTCCACATGATGGCTTGGTCCAACAATAGGTCACCCACCCAAAAAAAGAAAAATCCAAATGGTCTTCTCCGAAATTAGGGTATCCCGCGAAACATGCCAAGTTAGTTTTCCCAGTATGATCGGCAACTTGGATGATGTTGGGGTCACGTTAGGAGCAAACAACTTCGGAGATACCCAGCCGCCCCGCGACATCTCTTCGCCCAGTCTGGTGGTGGCACTTCATCACAACCCTTGGCGAGACGTTCCAGCAGAAGCCTGGAGGCGATGAGAAAATTGGTGAATGATGTATCAATCTGTGGAACATAAACCATGATATGGGTTTATCCAATATACCAACCCCATGGCCCATGACTTATGTGGTTTATCTTTGGAAATAGAGAAGCAAATCACACTGTACACACTGTATCGAATCTGCTTTATTGCCGTAGAGTGAAGGAACTCTATAGGACACAATGCAAGGTGGGTATAGAGAAATGCGAAAGGAGGAAAGAAGAAAGCATCAGCGAGAAACTGCAAGGAATTGACTACCGGGAAAAGCCAAGAATATGACTGTGTTACTGAAGTGATGATAGACATGTCACAACCTCATAGCAACATGTCTGCATGATTCTTTATTGGTTCCACTTTGGTAAATGTGTGTTGCTTCACCGCGACTGTGGTGTTCACCTGGGACATCGAGACTTGAGACCAGGACTGCACTGCTGCGTTTTGATGCTGGGAACGCTCCGCTTCAGCTTCAAACTCATTGAACGAGTGCAAGTAAAAACCCTATATTATATGACAATATATATATATATAATTAAATGTGCCCTTTGCAATTTATTCGGCGCAAGGAACCCAGCTCAGATTGCTGTGTACTTTCTGCAGCCTTTTTGTTTGAACATGCGCCCTTCGTTGCTTTCGCTTCTTTTGTCCGCCACGGCTTGACGACATTTTTGTCGCCAAGGCTTCCAGCCCTCAGATTGCTGTGCCCCAGGCTTGCTCTTGGGGAAGTGTGCTTCACAAAGCCCAAGGGAAGATGTTCGCAAAAAGGCGAAGATCCAAGAGTGCGGCAACAACTATGATGGACGAAAGACGATTTGCGGTTGTGAGAATCAAATGAGTGATGTATCCAAGTGCTGTGTGCCCAGTTTTCAAGCAGAGTGGCCTCAAAGCCCTCAGCGATTGGGGATGGGAAATGCTCACACGCCGAGACGACTTCCTCTCGAACATGCTGCGGACTTGCCTACATTTTTGCTGATAGAAATGTGGCTGTCTTTAAGAATGGCAAGAATGAGATACTGCAGAGAATTAACCGGAAGGAATTGACGAGTTGACCATGTAGTGGACAGCCTGAGTTGAGCCGCATTGTCCGCTTTGCAGCTATGCGGGTTCAACTTGTGACCTCCTTCCTTTGCTTGACTATATTATATAGAGTTTTAATATGCGTCAAAGCGGTATGACAGAGTGTGCCCGGAGGAAGTGAAAAATGCAGGGTTAGAGTCAGAGACGCTTACCACTTTGAGACACATGGCAGTCACCTTGAGGATACCTGACCCATTTGGAGGTGTCCATAAATGGGGTACAAAATCATCCAAAATGGTTTGTTATCAATGGGACAACCAATGGTTTTAGGGTACCCATACTTTTGGAACCCCCAAAAACTTTCTAGGGCCACAAAATTCACCCTTGCAGGACAGATGCCATGAACAAGACACTCCAAAACCCAAGATATCCCAAGATGAATATGCACACACCAATCAGAACCAAGATCATATCCTACGGCGATTGGACACTAAGATATTTTAAGATGACATGTCAGTTTCTCAGCTTGAATAAGTTCACCCAAGGTGTGTTCCTCCATACGATGTGTTCACTCCCCCTGCAAGTTTGCGCAAGATGATCCCATATTATCCTTGTTTCTATCATGTTCCAATGTCAACTCCGGATTGTGGGGGTTCCCTCCAAATAGGCACAATATGACACATAAATGGTACCCCCCAAATCAACAGCCGTTCGGGGTTGATTAATCCATGGTCAGGCCATGGCTCCGCCCCACGTGGCAGCACCACCAGATAGCCGAAACTTGGAGGCGCGCCACGGTGGCGGCCAGCGCGTGTGCGTTGAAGCTAGGAATGGACAATCCTCATTGATACAGCACATATATATATATATACTTGTATAGCTTATGATAGCTTATGTATGCCCATTCTTGTCCATTATAATTTATATAGAACAATTAGAGTGATGGTTCTGGAAAATCGTTGATATGGAACGTCCGTATATATTGCAACAATGTTTCATAATATTTATTGGGGGAGAGGTCCGAAAAAGTCAGCTTCTATTGGACAACATACTCATGCTTGGGGTGTTTGGGGGTGTTCATCAGATCCTGAGAATGGTATCCGATATTGGTGGTATCACTGTTATATACCAATCTTGTTGACAACTGACGACTTCTGACAAACAAACATTGCTATGAACATTATCGTAGTTGTCTTTTTGATTCCGAAGGTGATTTAATTTGTTATTGCCTGATGACATGGATGTGAGCGCATCCACATGAGTGCATTGTTCGTTGCTAAAAGCAGCTGCTTTATTTCATACAGATAGATGGTGAACACGCCCTTGTTGCTGGTTGGTCGTTAACAAGCCCTGAATGAACCCTTCTTCGTGGATCTTCGGTGGGCTCGGTTGAATCCTTTTCCCTGCAGGCGAGTCAAAACGGCACCGGCAGCGGGAAAGCCCAGCGAAGGAGTAAGGAGGGGCCAACAACAATGCCCTCATCTTCAAGTTGCCTGTCAGATCGGAAATGACACCCAAATCATAGTTGGCAAAATGATCAGGGTTACATATTTTCAAGGTAACTTGAAGGTTAGGGATGGGTAAGCAACAAGAATGATGGGTTGATGGCAGAATTGGATGAAAGGAACATCTACAGAGCAAGCTGGAAAGCACCGTTTGTTTACTTTTATCAGAGAAAAATCATCATTGTTGTCTTCTCGATTTTCTCTTAAATCAATCCACTGATAGTGAGAGAGAAAACGTCCATGAACCATTGTGGGTCATCAACCAACTGGGGATATTCGGTGCGGGTTTAACCTGCGTGCTTATAGGAAGCCTGTAAAAAAGTTCCAAATGTGATTCCCATATGCATCGGAACCTGCAAGCAAACAAGAACTACGAACATCCTACAAACGCCTATAACATGTCCGGAATTTTCATGTTTCTGTTGTGCAGTCGGTTGAATGAGCCCGGCAAGTTGGGAGATTTGAAAGATCGGCCTTTATTCGGCGTAATTGGAAGGAGACAGGACCGACTGAGATGTTTTCATGGTTCATGTTTCGAGAGAATGGTATAGGTCGGGAGACCTTGCACGTGTCTATCGTACTTAATTTTGACAATCCACATTTGGTGGTACTGGTAGAACCCTATGTAGCTGTTTAAGATTCCTGTCGCTTGGACTTTAAACCATAGTTTGACTGGATGCATGTGTGCATTAGCTTGACAAAGAAATAAGATAAATCATATATACATTGTTTAGCACCATGTTTTGACCCATATACATATCCATTCAAAAGTCAATTTGACTCCCTGAAATCTGAGATGTCTTGGGATTGCTGAGCTACGCCTTTGGCTCAGAAACTGCAGGGCTCCAATCAGCTGAGCCTGAAAAAGATGAGGTGGAAATTTCTCAACATGCAAAGGACTTTATAATCCTATATAAGTGGTTCGACATGCACAAATCTTTGGGGATTTAGTGTGACGAATCTTCTCTAAGAAGTTGGCTGCGGCAAGAATTAGGCCAGGTTGATTCTTAAATTTATTCTCTTGTGTGATCAGTTATTTTACTAAATCCTGATCCCAGCCTTTGAAGATGTCATCCATCGGGCTGGTTCCATGTTGCCATAGATGTCCTTTCTCCACTGGTTGCTTGACCAAAGAGAAAGTTTCCTCCATTCCACAACCAATAGGTATAGATAATACATGATAATCAGAATATGTCAAACCGGCCTGTCTATTTTTCACAATACATACAAACAGTATGTAAGTGATACTCAAAGAAAGGAACGGTTATCATATTGTGTTGTCCGTAGTATAAAAGATAGATGAATAGAATGGGCATCATAGTGTTTACGATATGGTTTACTAAATCATACTAAATCATTATTTCTTTAAGGTGTTCTCTGCTTCGTTCTGCCATGGTTTACACTTCACCTGAAGTGACGCCGAAAGCAGCGGCTGAGCTTCTATCGCTGGGAGATGGCCACGGAGCCGTGGAGGATGTGAGGAGGGCCTTCAAAAAGCGAGCCCTGGAGGCCACAGAGCCAACCTGGGATGATTTGTTCAATAGGAATTCCAGGATCCTAAAATGGAGGTACTGTACCATATAAGGCCATATTTTGTGGGGATATTCCCTTACATAGGCCTTATATATGGTAGGTACCTCCAATTTAGGATCCTGGAATGGCCATTGATTTGTTGGGACTAATGTTGTTAAATGTTTGGGTGGACCCACTACTGATTGGGATGATCTTGTGATTTAACCAAATCATGTTTTGCAAAAACCACTTAACACCAATGTGGTTTTGATCGGGTTAATGTATGTTAATACCCGGTTCTGACAAGCCCATATGGGGGGTTCTTGAAAATAGGGGATCCCCAAGTGAACATAGGCTTTAGTATTAAAATTGTTTACTTGGGACTTGGAGGGATAATTCCATTCTAAGAAACTTCCGTATCCACCAACCTTGCAATTTAAACAGCCAAAAATTGGAATAAGATAATAAATTTGACATCACCGGAGGAACCCACTGGATAAGTACAATTTAATTCTTCGGCATCTTGCTAGCCAGCTCATTTTTTTTCGGCAGCAAATCTGAGATAAGCAGCAAATTCATCTCAGGTTATCGCAACTCATCGGGGAAGAGGATTTTCTGGGATTTTTTTGTAGCAGTAGATTTCAGGTTAAATGATGCCTTATGCTGAAATATACTTTTTTTTTTCTAGATGTCAAGACCATAACTACTATAATGACAATGGACACAGGAAACCCAAGACAGTTGCAGAGAATAGCCGCGATGTTTTCCCTGTTTCTGGGATCCCCGTTTCTTGCTGGTGGAAACCATTTGTTATCAGTGCGTTTTTCTATGAGATTATGTAATATATATATAATATATAAATATTGTATATATAATATATAAATATTGATTAATTATGTTTTTTTCTAATCAAATCCTCATGTTTGTCAGTGACGTAACAACTAATATAGCAAAACAAGAAAGGATTTTCATTGGTAAGACACAACCAAACAATCACCAACCAAATTTATGTGTATTCACTTGTTTGGTTATGTTTATTTATCTAACTATATAAATTTATATATACATATACAGTGTATGTATATATATATATAATTATATATACAGTATATATATTTATTTACACCCTATGGACCCAAATGCCTTCTCAGATGAAACTTGACCCCCCAAATCATATCCAAATCACTTTCTCAAAAGATATTTCAGCTCCATAAGGATATGTCAGTGTTTTCGTTGCTCATGTCATCATGCTGCAGGCCCATCCGCAACAGGGCGGAAGTGCCCAACGCTTCGACCGAGTCCCTGAGATATTCTTGGGGGTGCAGGCCGGTACAGTAAAAACAATGGCTATAACTCTGGGATTCTAACTTCATAAGTTGGGATATAACCCCTACAACCGGTAAAAAAAAACCATTGATTCATTGAACTGCAGCGCCAAGTACACCCAATTATAGCCAATTTCATTGGGGAACATGATGATTCAGAAGTGGCTGGGATGGGGTAGCCTATTCTTGGACAAACACATTTGACCAGAACAAAATGGCTCCGAACTCAGCGAGAATTTGGAACTTTGACCAGCAACAAGATTGGATTTAGCCAAAATGAAGTTCGAAGCAACGCACACATGAGATATAGCCTGCTATAGCTGCACAAAAGTTGTATTTAACCAATGAGGTTAAACAAAAATGTATCAGTCACAAGGGTTGGACATGTTAGTCATAGAGTAATTTCCAATAAGAAGTTTTGAATAAACATGTTTTGACCAAACAGAAACGCGTAAGTTTGGTGGACGACATGTCCCATGGCGCCATCATCAACAGTTGGCTTGTATCAACTACAATGTCATTGCAATATGTCACAATTTCACAATTCTACTAATCACTATAGAAATAGATGATTGTCATTGAGGGAAGCCATCCCGAAATCACACCTGGTGCATTAGTTTCATTCTTCAATGGATCGAACCCCCTTGTCCATCCAATCCATACTTTGGATGTGCGGGCCCCACGAATCGGACCCGTGCTTTACAATGTGTTATAATCCATTCATCCCATGTTTCATCCCATATAATCCAGTGCGGATATTCCATTAAATTATTTCACCATTTATGGGTGTTCATCTAACCCATTTATAATATGTTATAATCCATTACCCTCTGGTAAACTAACATAACTATGGAGAATCACCATTTTTAATGGCAAAACTCACTAAAATGGCCATTTTCAATAGCTAGGCTATGTTAGTTTACCAGAGGGTAGTCCAAATGGTTTTTTGTCACCCATTTCCTAAGTGGGATGACCCAAGGTCTTCGCTGCCTTCGAGACCTTGACGCATCCCTTGACGCGACCGTGGCGGCTGAAACACGGGGTGAAGAGGGCCCGACAGCCCAGGCATCGTTGTCCCTTTGAAATAGACTGGCCGGTAGAACATGATTAATATGTATAGATGTTTGTAGATGTTTGTAGAGTATCCATAAATCCACAATGTGGAGTTAGTTGTCATGATTTGCCTCATGTAATTTATTTTAAATGACCATGTCTGGTTCAGAATGAACCATTTGCCTGCATGAAAATGAACAATTTTGGGGAGTACCGGTATCCCCGCATTTTGAGACAGCCTATGCACTTTCGGGATATCTACAATTTGTTGTATACAGATGTCATTAATCATTGGAGTTGGAATCGTACACTAGCGGTCTTGATGGGAAATAACGACACGGATATATGACTTTGGTTCAAATGATCCCACAATGTGTCAATATCTTTTCTGAAACACAGGTGAAACACTAGGTACAGGTTGGTGTTTTGTAGTCCTAAGTTGGTTTCTGACCCTATCCATAGTATAATCACCACACAGCCTAATTACAGTAGATTTTTTACCGACTTAGCCAACTGGGGTACCACCTTCCCAGGGATGTTTCGTGCGCGGAGCGGTCAGTTTTGCGTTGGGTATGCTTCGGAACTATGGCACAGATTATGGTATAGCAACCCCCAATAAGATCGAGGAAAATCCGTTTGAAACAGCGCTAAAGAACTGTACGTTCTATCTTAGGGGTTGGTACGGTGACAACATCTGTATGAAGGGCGGTATCACCAGATCCGATCTGGAGGTAGTCTAACTTTTCTATTCCAATTATCTAAAAATCCGTGGGTTTAAATGTGGACACCGTACTATAGATGATATGCAAGTATGGTAAGATCCGAGATTTTACCCTTCCCTCACCATCAAGTTACCTCTCAAATAGATAACCAACCCCAAAATCACGGTTGGGTAAAACGACCCTGGTGACCTATGTCGAAGGCAACTGTAAGGTTAGGGATTACCAACAAAAATAGAGCTTCCGTTCAGGGCATGTGATGCAAAACTGGCAGATTCAACTGGTCCCGAAAGTTTCAGCACTCGTAGGATGCTGAAGCCATTTTTGCCCGTATCCAATGAATTCCAAGTGCGTTTCTCATTAAACAAAATGGCGATATATATGGCCATAAGATGAGTGCATGCCCCATTTTCAGAGACACCCGTATAAAAAGGCAACTCAATACACTTTTATGCTATCCCCATGCTGAAAAGCTGACGCCCACAAAATGTGGTAAATTGCTTGTGAAATCTTGTGAACATGGAATGCAAATCGTACCCTAAACCTACCAAGAAACCTGTCCCAAATTCCACTCGGAAGCCGCAGGGGATTTCGTATTTGCAGAGTGGAACGCACTGTGCATTTCCTCTTGAAGAGGCTGACCAGAGAGGAAAGGCAGGAAGCTATCAGCAACTCTCTGGCAATTTGGGATGTTGTTCTTTCAGCGATAGAAAGACTGAGTTTGATGGGTTCTAAAGCGGGTGAGCTCTAAACACCACGGACTCCAAGGGCACAAAGTGTTTAAGCGCATTGTTTTTGAAGCTAGGTAAGCAGGTAGATAAGTTTAGTGCTTTAAGCATCCATGTGACTAGCCATGTACCATGGTTTTTACTGTACTATACTTTACGTTGATTCACCATGTTCATTGTGGAAAAGCCGAAGGTTTTCGAAGGTACGGTTTCCAGACCTTTCGCCCCAGGTAAGTACTTCTCTCAGCATCAGCGGCTTTTATTGGAGAAGTGGATGGTCGATGCTCCCAAGGAACTCCGATCCAGGGTGGGAAGGCACAACTGGGCAGAAGATGAAGATATGGGACACAAGTATATGTATATATACTGTATATATTTATTTATTTATTTGTTTGTTTTTTCCCTTCTTTCTTTCTTTCTTTATTTATTTATTTATTTATTATATTATGGTTGATTAAACATGGGGGACCCTCCAAAAAACATGTCTTTTCAGTCCTAATTCATGGATTAAAATGGTCATTTTCCCCAGATTTGCTGGTGACATATGCTGAATCCCAGGAGATTCCGTCGATCCCCTCTCCGGCAGCACACCTCGCAGGTCAGCCGGTAACGTGAGCTGGGAAATCCATGGGAAGCAGGTTCTTATGGAGGTTTATAGCTGGGAAAATCATTGAAGATGGAAGAACTTCCCTTGCCATGTTCGAGTACCGGAGGGTAGATGATGAATGATTATACCACCTAAGTTGGTCGTGTTTTGCATGTTTTTTTGTTGTTTTCCGATTGTTTGCAAACGGGGACTTGAACGATGACCATAGCTCAATACCCTTACAATCGCGAACACACATTAGCGCCTACCAGATACCAGAGTGTATCCTGTATGTTGAAAGTTGCAGATGTTCATTTTGTGGTTGTGCGTCCAATGTTTTAGGGCATACAAACAATCGAAAACCTGGTCGTAAAGCCATTGTAAATGCGGGTTCAATCAAACAAATTTAGTTTCAACCAAAAGTTTTTAACGTTGAACCGATAGAATCTGAAATAAATCAAAGATGACAGTCGTAGTACATGAATGAGTCACCTCAATTTCAGCAACAAACATGTATGAAGAACGAAGAGGATGACCCCTCTACTGCAGTGGTTCACCTGGATTTCCGCACTGGACGCTATCCCGACCCAGTGGTGTTACCAAGAACACATATGTTTGTCCATCTAGAAGCAGCAGCGCCCATAGCATGTATAGCATGTATGGTACATGCTTGCCTTGATTTGGCAGGTTGTTGGATATAACATATACACATATATAATTATTTTCTTACTATTATTGTTATTATGTAAGTAACAAGTTGCTATGGACGATTTGGGCAATTTTTGTGCAGGCAACAAGTCCGCAGACGCGGCGGTCCCGCCATGCCAATCACCTCTGTGACTTGTCGCGGAAAATGCAGGATAAGCCTTGAACATGGACAATGGCAATGTTTTTTTTGTCCAAAGCTTTGGTTTTTACTGGGTTCATCTGAGAGTGAAACAAGGTATGTGCTGATCTCAGTAAATCGGATGGATGACACAGTTCCGTAGGTCCGTAAGCGCCGTACATGACGTTAGCGATGAAGATTTCAGGTAAACCGGTTCCACTCCAAAAATTGACTCCATGAGTGGTGACAGGGGTCCACACCTTCCAAGAAACTCTCAGACACTCATGTCAATACCAAATTGTTGTAATATGAAAGAACATGAGACTCGTGGACATGGGTTTAGATATATAATATATTGATTTTACATGGTATTTGGATGCATTTGGCCATTCTTGTTTTCCATCTTAGGCAGTCTAAATTCATGCCCTGCAAACTACACCAAGTTTTGACAATGCATCCCAACCCCCATCATCAAATGTGTGCAAATACCCCAACATCTGCTCGACCAATCTTGATCATTCTGATATTCTGTTCACCATTTTCAAATTGCCATTTTTCTGTCCCATGCTGTCCCATGGTGCCCCATGGTGTCCCCCCATTCGAGGTTGCCCGGTGGTAGCACAACACCGAGCTTGCCGCGGCGTCGCTTGCGCGGCAAGTGTTGCGTCGCAGGAGATCCCCATCCTGCAGGCGCGGCTTCACTGAAGGCTGAATTGGGATACTGGTTGGCGGTTTAGTTTGGAACCATACCCACTCAGTCTTCGACAAAGTTTAACTGGGGCTTTCACAACGACAAAGTTTAACTTTGTCTTTGGAAGCGACATGTGTTTACTGGGCATTATCAGACCCAATGAGTACTAGTATAAATA
>Ga0126342_10021888_pt1 | contig 10613 bp, 5 predicted proteins | sample Cyp1metagenome_FD_92528 | JGI IMG/M metagenome (GOLD analysis project Ga0126342, IMG submission 92528) | Coral microbial communities from Lord Howe Island, Old Settlement Bay, Australia - Cyphastrea 1 metagenome | ecosystem: Host-associated > Invertebrates > Cnidaria > Coral ...
ACCTCAACCGCGACTTCCAGATCGCAGTGGGCACTGCCGGACCTCAACGGGAAGAATGTCAGAAAAGATGTCAGATAGAATGTCAGAAGATATGCCAGATAGAATGCCAGAAGATATGCCAGAAAATACCAGAAGATATGCCAGAAGATATGCCAGATGGAATGTCAAAAGGTATGCCAGATAGAATATCAGATAGAATGTCAATAGATATGCCAGATAAAGTGCCAGAATGTTTGCCAGATAGAATGCCAGAAGATTTGTCAGATAGAATGCCAAATAGAATGTCAGAAGATATGCCAGAAGATATACCAGATAGAATGCCAGAAGATATGCCAGAATATATGCCAGAAGATATGCCAGATAGAATGCCAGATAGAATGCCAGAAGATATGTCAGATAGAATGCCAGAAGATATGCCAAATAGAATGCCAGAAAATTTGCCAAATAGAATGCCAGAAGATATGTCAGAAGATATGCCAGATAAAATGCCAAATAAAATGTCAGAAGATATGTCAAATAAAATACCAAAAGATATATCAGATAGAATGCCAGAAGATTTGTCAATAATAAAATATATAAATATCATGGTGGAGATAATTCGAAATAACATAATTTATAATTTTTTATTATTTATTATTTTATATTTTTATAATTAATTTGAATTAGAATAAATATTAATTTTATATATTTATATAATTATTATATTGGATAATTATAATTATATAATAAATCGATTTTATATAAATAATAAATAAAAAATCGATAATTATTATTATAATTATATAATTTTCCTTATTATTTTATTTTATATAAAAATAATTGAATATAAATTTATTTTTTTTTATAATATTTATATATATAATTATTTAATAATGATATAACCAATAAATAAAAATAAAAATATAAAATATTCCGATCCCAATAATTTAAATAAACAAATAAGATTAATATATATAATTTATTTATAAATCATATATAATTATCATAAAATATCGTAATTTTATATAAATAAACATTTTTATTGTCGTGAAAAATACCCAAATAATTATTTTAATATTAAAAATAATGTTTTTTAATTTCCCAAATTATTTTTATATTTTTATTTTCTAATTATTATATTATAAATATATAATTAAAAATTATATATAGAAATTATAATAGTTATATAAATTAATTTATATAATAAGAATTATCAAGAATTCAAATAAAAAATTAATAATTTCTAAATAATATTTAATTTATTTTTAAATAAATACAATAATATTTTAAATATTTTATATATAATAATATATATAATAAACAAAAATATAATACTTAAATATAATAAATAAATAATTATTATAATTATCAATATTTGAAAAAAACAATAAAATAAAATATTAATCATTATATAATTAAATATATCAAATTCTAATTTTATTTTTTAAAAAATAATTACTTTACTTCGTATGATCCCCACCATGACATTTATATATAATCTTACTGGCACATCTTCTGGCATTCTATTTGACATATCTTCTGACATTCTATCTGGCATTCTATTTGGCATATCTTCTGAAATATCTTCTGGTATATCTATTTGGTATATCTTCTGGCATATTTTCTGGCATTTTACCTGGCAAATCTTCTGGCATTCTATCTGGCATTCTATCTGGCATATCTTCTGGCATATATTCTGACATATCTTCTGGCATTCTATCTGGCATTCTATCTGGCATTCTATTTGGCATATCTTCTGAAATATCTTTTGGTATATCTATTTGGTATATCTTCTGGCATATTTTCTGGCATTTTACCTGGCAAATCTTCTGGCACTCTATTTGACATTTTATCTTCCTACATGAGGTCCGGCAGGGAACACTGGGTATGGATGGTCGTGGTTGAGGTCCGGCAGGGAACACTGGGCGTGGATGGTCGTGGTTGAGGTCCGACAGAGAATACTGTGGATCGCGAGTTGTAGTTGAGCAGGAGGACGAGGAGGACGAGGAGGAAAGGAGGAGGAGGAGGAGGACGAGGCAGGAATCAGGAGGAGGCAGAAAGAAGCAACTAACATAAAATCTAACAATCCTTATCTGGCAGGGGGGAAATTATAAATACTTTGAAATTTAAAATTATATAATATTATTATATAATTTTAATTATTATAATATTATGGTCAGGTACCTTGTAATGCCAGGATATTTATAGGGATGTTCCCGGCATAGTGATAATAATAATAATGATGATAATAATAATTAAAGATCTTCAATAAATATAAGAATTTAATGGGATCGGGAAAATTAAATCCTTATTAAAGATTTTCAATAAATAACACAATTTAATAGGGAAGGGAAAATTAAATATTTATTAAAAATATTCAATGAATATAAAAAATTAATAGCGGCGGAAAAAATAATTCCTTATCGAAAATTTTCAATAAATAAAATAATTTAAAAGGGAATTAAATCCTTATTAAAAATTTTCAATAAAAAAAAAAAATAATGGGGGTAAGAAAATTAAATCCTTTTTAAAAATATTCAATAAATGGAAAAAAAAAAAATAATGGGGGTAGGAGAATTAAATCCTTATTAAAAATTTTCAATAAATAAAATAATTTAATAGGGGTGGGAAAATTAAATTATTTTTTTTTTTTTCAATAAATAAATAAATTTAATAGGGATAGAAAAATTAAATTCTTTTTAAAGATATTTAATCAATAGAAAAAAATTAATGGGGATAGGAAAATTAAATATTTATTAAAGATTTTTAATAAATAAAAGAATTTAATAAGGGTAGGAGAATTAATTTCTTATTAAAAATATTAAATAAATAAAAGAATTTAATAAGGGGTAGAAAAATTATATGTTTATTAAAGAATTTTCAATAAATATAAAAATTTAATAGAGGTAAAATAATTTATATAAAATATATAATATAAATAAAATATTTATATAATTTAGATTATTGTAGTTTTAAATAAAATAAATTATTTATAAATACTATAATAATTAAAATTTACCAATCTAAATATAATTTTATTTAATAATAATTAAATCCATAATATTTATTTTTAATAATATATATATATTTTATATTATAATTATTTTAATTATATTATTAAAATTATTTTTATAATATAAAATATTATATTCATAAATTATAATTAAATTATATTATTATTATAAATCTTAATTATATCTAAAATAAATATCCCAATTATTTTTTTTTTTCATCCATATTATATAATTATATATATATATATTTATTCTTTAATATTTATATTATAAAAAAAACAATATTAATCAACCAATTTAATTCAAATAATTATATATATAATTTTATAAAATCATTACGAAATATAATATCATCCAATTTTAAAAATATCAAAATCATAAAAAATAAAACAATGGTGTTATAAAAATCATATTTTTTTACATTATAATTAGAAAATAAATATTTAAATAATTATATATTATTAGATATAAATATATAATAATATCGATCTATTTTTATTTTAAATAATTCAATAAATAATATAATTATATATATATAATATTATTTTCAATATAGATTATAAAATTTAATAATTCAAATATTATATTCAAATAAATTTTAAATATTTTTTTGAATTAATCCGGAAAAGATTCGGATAGGAATTCGTGTTTCAAGGTCTGGGCCAGAAGAAATTCACTGTAGGTATTGGAATTCCCTCCTGAAGCAACCTCCTGGGAAGTAATTTTCAAATTTGAAGACGTTTGACAATATATACAATGCATGTTGAACCCAGCAAGTGCGTAGTAACAATTTTCTTGGCGTATTCTTATGGATTTATGGACAGTTCCAAATGGCTGGTAGGTGTGATTTTTAAGCCCTGACGAACTGGGAAGCGCGTCCAGCAATGATGCTTTTTCCAGCCTCACCCACCCAAAAGGTAAGGGGAAATCCAACTCTTCCCCCGCAACATGGCTAACAAAAAAGGCATGGCAACCAAGCAGCCGAATCCCCAAAATTTCTCCATGATATCCCGCAATGATGGGGCCCTGTTGTTTGCAGATGGGGTTTCAAACCTGGTCTCCATCCCATCTGAACCCAGGTTGGTTCAGATTCGCATGAAATAACACTGTTTTGATGCTCAACCACCAGCCTTGTTTGGCAGAATCCCCAGTTTGTTGTTTGTTGTTTTGGACCTATCTTCTTTTGATTTTCGCTGCGAACATCAACATCTTTACATGAAAGATTGCTCGTCATAAAATATCCTTGGCAGAATCCAAGAACCATCATTTCATGGCGAGGTCGACACAGGACGCCTCTATCCTTGGCATAGTTGGCACTTTCAAGCCGCCTTGAAAATATGGGGCAATCATATTACCACCTGGCAATCAAACATGGCAAGTGGAAATCCCTAGTAGTTTAGAAAAGAAATCAACTATAGATGGAAGATTTTCATGGTTTTTCCATTGCTAAGTTTGATTGCCAGAGGGTATATGAAGCACATTGGTTGCAACCGGTTCCGCCCTGTAGCTCTGACTTCCCCCCGCCTTCCGCGCTGAGGGCCGCTTGGTGGGATCCAGCACCAGCATGGAGGAGCTGAAACTGGCTATGGACCTATGGGGGCACCAGCAAGCAGGGCGCGTTTACGCCCAAAAGGAGGCCAAGTATGTGTAAATCCTTTAATATCCGTACCTAACCATGGCTTCTGGGGGGTGTTTAATATTTCGGGCTAGGGATTAGCAACATTTGATGACTTGGCTTTACAAAAATCGGGTAAAGGCATGGTGTTTTAATGCGGCTTAATTTGTGGAGATTTGGGGGTTTGCATGGTTAAGCTAAGCAACACTTGGGAGATATGAACTTGGGGGTTTGGTTTGATTAGAAAGAACACCGTTGTCCAATTAGCAAAAGTGGCGACCATTCACAAATTATATAATTGGGGGCTTCACCACAAGCGTGGGGACATCAATCAACCACAACTTCTCTATGCAGATGCTGGCAATTGGGCATCTCATTGGCTACTTGTTTGGACGATCCCAGTGGCATGTGCTCCGTTTGCACCAGCTTCTTCAAGGGTTTCTGTTGCTTCACCTGCGCTGACAACTGTGAGAGCAGATGGGGCATGAGTGCTTTTGAAGATGACCTATTGAACTAATGTGGCAAACCCAAAAAACAACATATAAAACCATCCCCAATGGAGGTTGGGTATACAGCCATTTCGGCAAACTGAACCCTAACGGCTTGGTGCATGGGAGCATAACATGAGTAAGGAATGTGCTTAGGCTAAACTTAAAAATGCACCCTAATTTATATCGCCCGTTCTGGTGAAATCAACCGTTTTTTTTTTGGCCTATCACATGACAGGTGCCACTGTGCCCGCTGGAGAATGCACCCTGATCATACCGAAGCCATCTGAAAACATAGCTGTGCAATGAAGGATAGGTTTGCAAGATTGGTTCATCAAGATTGACATGTACCCATCCTGCTGGCCAACACGTCCTCTTTCTGGGGCCGTCTTACCCGTCTTGCCTGGGCCTGCCCCGTGACTCTTACAAGACAGGCAGCTGTAAATCCGCATTCCATGAGGACAGAAATAGCGACCTCCACAATCTTTGCAGAAGTGCTTCTGGCGATTGTGCATGCAGAAATTCAGTTCCACCAGGCGATCGTTCTTCTGGGGCATATTTCCCTGCGCCAGCCACGGGCGCTTTTTGCCCAGCTTAGTTGGGCAGGTGTGCCCTTTGTGGGGGACCAATACGCGCACCTTGCCGGAAACAGGGTGCCGCCAGAACCAGTTGCTGGTAATGACTCGCGGGCACTGGGAGCATTTTAGTTCAACACCTTCATCCGCATGGAAAACACTCGGCAGTTCCCTTATCTTCTGGTGTGGGCGATACGTTCCAGCATGCACTACAGCCCTGCGCTTGCCAAGGGCTTTGCTTGGTTCCGGCTCAGGCACACTAGGTTCTTCCCTGACATCAGCCGATAGAAAATTGCTTCCAGCCTTGTTGGCCTTCCGCACTTTGAGATCTTTGAATTCTGTGATCCTTTGGCCCTCACCCTGTCCCACCAAAGCTTCCAGTTGCTTCCACTGCGTAGCCGTCCGCGAGGGCGTCAAGCCCTCCGAACATGTGTCCCAGTTCCGCAGCAGGGTTTGGATGTAGATCAGGGCCGCCCACAGTTCTCTTCGCGTCGTGGGATCCGTGAGATCCAGGCAGTTCAGGGCACGGATCAACAGTTTCCGCAGCCGCCACTGGAGGTTGGACACCTTAGAACTGACCTCCGCTGCCACCTCTGCCGTGGCAGTTTCCTTGGAGACTGGAGAGGCCGGAGGATGCAGCCAACCACTGCAACGAAGAACCAAGGCACAAATGGCATCACCATCCACCTCGCTGGACTCAAGATACTGCTGCAATGATTCTTCTGCGCCTGTGATGAGTTGATCCCGTTCGTCCACGTCTGCATTGCGAAATCGCGCTATGCTGCGATAAAGCTTTCGAACTGATCGCTCCTGCTGAGAGCTTCTCGGCACCTCAATTTCCATCGCTTTCTCATTGCTCAATGCTGTCGCATCCAAGGGTGCAACGTCAACAGCCACACCATCTCTAATGGAAAACGACACCAGCTGACCAACACGAAGATAAGGCGCCTTCAAAAAACAAATCTGCAAGGATCCGCCGCCAGAACCTTTGTACAACAACTGACCACCACCTTGGTACTTCAGCTGGCAGATCGTTCCGCAGGGCATTGCTCAAAGCAACGGATCTTCGGAGGACTTGATGGGGGGCTTTTGGATCTTTTGGTTTGCGTCCCATCATCCACCTATAGTGCCCCATTTATTTTTGAATGCGTTTGCTGACATGTACTGTAGCTATTTGAAGTCTTAGGTGGGTAACCCCCCCAAAGAGCTTGCCTATCTCTTGCTTCCTTGCATTGTCCAATGTACCATGCCGACACCTCGACCATGCACGGATTCCAGTGGGACAAACGAGGTTCATCGTTGCCAAACTCAGGATTGTTGCTCGAGCGGGTTGACAACACTGGCTGTTTTACCTTTGGAAATGTGAGATTCATTTCGTAGACCAACGTTGGCTGTACCCTGTTGCCAGTTCTCAGAAGAAAGCCCCCAAGAACCAGGCTGGTAGAAGAAGGGTAGTCAAATCATGTCAAATCACTGCATGAATTTGAACTCTTCAGTGTTTGATAGCTCCAGCCCCTACAAAACAAGTCATCTATTGTAAGTACACCTTCGACAGCAAATATGAACATTATGGAACCTCAAAAATGGTAACCTAGAAACGGAAAATCCTCTTCAAAATCCAGTCTTTGAGGTGTGGATGATTAGTATTAATGAATAGTATGGATGATTAGTATTAATAGTGCTAATATTTCATATGTAGTAGTAATGGTATCATAATAATTATCCATAGTATGGATGTACTAATTATCCATTACTATTAGTAACATGCTTCTAATTTATATTAGTACATAGTAATTATATTACTATTATTAGTACTAATATGTACTATTTAATTGCCGGTTTTCAAGGGCATCCCACGGCATTCCCAATATTCAACCGGCTGCTTTGAGGCCCTTTCAGCTCCTCTGACCAATGGAGGGAGATGGGATGTACATTGTTTTTCCGCATCTCATTGCCATGGTGAAAACTACATAAAGCTACCAGAATGTGTATTTTTTTAGATAATATTTGAAGGATGCGCTTATGATGGATTATGTGTATTGTTCTTAAAGCAAACACGATGGGAATCGACATCGTGGTAACTTTTCACACAGCAGGCCATCAAAATAAGTATATTTGGAAAAGAAACGTCCTTACATCAAACCACACACACATATATTCCAACCTTTTGGCGTAAGAATCTCTAGAAGTCTTGATCCATAGCCGCCTTTTTTCATGGTGAAATAGCCATCAACCACCATCATTTCACCAACTTTTTGGCTCCAGCCCCCGGCCCCCGTCGCATCGCCTTGCCCAAGGACTCGGAAGACGGGACGCGCAGTTGCCAGCGACTCACAGGATCCTCCAGAGCAGGTTGAATCCCAAATATGGCCATTAAATAGCCACTATAGCCCCATCATTATCCTTATAAGTTCCCATAATGATGGGCTATAGATTGTTAAGGGCTAAAGTGTATTATATGTGTAATGAATGATATATCCCATTATGTATATGAACAGTCATAAAACTGTTAGCAGGATAAATTTCTTTGTAATGAATGATAATGGGATAAACATAAATAGAAAAAACATACATATCACACTATCATTCATTATAAATGCATGATAATGCGGTAAACTGAATACAAAATCTACCATTTTGGGGATCATGGTTGTCACCCATGTCTTGTGAGCACTTAGGGATGGTTTAATTGGGCTTACCAAATTACCTAGATATGAAATAGATGCTTTCTATGACAACCTCTAGGTTCTTAATTTTCTGCATATTCTTTTTTCAGATTGCTGTAAATTATGGCCGACAATTTTGTAAACATCCATTGGTCAGCTGCCGCTTTAGGATGGATGCACTTGCCTGTTCGCTTGTTGGTGCCCAACATGCCCCAGCATCTCAAATATCTAATTATAACTTTGAAATTACAAGTAAAAACAGAATTCACTCATTCTCTACCGCAGATCATATCTCCACACGAGATTGCAGTCCATCACTTTGATATTTTCAAATATACATACATATATATATATATATTTTTTTTCCATCATTTCCATATCTTTTCCCATGATTTTTTCTATTTTCCCTATTTCCCCAAGGTTAAAGCCACCTTTTCCGGTGCGCCTTCACCACGAAGCGGCCATCCGGCCGACGGCTGGCCTTGGAGAGCAACTCCTGCGAAAACCTGGCGATTGCGGGGGTTTTCGGATGGGGTTTTCAGCTGAAATTGCTGATTTGGAGGTTTACTCAGTTTGATTTTGAGAGATTTGGATTTTTCAACTCTGGTGAGAGAGGGTTTTGGAATGGTTTTTCCTAAAACATACTTTCTTCAATATAATATTAATATGATGGTGATAGGATATTTGTTTTAAGACCTGCAAGAACGGAATGTGGGCAATCCACCATGTGCCTCCTCCGCCCTAGACCGCTTTCTAAGAAGAAGTGATTGGGTCTTTTGAACTGTAGACTCTGACCCATGATTCAAACTACCCCTGATCCAAAGAAAAGCCTGAGAACTCTCCATGTTCATCCATTTTCAACATCCATCAACGCCCAAAAACAACAAACACGGCCAAAAAATATCCAACTCCTGGACGAAAGTTCTCCAGCCCGGTCCCAGTCGCCTCTCCAGGCAGCGCTCCATCAGCACCAGGTGCTCCAAGCTCTCGTGGGTTCGGAACCTGCTGGCGAAGATGGGATTATTTACTGTAGCTTCACACTGGACATATACATTTTGGCCTGAAGACGCTTGGATTTCTTTTGCAAACATATCGGGCATTCCAACCCGAAACAATCAATATATATATATAATATAATGATTATAATGGAAAGAAATTGCAAAGATATCGTGGGCATTATCAACACATAGGAGGGATATTCGCCGCCAAACATGCCAAACAAAGTGGATGCACATGGGTTGTGATCTACCTAAACTTTAGTGAATAGGTGACACAAGTGACTTCTAATGCCAGCAATGATGTCAGAAATAGACCTGGATAAATGCTGCATAGAGGATGTCGCATAGACCTGGGTAAATTTTCATATTTCACTAACCTGAAATAAGGCCACCCGAGGGATGATTTCCCGCATCCTAACCATGATTCCAGTGAAGTTGCCCAGGTGGTAGACGCAGGACACGAAGGCAAAGACAGCGATTCCGAGCCCACACGAATCTCCGGGGCAAACTTTTGGTTGCATGAGTTGTCGAGGGTAACCATTGCCAAAGAAACTGCAGCATCAGTGTCAAAACGCATTTTGCCCGCCAAAGTGGAAGGCAATGACCGCATCTGTGGGACCACATGCGGCTGCAAGGCCGGATGAAACTTGGGCAAAGCACCGCGGGCAAGTCAAAGTCCAGGCCCGGCGGTGTTGTATAGATGCCACGTGCCATCGGCAGCTGCAAAGGTAGCTGAATCGGGAACTTGGAATGAGATTTGTCCACCAACATTACCAAATGAACACGACCAATCAAACAAACTTAAACCAGGGAAGATAGGTTTCACCTTAAGTGCTCCGCTGAGTTAGAGGGCAACTGGGCTCTTTCGGGATATCTCCCTGTACCCCAACAGCTTCTCAACAACCATGGCCCGCTAGGTTTTCTCAAGCCATAAATCTTGGGAGACCCGTCCAAAACTCTCACAAATGCCTGGGAAATCTGTTAGAAAACCTTGGGAAACCCAAATTGGAAAAGTTCGTCTCGATTAGCAACTGGATCATGATCTATATTGGTTTCTTCCATGATGCCCATCCATCTATGTACATATGCACATATATAATCATAAATATACTATTACTATTATTATATATTGGTTATTATCATTGTTGTTGTTCTTACCAGTAGTACCGCACAAGGCGGTGGCGGAAGTTTCAGAAATAGGAAACCTATAGGAGAGGTTGGTTGTTGTGAATCAGGGATGGCAGAGCGAAGCCACTGATGGACTGAAAGGTGCTTGAG
>Ga0126342_10021889_pt1 | contig 10613 bp, 10 predicted proteins | sample Cyp1metagenome_FD_92528 | JGI IMG/M metagenome (GOLD analysis project Ga0126342, IMG submission 92528) | Coral microbial communities from Lord Howe Island, Old Settlement Bay, Australia - Cyphastrea 1 metagenome | ecosystem: Host-associated > Invertebrates > Cnidaria > Coral ...
GTGCCACGCCTGCCACGCAAAGTGAAGATAGATATCGCCAACTCCATGCCTCCCACGCAAAGTGAAGATAGATGTCGCCAAGTGCCACACCTGCCACGCCAAAAGCCGCAGCGCCCAGCGTCACACCTGAGAAGCTAGCGCGCCACCAAAGCCAGCCCAGTGCCATAAGTTCCACGCCCGCCACGCAAAGTGAAGATAGATGTCGCCAAGTGCCACGCCTGCCACGTGTGAGCAAGTTGTGTGATGTGATGACAAGTTGTGTGAGTTGAGTTGTGTGTGAGCAATTTGTGTGTGAGTAAGTGGTGTGTTGAGTTGTGTGTGTGAGTGGAGTTGTGTGTGAGTGGAGTTGTGTGTGTGTGTGGACAAGTTTTGTGTGAGCAAGTTGCGTGTGGACAAGTTGTGTGTGTGAGGAGGTGGTGTGTTGAGTTGTGTGTGAGCAAGTCGTGTGTGGACAAGTTGTGTGTGAGCAAGTTGTGTGTGGACAAGTTGTGTGTGAGCGAGTTGTGTGTGGGCAAGTTGTGTGAGGACAAGTTTTGTGTGGACAAATTGTGTGTGGACAAGTTGTGTGTGAGGTGGTGTGTGAGCGAGTTGTGTGTGGGCAAGTTGTGTGAAGACAAGTTGTGTGTGGACAAGTTGTGTGTGGACAAGTTGTGTGTGAGCAAGTTGTGTGTGGACAAGTTGTGTGAGAGCGGGTTGGCGGGAGGTTGGCGGGAGGTTGGCGGGAGGCGGTGGGAGGCGGTGGGATATAGAACCAAAAACAAAAACCCCACACAAAGATGTGGGGAAAAATAAGATCACCAATTCATTATTGGTTCAGTAAAAACATGGTCTCATGACTTGGATGATTACTACCATTATACCTGCTACGTTTGTTGCGCGTGAGAAAAACCATGAAAAACTGAAAAGCAGGATGGTAAGATTAACCTTTCTGCCTTTTAACCCACTTATTGCAGACACGCTTCTGGAGGCGCGCCGCCGCGGCGGCCGTTCCAACCGGTAGTGGGTTGGACGGCCTTTCGCCGAAATCCCGAGCCGCCGGCGACAAATCTCCCTCGTCCGCCATCCCGTGAAAAACTAACAAATATTCAAACTACAAGTAACTATTGGTAAAATATGTAAATATAATGGGACGGACGAGATCGATTTGTCTGCAGGGGAGCTGCGGGACGAGAACATCGGCGATGAATTGCAAAAATTGTGGGACCCGTGGGATGCTATGAATTTTGATCATGTCAAGGCACGGTGGGAAAAGCGAAACACTTGTTTGTTGGAATCCATGGCCTCCACACCGAACCAATTTCCGGCTTAGGATGGGGTTTCAAATGGGGTTCAATAAATACTACAATGGTCTGGGTTTGGATGTTTTGGGAGCGCCCCATGCCAAGTATCATAGGTTTGCTCAGGGTACCCCCCACCACAACCCCTCCAGAAATTGTATTCTTAGAAAAGCATGATTAAGTTGGATTAAGTAAGAAAAATATCTATGTCATTTTTTTTGATTAATTGGCCTTGGAAATCAAAACTACCCCCATCTGGGGAAACGCGTGAATGATGGAACCTCGGAACCTTGAAACCAAACAAATGGGGGATACCACAATTAAAAAGAAATGGCATGCTATCATTGGATTTCATCAGTTTTTCCCACAGATTTCTTGAGTATACCATGATGTTTCATGAGTTTTGATTATCCGTTCCTTCATTGTATGACATGGGGCAACACTTTGTAACATGGGCTGGGACATGGGGTGGGTTTAGGGGACCCGCCTGGTGGCTTACATTAGAGAACATGATATACAAACCTCTAGGGCAACACTTGGTAACACGGCTGGGACATGGGTTTAGGGGACCAGCATGCTGGATTACATTAGAGAACACGATCTACAGAACTTTAGGGTAACACTTGGGGACACGGGGCTGGGACATGGGGTGGGTTTAGGGGACCAGCATGGCGGATTATATCATATATTCATATAGTAAAAAACGAGATGCATATTTGAAATCGGCAACCAGAAACAAAATAAAAAAAAATACCAATTTTGACCAACGAGCAATCGTCGATTTGAGCCAAGTTCATGCAAAAATCATTAGGATGTAACCAACAAAAGAACAAGGCTTCAACCATCTCTTTCAAAACCAGGGATCCAACCCTTTGAAAAGTTGCGTGACTAACAACCAACGGACCCATGTGCCATGGGTGCCATGGTCTAAACGTCTCAAAAATGTTATCTCATGGTCATCCAACAACGACTAGGATTCTTGAATCCTTATCTGCTAGTAGTAAATTTGAAGCCCCAATCTGCTATGATTGACTACTCACTATTGTTGATAATTGTGACTATGTAACCCCTCTTTTGCTATCTATTAGTCGATTGCAGTAGGGGTTTAATTACCAACAACTGTTGAAAAACACCATGCTTATGGGTGGTATGTCAAACATCCCCAAATGGTAGGTTTATGATGGTTTATGACATTGGGTTTTCCACATTACTATATATATATAATAGATTGCTATGACGGTCCCTTGTTTTCGGCCAAACAACCCAAGTTGTTCCTATCTCCCAAGACTAGTTTCACCTTGCAGCAGTGGAAACCACAAATGATTGGGCCAATTATGAAGGGACATCTCGCAGGAAAGCATGGATTTACATGGTTTTCTACCTGAAACATCATGGTTTTCCCGTGGTTTTCCCATGGTTTTCCTTGTAACTGTCCTCCAGCTTTCCACCAAAATCCCGCTCGCGACTTGGCCACCCAGAACTTTTGGCATTAGCGACGATTCGGCTGCCGGTAGGTCAGCCCCGAGCTCAGGCGCGGAGAAGTTTCAACCGTAGTTTCCATCTGGGATCCATCTGGGAATGGTGTGATGTTCATAGATGTTCCCTTTAAAATAATGAAGTACAATGGACATGTGTGAAGTACCGTTTCATAATTTTTCATATAGATGTTCTCTGAATTTGACAACATCCAGAAGTATCAGGCATTTTCCGAATCAAAAATGGGATTCCGTGGATAAAACTCACGGCCATCTCCATCACCCTTTTCAGGCGCGCCAAAAGCTGTGGCGTGTCACGGGAAACTGTCCAGGGGCCGTGAACCGCCACGGCGCAGGCCTCCTCTATCCGTCAGGTGATGCGAAAGACAGAAAGCCAGACCATTCACCATGGAAAATGCGAGGTTTCCTGTAACTGTTTCCTGAAAAAAAACACACGTGATCGCTAAGTCGCTGTCTGCTACCACTAGGTAGCGCCTAGTATGAAATACCGCCGAAGCAAAACCCTGGTGGATGGGATTGGTTTCAACACCATCATGACCTATTTTGGTCAAATCCCCATTTCTACTCATCATGACTCACTGGTGATCATCGTATTTTCCATTGAAACTGCACTTGTTAAAATAATTTTCTGAGGTCGATACTATGAGTTCCACAACCAGGAGTGATAACAGAAGAAGACAACGTCAACATCAACATTTTGAGGTTACTCATGGACTCATCAATGTTTACCCTCTGGTAATTTAACATAGCCATGGAAAGATCCACCATTTTTAATGGGAAAATCCACGAACTAAATGGGCCATTTTCAATAGCTATGTTAGTCATTACCAGAGGGTAAACCTCCATTTTCCTATGGTTTTCCTATGGTTTTCCTATGGTTTTCCAATGTTTCCTGCTTCGGCTTCTCTTTGACATCTTGGATCCTGGGTCCATCGTCGTGCTATCACCTCTTCGGAGCGTCAACACGAATTCGGGATAAACGTCACAACTCGTCGTGCACGACGGGCAGTGGGGCGTGACACCCAGTTTTCACATGGAGTTGGTTTATAAGTTGGTTTATAAACCCATTAACTATCGTTATATTCCCAAGAAAAACCGTAGTTTATGGAATTATAAACCAACTAGTGAACAATTTAGCTGCAGTGAAAAAAAAACTGAGAGTCAGTCATGCGTCACTTGACCAAATGATCGGCAAAATCAATCATGGAACGTCACTCGGCAAACATCCACCGTTACGCTGGAAACAGCCACTAGTAACAATCATATCTCCCCGGATGGTGAAATCCCTAAATGATCATTGCAAATTCGCAGTATAGAACTATAGTTAACATGGGTCATTAAATGTCCCCATTGAACATCACCCAACCATTAGGTATATGGTCTATAATGGCTACTATAAGGTGATGTCCAATATACCCAAAATGGGACAGTTACCAACCCCTGGTTAATAAGTATTGTGAAGGATTCCTTAAAACACGTAATATGATGGGTGGGTCACCCGCCAATTCAACCAAACTACGGGAAAGGCCATAGGTTTGGGGTCGAACGGCCCGAACTTCAGTTCATCTCAGAAATGAATGTGCCCAATGTTTGAGAAACCATAGAATACCCCGAAAATTGCAATTGATGGGATTGGTATCTAGGACTTACTAGTGGCTAGAACCCATTGTCATTATCCAATGGTTTAATATGTCCATGCTTGGACAAACCGAAAGATCATATTGTTGGTTTCTTGCTACAAATGTATAGATATATATATATACATAATTATATATAATGTTCTTCCAATTCAAATATCCATAATTAGATATGCATATCTAATTATATAATATTAAATCCCGTTATATTTCCGTAAATCAGAATGTCTAAATTCCGTTTTGTAGAATGAATCCTTTACATTTGAACAAACCCATGCCATGGTAGTTTTGTATGTTGCCAACATCGCTGCTGGCCGCCCGACGCAGAAAGAAATCGCGCCTCAGACGTGATTCGCATGTGCAGTGCTGAAATCTGTCGTCTACGCCCAAAAATATCTAGCGGGGAACCTGAAAAGGGTGGTGTCAAAAACGATTTTACTAATGGATATGCCATGGTTCTTTTTACGGGGTGCATGTTAAACACAGGTATGATGGTTGGGGAAAAAGGTTCCGATATTGGATTCTGAAAACCCCCATTCATTAAACCAATGGCCTAGGGCGAAATGACAGAAACCTTTTTTTCCCACCCGAAGCCCTCCTGGTTCCAATTAAATCTCCAGGAATATATGGGAAATCAAAATTCACATTTCCTTTACCGCCAGAAATTTATTCCCCAAAGGCGTTTTGAATGATCGACACCTGGCGAGCCGGCGAGAAAATAATGTGTTGTTTAAAAGCCTGTGCAATCCCAATCTGGTTGGTTTCATTTAAGGGGATTCCCCTATTAGATGAAGAAAAATGTTGCATAGGTGTCCCTAAGTCTCCGCGAACTGTGTCAAATACAAAGAAAAACCCTTCGTTGTGCACAAGAAAAGTTGGGACCATATCCTTTCACAGCGAGGCAACAAAAAATTGAACATTAACGTGGAGTGCCAAAAAAAAACCACGAACGACAAAAAAAACAGAAGGGAGGATGATGGGGGTTGAAGGCGTGCACATTGTAGAAACACGCATGTTTTGCACTGTCTGCTTAAAATCATCCTGTCTGCTGATCTGCGTCCATTCCTGGAGCTTGGATCTATCCCAAACTCTCATAATTACAAACGATCCAAATTCTGAAAGAGGAAAAAACTGGTCCAAAACTATGGGAAAAAAAAATCACCCCATGTCACCTGTCCAGCTTCTCCTCAGACTCTCAGACCCTCTCCACGGGTCGAAACTTGTTGTTTTGTTTGCTTTTTTTTGGTGTGCTCGATGTTTTTGCCACCTTGGCCCAAAAATGCCTCAAAACCCATGGAAAAACACAAAAAACAAAAAGTTTCACCCCATGTCACCCGTCCACTTTCTCCTCAGACCTTCTCCATGGGTCGAAACTTTATGTTTTTTTTACGGAATACGTCCAAATAAGAATGGAACTTAAACTATTTTCCAAATATATGAAATAAAGCTACGACTATTTAATTTAAATAGCGGCTGTGTCTATTTTTGCATTTATGTTCTTATTATAACGTGAGGACTCTACACACTAAGCCTTGAAATTATATGTACGCGATAAATATGGTTTTGAACCTACTAAATGAGGGAAAAAAAAAGGGTAAAGGTCATCCAAGCACTCTTACAGTAACTACAGAAACTATATTAAAGAGTGGTTACACAGTAATTATAGATTTACTATAGTAACTATACAATATTACTCTGGTTACAGTAGCCAACAGTAACTATATGATATATGTTTCACAAGAAATTATCTCAAGACATACACTCGTCCTTGCAAGAACTCCAGCATGGCTGAGAAAGATAATGTCCCAGCGAAGCCCATCAATTACATTGTGTTTTTAATGTTTTCCGTATGTTTACTGGAGGGTATCTATACATTAATCTAATTATATATATATACTCATGTGTATATATATATACATGCATACAATTCTATCCCTATTATATCCCTCTTGTCCACTTCACAGGAGCCGAAATTGTCAGGCGACCCCGATCACCTGGGTTTACGAACCGCTAGCGATCAAGATCATCATCATCCTGCCGGGGGAAATGGGTAACGGAGGGCATGGCAGAAGACTGGCCTCGGTTAAATCTCTGTTGATGCTGGGATGGTAGTATGAAACAGATGAAAACTTCTATCCACCATGTTGGTTTACCAAAATTCACACATCTAGAATTGCTGGTTTACACCTAAATTTAACATGGAACCGGAAATTTAACGGTGGTCGATTTCAGGTGAGACTCTCCGACAACATCGCCATGGCAAATGGAGGGGCATTGCCCATTTATTTATTACGTAGGAATGGTGATTTTCTACGGCCATGACGGCCATGTTAAATTTCCAGAGAGTATCATCCAAAATCGTATCGATGGATTGCTTCAATGGAAAATCTACAGGAAACCATGTCTTTTTTTCATATAAAAAAATGGTGGTTCCTCTAAAATTTCCCTGAATGCCAACCCTGGATTAATAAACCACTAGGTTGTTTAATTAGGAGGGTACCATTTAAGTATTAGATTATGACTATTGGGGGAATACCCCCCTAATTAATAAACCATGGTGTACTAATCTTATTCCCATCCATTGTATCGGAAAAACCACGGCCATGAAAATCGAAGAAAATATCCTCGTCCAGTGGCTCAGTGACCCAACTTGTGTTTGAATCCTGGTTTGGCATTTAAAAGAAGCAACACTGAAAATGATTGAAGAGTAAAATCCGAAAAGTGAAATCCTGAAAATGAGAAGAATTAGTTTTTCCAAAGCAGACGGACCACTACATTCAACCAGGCTTTCGCTTGCAGGATTGTCTTTTTTTTTGGGGAAAAAAACCTACCACCCTATGAAGAAACGATATGATCTCCCTATGAAAAATCGCATCTCCATGATCTCCGCATAAGAAATCGCACATCGAAGCTTCATATCCGCACAAACCCCCAGTTCTTAAAGTAACCATTCGCTGTTGACTCGCTGGCTGGTGGTTTCGCCCTACCCCTCTGAAAAATCATGGAGTGAAAGTCAGTTGGGATGATGAAATTCCCACTATATGGAAAAAGGAAAAAGAAAATTCCATGGTTCCAGTCATCACCAACCAGATATATTGTTATTCCAATTATTAACCATTATTAACCATCATTAACCATCATTATCCCATATTAAACCAATGTTCCAGTCACCACCAGCTGGGGTTTTTATCATGGAATTCCCACGACATCGAAGCGAACCACCAACCCCGTTCGAAAGATGGAGGGATTTCTGCTATGCCAATGTCAGCTATGACACCATGAAAAATTTCACAAAAAGTGACATCCCCATTTTTTTCTCCGGTGCTGGGTGAAATCCTCATCTATCTTGACTAAGCAACACTGTGCTGTTGCTTTGTGTGCACCTTTCTCATCTTTATCAGCTATATCCTCATTTGTAGTGCTTAGATCTTCACATTTCATCTTTAAATTCCATTTCTACCCCAGTTCACAACATGTGTGATTACATCTAAGATAATCATAGATCATCTACATATTCCAACATGTCATAGACATTCTTGTCCCTGTCCATTCTCCGTGTCCCACCCCGCAGCACCTGATCGATCATGAGGCTCTCCCTGTTGTCATACAACCAGAAGGCCGTAGCATCAAAGAGCATCGACCTAATTTGGGAGATCAAACAACACCAAAAATGCTGAGCTTTAACCATAAAAATAAGAATTAATGCATGTTAATGCTATATATATATGTATATAATTGTATATATATATAACCCGAAAATATGATATATGTGGGTCTGGCACTTGAAAAATGGGGGAGAAGAAAACAGTTGATGGAAAAATCATAGTGCCTGTTGAAATGGCATTTTCAGACAAGGCCATCCTTTTGTTGGAAGAGATATGAAACACATATCAACAATGATGGGGAATAGAAGCCGGATTCCCACTCCGGTAGAAATTCTGAGGAACAAATGATCAAATATACGCGGTTTAATATAAGATAGGTACAGATATAATATGACATTGTTATAGTGCTATAAATATATCGAATATTATGTTTATAATATCTGTGCATCTGATCATTCTCATTATATAATATACTCGGATATATTATATACAGTAAACAAACAATGGATATGATATGACATGGTTAATCCCCCCTCCCCCCTTGCTGGTATGAAGCTACAAAAAAAAAGACAGGTCCAATACGATCCACTACGGCTTCGTTTGGGTGTTACTTTGTGTTGTGGAGATATTACCACAGGGTTACTTAATGTTACTTAATGTTACTTAATGTTACTTAATGTTACTTAATGTTACTTAATGCTACTTACCGTTAATTATATGTTACTTAAACGTTATTTAAATTTTACTTAATGTTAATGTCTCCTAAGCATCGAAACTGCGGATCTGATCCAATGTCATCCTCGGGTTTCATCAGCTCGGTGCTGGAAAATCTCCAGCCATCACCCTCCATTTCTTCGGACATTTTCCAGCCATGTTTGACGACCGCTTCGGCTCAGATTCCCCCAGCCTGTGCCTCACTGAACGTTCAATGAACGTTTAAAAAAAAGGGGACGTTCTTATTTCATCATAGTTCTCTCGAACAATATATAGATAGATAGATAGATAGATAGATAGTTCACCCAATACCATATGAGAAGTGTTCAAACCCTCTGTCATTCTGCTATTATGTTTAAAACATTATATTGTGTCAAATAAGGAGTCTCATAATGGATTGTGATAATGCCCAAAATCGTTGGATTTTTTTTACCTGCGAACGAATCATCAATCAACGATCATGCGTCAATGTTATGCCCATATTTTTGTTGGGCAACGCCATCACACCAACGATGGTTGAATCCCCTAGTTCATCATTAACCATATTCAGCCACACCCAACTATCATATTGTGGGTTAAATATCTTGTTGTAAATTATATCCCATTATATCCCATGATTAACTCAGGATGGTTAAAGCATGTTCAACCCCCCAATTTTGATGTTTACCCTAGGACAAAAACCCGCAAAACGAAAACGATCGGGGCTTTTGGTGATTTGTCACGTCTATATCAGCTAGTTAAGAGAGTAAGTTCTATTCCTATGCTATTCCCATAATATTCCAACGTGGCTATGAGTCAAAACCCTGGGACCTTAGGTACCTTAGAAGAGCTGGTGAATGGATCTTTTATTCCCCCAGTCATGTTGATAATTTCATAGGTTTTCACCAATCCCCATATATACTACCTGGATTATTGGGAATTACCATCTGGTTATTTAACATAGCCATGGAAAATCCCGTAAATAAATGGAGGTTTCTAGCTGGGAAAATCATCAAATCATCTATTTCTATGGGCCATCTATAGGGCCATCTATACCATGGCTATGTTAAATAACCAGAGGGTATATCATGATAATGGCCCACATATAGATGGTTTCCGGTGATTTACCTATTAATAATGGTGATTTTCCATGGCAAACTGTTAGTCATAACCAGAGGGTAAGTGGAATTATGAACTACCTGGTTCAACATTCCCATTCTTTGATGGGATCTTCCCATCATATTCCCATGTAACACACCCGCTGGTAAATTAACAGTTCGACCCTGAAAATCAACAATGTTCATTTGATTTTTAAATTTCCAACCCCGTTTTCTGGCAGGGTCTATGCTAATTTACCAGAGGGTAATTGGGAGTTCTACATAGGGTAGGTTGGAGATGATGATTATCCATTATGGGAATACCTAACAACCAACCAGAACGATTCGCAGTCAGGTTTTGGGCGAAGTTCAAAAGGTATAACCATGGTCAGAAGAACATCTACCTATGGCCTCCAGAAACTTGGATGGCATCCCCCAACGCCACCTTACTGATGTCTTCATATTCAGCAACCAAAACATGGGAAAATTCAGAAAATATTCATCAACATTCACTAGGGGATTCATGATATTCATCATAAGAAACCACGGCACAAGACGGTGCCGCCCTGGCGGCAACGGATCAAGTCCTCCAGGGTGATGACACCAGGCCTAGGCGACCACGATGCCGTCGAAATCACAGCGGCAAAGGGATAGAACCAACCAGCACTGTTTAGGGTATAGTATACATATATCTATATCATATATCTATATCATATATCTATATCATATATCTATATCATATATCTATATCATATATCTATATCATATATCTATATCATATATCTATATCATATATCTATATCATATA
>Ga0126342_10021890_pt1 | contig 10612 bp, 15 predicted proteins | sample Cyp1metagenome_FD_92528 | JGI IMG/M metagenome (GOLD analysis project Ga0126342, IMG submission 92528) | Coral microbial communities from Lord Howe Island, Old Settlement Bay, Australia - Cyphastrea 1 metagenome | ecosystem: Host-associated > Invertebrates > Cnidaria > Coral ...
TACTAATGTGATGTGACCTCTTCTGAACCTCCTTAGAATTTCCGCTCTGACACTAATCTCTCTAGCCATAGGAAGCTTCTTCTCAAATGAAAACGGCTCATCCAGAAAGACCTATGGAAAAGCTATTCATCTCAGCATAGCCAAGAAACCGCCACGGTTTCATGATCGGAAGCGCCGGCTTCCATCTTCCGAAGCTGGGCACGCAGGTCTTCCTGCGCTTTAAGAGGGACTGGTAGATCTTTCTGGTTCAAGTTCGATTTCCCTTCAGGTTCCATCACTGCTTAAACATGCTGTCACACCTCATGATCATCATGCTGTCCAATCAGGTCATCTTCTTGTTTGGAGGTCCACTTAATTTCTTCACCCCGAAAAAGCTGGTATTTGAAATAAACCTCAATCTAGAAACAAGCAGTGACCATCATTGAAGGTCTTCCTGTATCCAACATAAAAATGATGCAGGTGCTGCAGGCAGTACAACACCCTTTTGTCATCAAGACCTTGGACGACCTGAAAAAAAGTGAACTCTACAGCCATTTACAGCCTATATCCCATAGGATCCATGTATGCTATATATGGTAACATTTACCATCAATATACCCCAGTCATGTTAGCATATATACCATACATGGATCCTATGGATATTAATGATGTATATTAGTCACTTGATGTCACTTTACTACATCAACTCATCATGAGTTACCACATGAAAAACCACCAGAATCCCGCGTTTCTTTGGCTGGAAAAAAGAAACTATTGGAAATACCACCAGTGAATTTTCGGTTGAATCCCCCATCAATAGCTATCTGGGGCAGCTACAATCGCCGAAGAAAACCGCGAAACTCTTCCGCGATTTTTCAACGGTGTCAATCGCGGCCTTTGTCGTATGCGACACGAGTTTGTGCAGAGAATCGTCAAAGTCAAAACATTGCTACATATCACAGTATTTAGAGGCATGGCGTGAGCCAGGCCCTACTCAGGCGGGTTTAACAATCGCGGATCAACCGCGAACCAATCGCCGATTTCATCGACATTTTTGGAAAATTGAATTGATCTGGGTTGTTAGACTTTGAACTTGTTGTTCTGATTCTTCTTTGCTATTGGCTATCACTATTGAACACAGTGTCTAGGCCGACCCGAATACAGTATAAGGCTGAAATGAAGCCATGCCATTAAAATAATATACTATTGATTTCTCCTCTTACAGACTCGATTCTTATACAACTAATGGTTGTCTCAATTGCAGACCAATCGCCGATCAATCGCGACGCAGAGCTTTACAATCGCGGATGCTGAAAGACACATGCCCTTTCACAATTCTTAGACTTGCGTTTGCGATCGGCTCCCATGTGAACCCATCAATAAGGGCTATTGTTGATGGCTCAAGGCTCAAGGGGTCCTTTTTTTTGAGGCCTGAAAGTGAATCGGCGTCTCTGAAAATGGGTCCATTTTTCCGCTGGATAGTTTATCATGTTCTCATTCAACAGCCATTTGGATGTTTCCTAAGTCATGGGGGTATCCCCAAATCATCCATTTGATTTTGGGATTTTCAATTACAAACCATTTGGAGGTTTCCTGAAATGGGGGCACCCCCAAATCATCCAAAATTAGACCATTTTAGTAATGAAACCTATGGTGACTTGGGGATCCCCTATTTTAGGAAAGCTCCACTTGGGAAGTACCCTCTGGTTATTTAACATAGCCATGGGAAAATGGCCCATTTATAGATGGTTTACCTATTAAAAATGGTGATTTTCCATGGCTATGTTAGTCATAACCAGATGGTATAACCAAATGTTCAAACATACCCTTAAGTGACCTGGACTTCGCACTGGTCTCCAACAACTTGGGTCAAGCCAGAAGGGCGACCTCCATTCTCAATGAGGGATGATGTGCGTGGAAAAACTATTATATATACATACAAAATAATAATGAAAATAATAGTAATAATAATGTTGTACTAGTACTAGTACTAGTACTAGTACTAGTACTAGTACTAGTACTAGTACTACTACTACTACTACTACTATTACTACTACTACTACTACTGCGAGGACGACGACGAGGACGACCACGACCACCACAACAACAACAACACCAACAGCAACAGCAACAACAACAACAACACCAAAAACAACACCAACACCAACACCAACACCAACACAACAATCACGGATACTCTGGAAAGAAAAAAACACATTTAGTTTACTTTTGCTGCCCATAACACCTTTGATGTAAGCATGCCATTGGCCCTAGACCCGGCTGTGTGTAATTACAAGGTACATGAAGAAACTAGGTTCCCATTGGGCTTATATAATTACCCATATAGTTGGGAAATAGTTCAACCCATCCAAAGGATTCCAAAATATCTCAAATATCTATGGATACTGTATCCCATGATACCCTCTGGTAAACAGCCACATAACTATGGAAAATCACCCATTTTTTATGGGAAAATTCGCTATAAATGGCCATTTTCAATAGCTTTTTGTTAGTTTACCAGGCCGGGTATCCGCACTTTTTGCTGCGCGAATTTTCTCCCGTAAAATCGAGACACCGCAGACATCGCAGCCGCTGCTCCTCCATCTCTTGCATCTTCCGCAGCTGCCCCCGAAGATCTTCCTGTGGAAAACGTCCGGCGTTTGTGGGAGATCCATGGGGCAGATACCCTAAGGTAAACATCTAAACCCATGGCCCAATGGTAGATATATCTATATAGTTTTCATATCTATAGTTAATTCACTCTGGTAGATATGGGATAGCATAGATATAGATATATCATGATATATCAATAGTTAACGGGTTTTATAAACCAACTTAATAACTGGCAAGGCACCACCTTGTAGGGTTTTTACATACAGGCCCCCTCAAATCGGAGAGAACCAATCAGCCAAACATAAGTTGGCTACTTGGGCTGCCTGAAATGGGGATGCTTGGATCTTGAAGGCTACTTGGATCTTGGGCTGATGCCTTTTCAATGGGATTTTGGCTATTTTGGCTATTTTGGCTACTTGGATCTTAAAGGCTCACTTGGGCCCTAATGGCACAAATCACTTGGGGGTCACTTAAATTGACCCTACTTAAAGTAGGGACCTCTGATGGACCGGCACTACAACCTTCAACCCATCCCAACAACACAAGAATCACTCTAAATATGACTGAAAAATATGATACCACCACCCAGGTATATTGAGCATAATCAGCTATCATTGTTCAATCACTCTTCATCTCCGGAGAAATGTGTAGCATTTTTGCTGGCTAGATAGGCTAGATACCCCCAAAATGGATGGGCCAATGGCAAAGCATTGCCCCAATTCTGCCTACCTGGGAAAACCCATGGCTACCTCCCCTCCCGGAACCTCGCCATTTTCGTGGTTGGGGGCCCCAAGTGGCATCTTTCGCAGTTGCTCTCGCAGGTCTTCCTGGATATCACTGGGAAATGCCCCATCAAAATGGAGGTTTGGATAGGAAATTCATCTACAAGGGAACCATTTTCCACAGCTATGTTAGATAAATTGCCAAAGGTTAGCTCAAAGTCTTGCAAGCATTCCATGGTTTCAGGTGTCCGTCATATCTTCAAGAAACAAATGCTGTGGATCAAAAGTTGGGTTTCCGAGAAAGAAGGAATGCCACTCTACATCACCAAAAAAGAGGCCCCAGGGGCTGAAACGGCAACCCATAATAATCTGCAAACGATAATCACCATAATCCGGACATTATTCTATAATCCCGATAAATCAATGATAATCCCAAAAATCATGACGTGCCTAGACTAATCCTAATAATCATCTATGAAAATTTCGTCTGAAAATGGGGAAACTATTCCAAGTCATGGCATTTTTCAATGGAAAAGGGTTGGTTTCTTCCAGTTTCAGCAGCGACCAAGGTCCCTCTCCAAGTTTAAAAACCAAGGCGGCAACAGGAAAACCTCTTATTTTAAAGGGAAAATCGTGGGAAAACCATCATGTTTATGGTACAATCATGAAAAAAAACATGTTGTTTAGCGGGAAAACCATAGGAAATCACCATGTTAAAGGAGAAAATAAACACGCATCATCCATATCTGTGGAGGTTTCAAAACCGGAATTGGGATTGACTCTTGGGTTTCTCACTGGGCGGCAGCAGTCACGCATTTCTCGTTGAGGGATTCTTGTGGGCCCATGTGTGTTTCTTCCAATCCCAATTTCTCCCATTTCTTGGTCAAATCACCTTGCTTCTTGTTTTCTCAGTGAAGTTAAATAACCTCCATTCTTTGACCCCCATGCTTTGGAAACCCCTTGGGTTAATCACCCAAGGTGTTGAAGTTGAATCACCCCCAAGGTTTGTATTTTAGATGTTTTAGTTGGGCTTCACCGAAAATAGGATATCCCTATGTAAATCATCCTAAATCCTAAATCTATGGGTTCATCCTCATTTTCCCTATTAAAAATGGGTTATTTGGGTATATCCCATTTTTGGAGAGGAAAATCCTCCATCTCCGTCGCCTCCACCCCGCGTTGCGCGGCTTCCTTGGCGCTCCTGGGCGCCAAGGATGATGTGTCCCCTGGAATTTCCAGGGTTTCAACTGTTCTATCTATTTGGGGGGCTGACCATGTATCTTTTATATATATATATATGTGTGTGTGTGTATATGTATACATATATATATATACATATGTATATATATATATATATGCACACATAAATACATATACACATATATACATTTACACATATATACATATACACATATATACATATACCTCTATATATATAATATACGCAGTTTTTCCTGTGAGCTCTTTGATGCTGTGACGCCGCGGCTCTGCAAATGTGAATTCAAAAGGAAGATGAATGTGTCACCTAGCATAGTCGGGTCCAAAGTTCGATCCAAATGTCTGAACTTGCATTGAATGACAAATGTCCAGAAGATGCTGAGGGACACAGACATGTTCGGCAGCAACCTCTTGTGGGTCAAAAGCTGCCCTGAGTGCTTCAGAAATCGCTTTGCACAATGCTGGAGCGTACTCCTTTAAGGAGGACGTACGCCAGTGCCCTTGACCATCCTTGCCCACAGATTGGCCTCTCGGCAGTTCCTTACGAACGCGATTGGCGTGGAGATGTTGCATCATAGATGGCAGGTTCACGCAAAGGAGTTCCGTTGGCTTAGCTGTCTTGGCGCCAAGAAGACCTTGTGCGAAGCGAATCTTTTCCACACATGGTAGATGCAAAATGATGTCCATTACTGGAAGTCTCCAGATGGATGAGGCATCTACCAGGTCATCCGGCTCCGCCGGATGTTCTACTAAGCCAACTGAGCCCGCGAGTGCGATTTCTACAATCGCCTCCAGGGCGAATATCAAAAGACTGTTCCCTGTCAGGATCTGACAGAGTTCACGGATGCCAAGTGACATAAGGCCCCATAACTCAGAAAGCGCACGAAGGATTCTAGGGAGTCCTCTGCCATGTACTGGAAGTCCAGGCGCCGCATCACCATCACCATCTGCAGGAGGAGCTCGGCCATGTGGAACTCCTCGCGCCCTCGACCATGTTTCACATGGCGGTCCAGCGACAAAACCGATCACGTAACGATCTCTAATGGCTTAATAGAGCCAGAGACGACGTGTATCAGCCCTTGTGGCATCTCCCCAGTGCTGGTTAATGACGATGTCAAGAGACACAGTCACCAAATCATAGGATGCCTTGCTGGATAAATCCCTCTCCAGATAATATTGTAAGTCGCCCAATCTGCGTCGACCGGCAAATGCGTGTAGCACAATGCGTTGCCGACCCACAGGTTTGGGGATCCTGCGACTGTCGCTGCTACCAGCTCTTCCACCAATGGCATTCTTGATGACAGCCAGCGATGTCCCGATTGGCCTCTTTCTTCTCCTCGCCCATGCTCAAAAAGCTCCAGGTTCTGAGGCCCAGCAGCTGGTCAATCTCCATCTGGATCTTGTGCATGCCGGGATGAAACATCTGCGCATCGGTCTCCGAAAGCGTATCGCGGAAGAACATGAGAGTGCTTCGCGTTCGTGTCCATGAAATTGCATGATCCAGCAGCCATACGCGTACCGCACTTCCAAAATCAGCGCCCTCCAGGTGCGTCTCTGCGTGCTCAGCGAGGTAGTCCACTAGAAACATGTGTAGTGCTTCGTCAATGTCATGGTAAGCTCTCGGTCGACTCTCCTATTCCATGGTTCTCTGTAGCAGAATTACATGTGGGAGACACATCGGCTGCATCCTGGTGGTTGGTGGCTGCGGATATACAATGTAGAAGTCCACAGGCTGTCCTTCTTCAAGTAGATCGTTCCACGTCCTCAGAAATTGATCGTGCCAATGACTGAAGTTGCCTGCCAAACGCACTGTTCTGTATTCAGTGCAGTGCCGCTGGTTTGGACGGCTAAGGAACCATGTATTCACATACAAAACTGGTCCTTCTTGTTCCATTTCAAGTCCACCATGTTCTTCAAGTTGATCAACCAGATTTTGAATGCGTTCGGGTTGTTCATCCAGGCCCGGACGAGGATTGATACCACCAGGTCCTCCTTGGTCAAGTCGATTGACGTAGTCTCTTGTGATATCTCCCACATCTTCTTCTGCATGATCTTCAGGAACATTGGCGTCAATCTGAAATTCATCAGCTCCATTGATAAACCAAGGTCTTTCAGGTAGAGGCGGTACTCCTACTTTACGTTGAAGTAGTGCAACTTCCTCTTCATCTGGTCGTAGTGGTACAAGAGGCTGTCCAACAATTGTGTCATACCATCCTAATGCAAAAAGTGCATGCCTGTCACGCTGTGGCTATGCACCTGGTTCCAATGTGGTTGATGGTGTTGTCGCCTGGTGGAACAGCAATTCGTAGGTAGGTGCCGTGCATGATGTCCATGGGTCTGGCACTGTAATGTGAAATGATCTCTCCATTGCACCAAAGAATGCAGTTCTGCTTTGTTCTGCGGCAGTATGCAGCAAGCCCAAGACGATGTAGTAGAGCAAGTCGACCAATCTGTCTGGGTATTCTGACAATTCTGCGCACCACCTCATGTTGAATTGCTGGAACAGCAGAATGAAATTCCACATCAAGAAGAACAAGCTGAAGGGATGATCCTTGAGCGATGTCTCCATGACGATGTCCAATAAGAACTTCCACACCGGCGTCAACAAGATCTTGTGGTGCATGTTGCACATGATGCAAGTAGAAGAGGTTGTGATTGCTGATCTCAAGTACATGCGCTGCGCTGCGCTGCATGTCCTCCAAGTCATTCCAGTCAACCCGCAAGGGAATAGGCTGATGATCCAGCGCAAATAGAAGAGTCGCAAACCAGTCTTGCTCTGGTCTGCCAGTACTGGCTGTACCCTCATTGTCAGTGCTGTATGCCTCTTCATCTGCTTCTACAAACTCAATGTCTGGGTCAATCGCAACGTCCTCACGGTCTGCAATTCTATCCTCATGTCGTGCTTCAGGTCCAAAGGGTCTGTTTCTGTCAAAGGTCCCCATGGACATGAACGATGTCTCATCTGCTAGAGGGCTTCGCAATGGTCTGAAAATTCTGGCCTCTCGAACTGGTGTGTTGCAGTGAAGTCGCCAACCTTGAAAAAAATGCTCGTGCTCATCGCCCACATAGAGCTCCACATTGTGGTTGAACTTCACCCTCAAACCTTTGCGACTATGTGTTGCCTCATCTCGTGCAAATGATCTTGATGCTTCACCATGTAGAGATGCCTCACTCATTGCAAAAGCCAGATCAAGAGCGTTGATACTGGCCTTCCATTCATTGATGATGGAGTGCGTCCATTGATGCACCACATAGTCCATAGAATGATAATGCCCCTCTTGTAGCCCTTGGCAAACCTCCGTCCTTTGGTCTATTTGCCGGGCGCACCAAAAGGCTTGAGAGCAGAAGCCCCAAAGCCATGCTGTCCAGGTAGTTCCCCATCGTCTCCTGGATCTGTACGTTGCTTCTTGTTGGCATGTTCGGATTGCTCTTGTGCAGGTCGAGCTCGAAGGACCTCCAGGTTGTCCAACATCGTGTTGATGTTGGCCTGGATCTCTTCTGCCGTAGCCATCTTGTCGGTCGGCTCGTCCTCCATCCCATCCGAAATCTCCTCTACATCCTCGATGTTCGCTGCGTCTTGTCGATCGTTGTCTTCTTTCGCAGTGTCGTACTTCTTTTTTGCCTCCTGGACAGCCTCTTTGGCTTCCGTGACTTTTTTCGCCATCTCTGCATCCTTGTTCGCGAAGTCTGTTGCGAAAGTTCTCCAAAGCTTGACTGACTCGTCGATGTATTGGGTCCATGAGCGATGTAGCTTCAGCCGCGCATTCTGTGCCTGAGCCACCGTCCAGCTCATTGAACCGGCCTTTGATCTGCGGTCGGTGAACCTTGAAATAATCAATCACGACAGCAAACTCATCCAGGGCTAGCGGTTGGTCTGCAGAACCGCAATAGAACAGGGCTTGCATGGAATCCTCGGTAGCGGATACCGTGTCTTTGGTGCGAGTAGGGCACTTACTTCCTCTTCCACCAATCTTCGAATCCGTCCGCGAGAGGTTTGATGCAACTGAACCATATCGCCATGAAGGGGAAGGAGAGCACCATGAGGATTGCCACGACAGCTTGCACAGAATAAGTGATGCACCCCTCTGCGCAAGCTGCCGTGCAGTCCTCGCACTTGTCCGTCCACCTGGCGCCAGGCGATAAGGGACTCTGTGGCGATTGGCTTTCATCATGGCTTTCATCAGAGGACATCGGCAAACAGATACCTACGGTGGGATAGCGGCCGTGCAACCAAACACTATATATATATATATATATATTATTTGTATATACATATACATATGTGTATATACGTGTATATATATATATATGTGTGTACACGTTAAGCATTTACATATGTCTATGTAATTCTATGTATTTATATATATATATATGGACAGTACGTATATGAAATATGTTTATCTACTTATGATGTGAGATGGATACAACTAAAATACCACGGAGATCATGAGATTCCAGTTCAAAGTTTTAGTCGAAGTCATCGAGAGCAAGATGGTTACATATGGCCTCAAGAGGAAAATCTAACAAGATGGTCCTCGGAAATTGTAAGAACATAGCGTCCCCAGGATATTGTTCCAGTTGGATATGGCCAGTTTGGGCTTCCAAACTTGCAGTTCTACTGGTTGGGCGGACATTACTTCCCAAGTTAATCAATGACAATTTTCATTTTGAATGAGTTCAGGGAGTCCAAGGGAGCCATCATTTATGGTGTTTCACACATTGGTATCCGCAATTTGGGTTTTGTCTCAAAATAAGATAACAAAAAACACATGGTCTATGTATCATCAGTTTCCCGACTAAAAATGTAATTTTGGTACCCCTTTTTCGGAGAAACCAATTTTTCGAATGGTGAAACCCTCAATTGACGTTGAATTCGTTTCTGGCCTCTCTTCCCCGTCTTTCAGCAGCTCCTTTTCCGGCGCTGCGAGCGATTCGGCACCCATTTTGTGACGATTGGTATTCGGGCCCCGAAAAGTTGATGATGATGATGATGATGATGATGATGACATATGGTGACCATTTGGTTGGGATCTGGTTGGGATGAAATATGTTTAAATACTATGATCAGAGTCATGACCCGTTGGCTTTTAATAATTCCTGTTGCAAAGTGCTCGAAAACTGTCATTGATTTATGATTTGCCTATCAAAAATAGACATTGTCCATGGCTACATCAAAAAAACAGAGGGTTATCAGTATTCATCCCATTATTCATACACAGCCTTCTTGGTTATATTTCAAGTACGTTCCATAGATTTAGCCATGATTAACCAGTATTAATCATTATTAACAATCATTATAACCATAACCATTATAATAACCATTATGAACCATAATTACACCCCCTCTAATATTAAACACCCCCAAACGAAACAATGGTTTAGTAAGTAATTTCCACTGAATTGGAAGCATAATCAATGGGGTGTTTGATGTGAGGGGACTGACCATTAGTGACCATTAATCATGAAACCATTAATGTGGGTAAAACAATGCCATAAACCACCCATTTGGAATGGTTTATAGAACCTATAAAAATTGTGATCACTGGGGGATGGTTAATTTATTATTGTCTTACCAACATTATTAGCCATTACTAACAATTATTACCCATTATCAACCATTACCAACCATTATTAACAATTATCAACCAGAATGAACCACTGTGAACCAGTGGCGAAGCACCATCCCTGTCCTGCAACTTCTTCTTCAGTTCTTCCACGGCCCCGCGGATCACCTTCGCCTCCTCCGTGCCCGTGGTGATAGATTTCAAAGCAAACTGATCATCTGTATATATTATAGTGTATATATATAGTATATATATATGTATAGTATATATATAGTGTATAATTATATATATAGTATATATATAGTATATATATAGTATACATATAGTGTATATATATAGTATATATATACTATATATATAGTATACATATACACTATATATACAGTATACATATACACTATATATATAGTATACATATACACTATATATATAGTATATATATAAACTATATAGTATATATAGTATGTATGTATACTATATATACTATATATATAGTATATATATAGTGTATATATA
>Ga0126342_10021891_pt1 | contig 10612 bp, 11 predicted proteins | sample Cyp1metagenome_FD_92528 | JGI IMG/M metagenome (GOLD analysis project Ga0126342, IMG submission 92528) | Coral microbial communities from Lord Howe Island, Old Settlement Bay, Australia - Cyphastrea 1 metagenome | ecosystem: Host-associated > Invertebrates > Cnidaria > Coral ...
ATATATATATGGTTTTGTATACGCTGTTTGATATCTCCCCGATATGTACCCAGGTACATAATATTATGTTATGGGTATCTCGTGCGTTGGCAGGCGTGGAGGTTTTGTGTGGAAGGTTGGCTGCCTTGTCCTAGTAAAATAACTCTACCATATTCGATAAAATCTGATTGACTGTCTCGACGACAATCTACAATTATTCGTAAACCCAAGGGACAGGTATTCCACTTGGCAGCACTTTACTGGCTGTTCGACACCAAGCTGTCACTTGTAAAGCTGATCTTCACCAGATTTATTTATCAGAACGCAGGACCTGGTTACGACTTCGTGACCCAGCTTCAATCAGGCGGACATTGAGTCCAGATTCACACCATATTCTGACAATGTATGCAGCATGGCTTCAATCAGTTTCATTGGTAAAATGCTTGCGACCCAAGCCACTCTGGTTGCGTGAATGTGCTGCGGACGCTTTGGCATCCAAAAACATTTCAAATTGGAGGTTTCATTCGATTCCCTTCAGGAACTCAAATCTGGTTCAGCGAAAAATTTGAATTCAAAAAATTTGCGGCTTTGAACATCCCAGTGACAGAAGACATGCAAAAATGTATTGCATCCTTTGAGACCTTGGCACAAATTGCCATATTATTCATTTTCAACCGCAGCTCGCCTGGATTTCGATTCCTTTGAGAATCCCATCTTTGACTGACAATTCAGGCACAGAGGCAGGGGGAAACAAACTTTTCTCCTCCACCATTCCTTTAAATCATTGTCTGGAGCGATTGACATTGTTTTGCACCATATCTGGCAATGGAACTGGACTTGTCCCACATTTCTGGAGATCGAAACGAAGAAGCAGGTGCATTGAGCCGTTGGGACTTCGTATCTGAGCCACCATTCAATCACGCTCTCCACAATAGATTTCCCATTTCCTTAGCTCAATTGTGGCATCCGGAAACATCCGTTTCATTGCATCCGGCTAATACTTACCTCTCTTGGCAACTTCCGTAGCCGTAGCCCGTAGCCTTCCTCCATTTTCTTTTTGAACTGCTGGTATCCAACACTTTTCATTGGCGTTTTGATGTTGCGTTTGAGTCCCAACAGTCAGATAGATAAAAAGGGTAACATGAGACCATCAGACTTTGGATTCAAATATGGATAACATATCCATGTATGCTTGGCAAAGGACATAACCAAGGCAGTGGAAAAAGAGAGAGAACTCATCGTTTACTTTTGGAACCTTTCAGAGTTTGAAGATTTGCGTTGCGGTCGACGTATTCGTTTATATTTATATATATATATATTATTTATTTATTGAATATAAATTATATATATATATATTCGATCTAGATGGAAGCCGACTTGAGCCAGAACGTGTAGTGTACTTGTTCACTAATGTTTTGGTTGTAGTAGGACTTCATCTTGTACTGTTGTAACATTTTGGTGCAAGTTGGCTTCCATGTTGTTATGCTTTATTTGTTGAGACCCCAAACAATGTGGGGGGTAGGAAGTCAATGTACCAGATACAAACCACAATAGCTATGGAACAGTAGCGGATGAGGTTAAACATTATCGCAACTGCAGCAGCATAATCTTCTATGTAGATCTATTTCGAGAAGCTCACAAGATCTTCATACAAGAACTTCCCATCAACGCAGAGGATCTTCAGGATCTTAATGCAAAAATGGCAGGATCTCCACAAGATCTTCCCACAAGGACCTGGACCAGATCATGTAAGGACACTGAGAGGATTTCACCAGGACCACAACCTCAATCAAAAACTTCTCACAAGGACCTGGACAAGATCATGCAAAGACTTTGACAACATTTCGCATTGCATTAAGATCTCCGCAACTTTGCGCAAGGAGTTTTCAAAACTTTAAGCAAAATCTTCATGCCAGGACCCTTAAGAGAATCTCACACGATCGTCATAAAAGGACTTGCTGCTGCTGGAGCGCCTTACAAGATCTTGATACAAGAGCCTCCGAAGAGCCTCCCACAAGAGCTTTCATACAAGCCTCTAAGGCATGACATCTGGAAACTCGTCACGCAAGGACCTTTTAGAGAGCATCCCACCAGGATCTCCAGAAGATGTTCTGTTGAGGACATGTGCAGGATCACGCAAGGACCTCTTAGAGAGGAAATTAGCAGGATCTCCGCAAGAGCTCTTTTACGCGAGAAATTACAATGAAAATGCCGGCCGCAGACCCAGAGCTTGAAAACCCCGCAGCGCAGACATGGACATGTCACAAGAACAATGTGATGTGAGAATTCTCAGGTAAAATGCCGTGGACCAACACTTAAGCTTACGTTTTGTGCCAGCGTGCACAGTCGAAATGCAGATGGACATGTCACAAGAGCTATTTGACGCAAAAAAAATCAAGTAAATGCCGCAAACGACACTTAGGCCCACGTTTTGCATGAGCCTGCACAGTCGAAATGCACATGGACATTTCAAAAGAACAATTTTACGGGAGAAATTTGAGGCAATGTGTCGCAACGCAAAACTTAGGTTTACGTTTTGTGCGAGCCGATGCAATCGAAATGCGTTTGGACATTTGACAAGAGCCTGCTGCAAACCAAAATCAAACAAAACTCGCGCGTCAGATTTTGCGCGAGCCTGCGCAATCGAGACGCACATGGACAAACCACAAGAGTCAATTTTTGCGAAAATTTACCAAAAAAAAACCGCTGGAAACCACCCTGATCAAACACCGGCCTTTACCCCTACTACCGTAACAACCCCTCAGTGCGGACACACTGTTTGGGGAATAACAGGTCAAGTGAGCGAAAAAAAACGCAGAAAAACAAAACCAACAAATCTACCGTCGCAGCGCGCGCGGGCTCACCGACGCTTTAACGCCCACCGTTGTGAAAAGAACATGGTAACATGGTTTGAAAACGCACAAAATGCCATGAACAAAATTGGATGGTTGACCCGGGCTACAGGTTACCTAACAGGATTGACGAAACACACGTCCGTCTTGGAATGCAAGGCAGTTTCATGTCACCATTCCTGCAACCAAAAATGCGTAGGCGTAGAGTAGATGTTTGGTAGCTTGATAACAAATGCGCACGGTGTGAGATACGGTCATGTTGATTCAAACAATGATTGTCAACCAATTCTTCAAATCGAAAATTAAAACATGGGTATTCGCGTGCAATATTTTGACGGGCAACGGGGGTCCATGCACAATTGCCGGGCGTCAACAGTTTCAAATCATTATAAAACGCTAACTACAGCCAAGTTTGTTGTGCTACCCTGGCACATGCCAGGGTGTGAAACTGTTGGCAAACAAGGACCGGGTATTTAAGGGGTTATTGCGAAATACAATAGGTAAAATATGGTAAAATCAACACATAAAACCACGCAAAAAGGAACATGCCGAATTGTGAAATTTGAAATTGAACATGTTTTGAGTTGTATTTTTTTAATGTCATGTTTTGGTTTTCATTGCCAATCAAACAATTGCGGAAATCTGCGCGGCGGAACCAACATATTGGGGCATTTAGCCGCCCGCTTGTTGTGCAAACCCAAAAATGTGATTTTGGTGCCAATTGCAACGAAAAAATGTTCAAATCAAGTTCCTCCTCCAAACAAAAGTTTAGATGATTTTTAAAACACGTATTTGAGTCCTTAAACATTTATCTGACAAATCCATGAGCAAAATATATATGAACATGAGATGTTGGATTGATTTTTGGAACAAGTATTGGTCGTTCGCTCGTTGAATTTTGAAGGCGGAAGGGACAAAAACAAGGCATTTCAAAGTAGAAAACATGACATCAGGCAAAAACAAAGCGGATTCTTGTATCACGAGCGATCTCCCATTTTTAAATCCCAAATAGGATGTAACCAACAGGTGCCAAAATCATTGATGTGATTATATATCCAATAGCATGTTCAGAAACGCGAATTCTATGTCATCGGAAAAACGGATAGAAATTGTTTGGTTGTGGCATTGCAGTGACAGACAGATAGGAGTATTTACGTCATCTTTTTAATCAAAAACGACATGGGGCTTGGCTTGCGATTGGGATCCATGTCGGGAGGTTTCCTTTTGGCTGCTGGCAAAACAAAATTAGACATGTCTCTGTGACAACACAGATCACCGCGTTCAAAATTGATTGCATGATATTGCCATACAGCAATTGGAGCAGCAATGCCACAGCACGAAAACAACACCATTTCCACTAGTCCAATAAACAGTCACAACTTGTGAGTCACAACAGAAAAAACACTTTTCATTCATTTGGGCAATCACAACATGAACAATGGTGTTGAACAAACAGGTTTCTCACAAACTGGCCGATCAAAATTCAAAAATGGCAGCAGGTTTGCCAGGTCAAGAAGAAAATTTGAGTCCGTTGCTGAGTACATTGTTTGTACTGTTTGTGCGCGACTCGTGCAAAAATATTGTGTTTATTTTCAATAGTGATTTGTTGTTTGAACAAACCGCTTATATAACTTATGACAGCCGTGAGGACCAGGTCACGGTATCATATTTTATGTCTGCCAATTCCGAGGCCACGGTGCATCGCCGTGGGTTCCCCATTTTGCACTTGCTTAGTTTGCAGTTGTATTTGCATGACAACTGTGTGGCATGATTGAGTACGAAGACTCGCATGGTTTCATGGACTTATCCCGAACGGGGATCATTGATAAAAAAAACAGTTCAGGCTTGATGATGAATATGATGAATCTTGGAGTGACTTTGACGAGGACAACTGTTGCTTTCCTGTTGTTTTAAGCGTCGGATCTAGAGTCTATCGGGTTAGTGATGCAACCTTTTATTTATGAAGGCATCGTTGCAATGGTGCAAGGAGGTTGTTCCCTTGCTGAGCAAAACCAACGTGGTACGAATTGTTCAAACAGTGGTAAATTCTTGCAAAAAAAAAAAGGGAAAATCTGTTTGAAAATTGGTTCAATTCAGCCCATGTGACACATGTGAATGTGCGGGTTGTTTGAGAGAGTAGTTCCAGGAAACAGGGCCTGGCCAAGAAACTTTGTGGCTGCGATCGACAGCACCAACGGTGCCTGATATGATTGTTCGATTTGATTTGGAGTGTTTCAATGCAGCTCAAATCAGACATGTAGAGCGCAGTCATGCAGAATTCATACAGGTCACAGTCCAGAGTGCCCAATTCAGCCTAGCGGACAAAACATAAAATTTGGGGGTGTTTCTGCAAACGACTTCCTGAATGCACAGTTCTGGCAGATTGTGAGAGGTGTCAGACAATGTGTGTTAGTTGTGCTTTGTCGCTTTGTTCTCCAAAAGGCTTGCAAACATTGCACATTGCATCTTCTTGCTGCTTGACAGCTTCGAGGACTCCAGATTGTCGCTCTGGTGTCCTTTGACTCGTGCAGTGGCTTTTCTTCCTTCCTGCGCATGTCACAAACGTGACCGCAATGTGCACGCCATGCCAGAAGACATGGCCAAAGCTTGAAGGATGCGAGCCGAAGGGTGAAGACTTCGGTGAAATACTTGATGAAAAGTTAATACTGCAAACCTTGTTGACTTCGCCGACTTCACCTGGACTGCATTTGTACGCCGGGCATTGTGCCGTGCACTATGCCGTATATGCTTGCCAATATGTCTTGCGATGGCTTCTTACATTCATGTTCCGCGTGCCTTTGCAAGGCATACGCCTCAGCACCTTCTTTGCAAGACTGGCTCTGTACATCATCTTCCTCTTGCCAGCCATGATATGTGGACTTGCTTATTGGGCCTTTGCGGGAAAGGACATTTTGAGCATGAAGTACAAGGAACCCTGCAGATTTGGAATTGTTTGTTGGATTTTGTTGGTGGTTAACATTCCGACTTGGTGTTGGCCCAATCAATTGGCAAAAGCAGACCTCTTCAAAGACTACGGGGATCAGTTGTACCAGGTAAGCTTTGATCGATGGGAGCCCCAGATTGACTCCAACAAAATTTGTTGTGTGTATATTATTAGTCCTTTCTTGGAATTATATCAAGCTAGTGATATTAGATTGTGTAGAGATGAGATATCGGTGTTGAAAATTCTTCCTGACTGCAGATCATATGCTGGAGGACAAGGGTAGTTTTCGCCACACCGTTGACATCTACTTGCCGAACTCGACTGCAAAAGCAAGACTGGCTGGCAAAGACCCTGAATCACCAACACCTGTTGCTTGATTGTTTCTTTTCCCTTACAGATATTGTGTGTAGCATCACGTAGCAGCGCTTGGAACCATCTTATAGGAACGACTTCCTCGTTATGCCATAGATGTCCAGCGGAGGGTGCTCGTTTTTTGGTTTCTGAAAGATGTCCCAAATTCTTAGATGTTTTGGCCGTTGACAAGGTTTTCAGAGTATTCAGAGTCAGACTCAGCCAAGGTCTTGATATTAGTTGCAGGTGGTGCGTTCATCCTTGGCCACAAGGGCTACGTTACGATGCTTTGTCGTGCGTTGAGACTGGCTGGAATCCTTTGCATTGCAGTTGACTATAGATATTGGCCGCAAACCTCCATTGACGGCATGATTGATGATGTGGACAGTGCGGTTCAGTGGTGCTTTGACAATGCTAGTAGATATGGAGGGGATCCGAAGCGCATATCGCTACTGATCTGCATCTACTGCCTGCTCTTTTTTAGAATGAATTATATGGGCTCAGGCAGTTCCTGTTTTGGTGTGGTTTCTGTCATGGACACAATTCTTATTGGTCGAATCAAGTGTCAAAACTGCGCACATCACAAAAATGTCGAACAGCCTCTCCGACCGTCTTCTGCGTGGTTGTTTAACATAGGAACCCGTTTGTTCAAGCTTTGTTTTGCTGGGACTTCTTCAAATCTTGCGACTTGTCGTATTTTTCTTGAGACCTTTCTTCAGCCTGTTGCATCAGAAAAAACATTAAGCAGTGACAGTGGCTCACTGATTTTGAGGGCAGTGCTAACAGGAAAAGGTTGGACATTTCCGTTTGCTTATCAGTAATTTCCGGACACAGTGTTTACAGAAAATTCCTGCGACGAGGTTATCCGTGATGTCACAGTGATATCCATTGATCCTTGCCAAGGCTTCTGGGTCTCTCCTCTGGTGCACACGTGGCTGGTTTGCTATTGACACGCCGAGCCAAGCCAGGTGAGGATGTTGTAGCTATGGAAAAAAAATAGATATTGCATTTGCACAAGTAGCCCATATGATCAAAACATTGCAATAGAGATGCTTCAAACGAGAAGAAAAGGCACAGTTCTGAATTCTGGATTTATATAAATATGATGTATAAATATGTTGTGCTGCCAAAACTAGTTAAACTAGCAACGTGATCAAGGCAGACCTGTTGATGTCTGGCAGTGTTTCAGAGGCCACGGGAGTGCCAGAAAAGCATCAAAGTCCACACCGTGCACACCAACTTGGTCACCATCAGATTTGGTGGGTTTCATTGGCTTGGGTGGCATCTATGAGTTGCATAGTCGCTTCATGGCTCATTTGCATCAAAAAGGCATTGACGTCTTTTTGCAACAGCTTGTCTTGGGCGATACACAAGCACTTCGAGAAAGCCGTTCGCCAAGCATACTCCTTCGCAGAGACGGAGAGATTGGTCGACACCTACCTCCCGTTCTTTTACTTCACGGGACTGGTGACAAGATTGTCCCACCAGATCAGTCAGAGGGATTTTGTCAGGAGCTTTTGAAGTCAAGAGTCAGTGTCCGTCTTCTATTTCATGAAGGTCAGGGCCACAACGATCCGGTCATACACTCACCTTTGATGAGCAATCATGAGACTGTTGAAGCCATCATTCTATCGATCCATGAGTGGACTTCAGGACAGAAACTTAATGATGGCAGACTTCTCCCTGACGACTCTGACAACATGAACTCAATTTTCCCAGATTCTTGCAGAGCCCAACTTGCCGCGTTACCTACATGGCCCAGAACCCCCGAACCAGTGTGGAGCTTAGTCTTGAGACTCAGGCATTTTGATGCATTTTGATTTTCATGCTTTTTGCACAGATATCATTTCTATGGGGGGGCAGATTGCCAAGGTGATCCAGATTGCTCGCTTTCTGACTCCTTTCTAGAAAATTTTCAGCTGCAGCTGGAAACAGAATGTGACAAAAAAGCTGTGGCTCCCCGGTAAACTTTGCAGACAACTTTTTGACTCAAAGTGACACAATAGGCATCTGAATGTGATTTCAAATGGCCTGCATGCCACCTGGTATGCGTTGCCTTTGACACTCCACTGCAGATACTGTTCTATTGGCCGATTCATTTCTTCAGTTTGGTTCGTCCAGCCCACAGGCTGACATGGCTGATCAAACTGGGGTAATTCGGATTGCTCCGAGTAGTGCATTGCTGCCAGACATCAGGCACATATCAGTGCCAGGAAAAAAGTACTCAGAGCGCACTTGCTTGGTACATGTCCTGCGGGCATTGAAGTTGTGGCTTTTCATGTAGAACAGCTGCCAAAACTCAAAAAACTCAAGATCCTTCGTTTGGATTCATTCGGTTACCCCGGTTGCTCGGTTGCGTTGATGATAACACCCATTGTGCCAGTTGTGCCAGGCCAGTGTGCAGCGTGCCCAGGCGAGAGTGAACTTTGACCCGCTCCCACGTGCTGGCACCATGGGTTGGGTCCTCGTTTCAGATTCTTCAAGTTGCCAGCAGAAGCTCCCCTGAGAGATGTTTGACCTGCAGTGCTATCATGTTTGAACTGCAGTGCTGTCATGTTCTGTCATGTGCTGTTTATGTGCTGTCTATGTGTTTAGGGTAGGCTTGGAGATATTTCCTGAAAGTTCGTTTGAAAATTGCAAAGCTAGGCTCGGATTAAAATGCATGATGGGTACGAATTATGAAATAGCTAGGGTCAGGTTTGGATGCTGAATCTTGTAGGTGTGCTCAATACTCCGTTTGGTTATATGGATGTACCCTCTTCAGGTCATGCTGCCCAGAACTCTGCCATTCAAAGTGAGCGCAAGGCAAGCAGTTCGACCCTACCTTGGCAAGCTCGCTGGCTTTTCACGTTCCACTGTCAAGTGCCAGAATGCATTTAGACATTTTGCATAATTTTACCAGCTCCGAAAGGCAGCAGCCTTCCGAAATCTCGGTCTTACGCAAGATACGCGGGTCGGTAGCCCAGCAACAATATATAATTGTATTGTATAATATTGTATTTATATTGTTTCTGTTGTTGTCGAAGTTTGCTGCTGAGGCTACTGTCGAACAAGTACTGGATCCCAGGACTATGCAAGTGCTCAGCAAGTTCTTGAAACGAGGTCTATTCGCAACTCAACTGCATAAGTGCGCTTCGCAAAGTACTGTGGTGGGCAAGGGAGTTCAACAGATATTGACAAAGAAAAGCTTTGGATCTAACCAGCGAGGGACATCATGGGTTGTAATGTATATAGATAGCCCTAGCCTTTGCTAATCGTGTTTTTTTTTGCCCATGTCTGCTCTTTGAGGTGTCAGTTTGCAGCCGGGAATATTTTGCCGATGTGGCACATAAAAGATGACACGATCACGATCAGTTTACGCATGTACTTGATAAAAGCTGTGATTCACGTTGCTCAGGATGAGATTCATGGATGTATCAGCACTGGCAAAGAGGCCAATGCCCAGTCCTTACATGTGGCAGAGTGAGGGGGTTCTGCCTCAGCGATGATTCTCTGCTTCCCTGTGGAGCGCTCAACTTTTCAAAGGTTTACTACGCTACGACCAATGATGGCCATGAGCGCGCTGTGAAGGCAGTTGACAGTCGATTCACAGCCTTAAACGTGACCGGTCTCGCGGCTACTATGCCACCTTCAAAAATTCAATGCAATGTTCACAATGTGACCGCCAGTTGCTTCTCAAAGTTAAAAACGATGTAAAAGCATAGGTTGAACACGGTGGGGGGGGTGTCGGTGTGGGGTTGCATATATGTATATATTCACATATATATAAGTTTTGAAAGCAATCTTCGATCAAATTCGCAGATGGATCCCTCGTACCCCGCAAACATACAGCCACATATCTCGGTACCCTCCTTACAGATAATGTTGATAATAAACAAGAAGTGATGAACCGCATCGCAGACTCAATCCGCACTTGCAACAGACTCAAACTGTTTTGGACCAAAGCGCAAAACTCCATTTCATGGAAAATTCAAGTTTTTCATTCAATCCTTCGGAGTAAGCTTTTATCTGGGTTGGAAACTATCCAACTTAACCAGTCAGAACTTCATAGATTAGATGCTTTTCAGATCAATGGATATCGGATAATTCTACATATCCCACCCACAAGTGTTGACAGAACAATGACCAATGCATCGGTAAAAGAACTTGTCAAAAGTCATTATGGTGTAACAGTTATAGAATTCTCAAAACTATGGTTGAAAAGAAAAAATCAGCTGTTAGGACACATCATTCGATCAGACCCACAAGATCCCATGCGTCAGGTCCTTTTTCTACCAAATTAACTCATCACTAGAACTGAACATGCAAGGCGAGTAGGCAAACCCAGAGCTCACTGGCTAATTGCAACCTATGCAGATGCTTATAGAGAAAGTGGTCACGTAGATCAGTTTGACATCAACAACATTCTTCAAAGAAATTTAGTAAACGAATTGGCCCAGCAAAGACTCAACATTTTTTCCTGACACTCCATCGCACACCTCTTCAC
>Ga0126342_10021892_pt1 | contig 10611 bp, 10 predicted proteins | sample Cyp1metagenome_FD_92528 | JGI IMG/M metagenome (GOLD analysis project Ga0126342, IMG submission 92528) | Coral microbial communities from Lord Howe Island, Old Settlement Bay, Australia - Cyphastrea 1 metagenome | ecosystem: Host-associated > Invertebrates > Cnidaria > Coral ...
AACTACAACTCCACTACACTACAACTACAACTACACCTACAACTACAACTACAACTGCACTACACCACACTACATCCAGCAGTTGTGGTGAGGTGACCACTGCAACCATTGCAGCCACTCCAGCAAACACAACTCCAACCACCTTTCGGTCCATCAGTGGATTCGCTCTGCCATCCGTGGTTTACTATTTTTGAAACTTCCGCCACTGCCTTGTGCGGTACTACTGGTATATTATGACTTTAGTCACTTTAGTCTATACTCATGCAGTCTATACATGTCACATGTCTAGACATGTTTATACTTGTAAATGGCCGTGGGCTGCCTTCAGTACTTTAATTGGGCACACGTTGAGCCCATTTGTATAAACGTATCGCATGTGACAATGTTCGTGTGGAGAGATCAACTCTGTAAGGATTGCCAATGAAGAAAACAAGAGGCAAGATAGTCACCGCCATAACTCTTCACTTCAGGCTGTTTCAAAGTCTTGAACCTAGCCATGAAGCCACAAATAGTCACAAATCAACTGCCGTTTCACGGTTTTTCACCTGAAAACGCTGTTCCCAGAAGGATGCGTCACGCAGGGACCTGGCCATGTCAGTTGAGGCTACTTGGGGTCTGAGAATAGGGGAGACCTGGAACAATCATATAAAATCTATAAAATAATCATTCTGTCTGGAAAAATAATCAACTATAAGACTTTGGGGATGTTTGGGGTAATTACTACATATTTTCAGACACACCCGTGTTTTGAATATCAGACTATATCAGGTATCAAAGCTGGCAGTGAGTGGAGACCAGGACCAAGGCTCCCTGCGTCATTGAGAAACTCCTCTTTTGCTTCTCTGTCGCACTAGGCCAAAAGCCGGTAGTGCTGAATCCTAAAACCAGGATGATGCGAAGTGCTGACAAAGGCGTTGGAGAAGCTACGGCCCTAGAACTATGGACGTTGTGTGAAGTTGTTGGAGTTGTTGAGTCGTTCAAAATAGTTCAAACATCAATTCTTCAATCGCTCCTCTCCTCCCAGGTTTTTTGGTTCCGTCCTTGCCGTCGTTGCGTTAAAACCCAGGACCCGACATCTCGGTTCTCCCTTCCTGGTCGTGGTCGTCCAGGGACCAGCCTGTGGATTGTCATTGTGAAAAATGGATTGTTCAACGGATTAACATTAACAAACACTGGTTGAAGCATGTTAAACATTGTTAAACATTGTTAAACATTGTTAAACATTGTTAAACATTGTTATAATTATATATATAAACCCAACCCAAGCCCTGAATCAAAATGTGATGGGACTGCTGAATCATGGTGACTCGCCTATCCGCCAAATCCAGACAGGTGAGGTTCAAACCTGGGAAAGCAAAGGTAAGGATTTGAATGACTGCTTCGGCTATGAATGAAAAACTGGCCAAACTTAAAAAGAACATGCTTGGTCTATAATAATACATATCTATGCAAACAACTATCCGGTCTGTGACCACCCAAATGTCCGTGGCGCCGGTCCTTTTTCTGCAGCCGTAAAGACATAAGTTTGACATTAAAAGGGACATGTCTCAAAAATGACTGACCAACAATTTTCATTGGCTGCCAGCTCTAAATTTGAAGCATCTCGGATGGCAACTCAGACTTTGAGACACGACCTATGAGGTAATGGAACTAAGCCAAGTGCATCAGTTTCAACCTAAAATACTCAGCTCATGTCAGCTTACTGGTGAAGCAGTTGTACAAAGCTGGCTGGGAACCTGCCAGCGCAACAGAAAACATTGGTCCCTTCGGTCCCTCATGCAGCGAATGGTTGATGACATGCACAGGTCCAGGACTATTTTGGTACATAAATTCCTTGCTTCCAAAATCGTTGAAGGATGTCATAAAAGCTATCTTTGCACATGAACAAATAATAACAAATAATACAAATATATTAATGTCACGTGCACCTTCCAAGGGAAGGACACATCTTCCAGTGATGTGCCCCAAAAAATCCCGCATCTTCCAAGCGTTTGGCTCAATGCCATGGCTCTTCGTTTTGTGCATCTCCGACCTAAATCACCATCTCAGCTGGCCTGATTCAAACGTAGTTCTGTGATGTGTGTTTGTCAAAGATATACATCCTGAGCTTTCGGTCAAAAGACGTGGGAAAACATAGGGAGTGGTCTCGAGACCCATTGGTGACGTCATAAAAGGTCACAAGGCCAAAGTCTGGAAGTCGCTGTCTCCATCCGACACTTTGCAGTGAAAATATCAAGGTCTCCTTTTGTCATGTGACATACCCACCTCATGAAGAAACATACTGTTAAAAACAAAACAACCATGTGATGAATGTTTGATGAAATACATGTGTATGTAATATAGGAATAATGATAATAATATAATATAGGAATAATGATAATAATATAATATAGGAATAATGATAATCATATAATAACATAATAATATAATAATATAATAATATTTATATACATATAATATCATAATATATATACACGTATAATTATATATTCATTATTATGACTTGACAAATTGAGTGATGAATCCATATTTTCTTCATTCGTGTTTCTTCCCTTCCTTTTGGGATCACCCGGCTTGGCCGGCCATGATCCCCGCCAAGCATCTGCTGCCAGGCCATCTCCACATGGTGCCCGTAGCTGGCATTGGAGGTCTTCACGGTGCCCAGCACGTAGCCTTCGACACTGGGAGGATCTTCCAGACCAAAGTCGCGGCTGCCCCAGAGGCAAGGAGGCTGCAGGATGTAACCAGGCCTGGCGCAGTTTTGGGGGGTGGACAAGGGAAAACTGTGGACAAAACAGCTGAATATAGAAACAGTAAATTTATCAAATTAAATAGCAACTTGGAACAGAATCCCACCGGCAAACGGAGGTGACTTTGACTCAAGTCAGAAGCTGCACTGTTCGATGCGAATGCGAACCGAAGGGACTCGCCAAAGTCATCTTCCCCATGACCATAGCGAGGTCGTTCTTCGCAGAGAAGTGTTCCCGTGGTGGCATTGCACACCTGGCAACGGAAAGGCCTGGGACACTGAATTGGAGTCGAATGGTTTCCAGCCATTATCATATCTTGACACGGGCTGATGTATTTTGGCTGCATATCTTTGCCAAGTCATGGCATTTCAAATCTTTCAATCGTTTTGAGGTCTTTCCGAATGCCATTCCGTTGGCTTTAATGCTTTCAACAACTTCAACCAGCAAGGCCACCAAGGCCACGTGATGGGGGCCTTTAAGTTGAGCCCCTGCCTTGGTACCCAATGGACATCTGTACATCTGCATGGACAGGCAGGTGGGAGCATGACCTTGGCTGGGTCATGGTCATCTCCTTGGGGGGGATCAAAAGTCTATGTCCGCTCATGATGAGACCAGAATAGATCGCAGCAACATGGAAATGCGTTTTACCCATGGCAGCTGCATGGTGTTTGGATAGGAAGCAACTCAACAATTGCATTGGATCAGATCTTCAAACCTTGTCCTGAGCAATCGTCTATTCACATACGCTTCGACCTGATGATCGAAACACTTGAAATACGGATATATGCGGCATATGCATATGGATGCTTTGTATCGTCTTGTATATGCTTATCTTGTATTCCCTGGAGTGGCCCGTTCAAACAGTCGCAGTTTGCTTTGATTATATAACATGCGGGAAGGATTTACATCAATATACCCGTCCCAGCTGCAACCAGGTGGCAATGGAAGTGAGCTGCCGCCAAATGTCCTTCTCCCGTGAAGGTTCCGTGGATGGTGTGAATCCTCGCAAAAAACCCTGGACATCCCTGGACTCCCGGACTGGTTGAGGGATAACTTGGTTTTCTATACTCGTTTTCTTTCTCACCGCGCGGTGCCATCTTATGGGTATTTTGGTTTTTGAGTTGAGCCATCTACTTTTAGATGCATGTAGTCATTTCGGTAAAAAAGAGACCATGAACATGGAATAACATGGAGTTGCTGGTACAACTGGGCTGATTCACAGAGATGACATGGACGCAAAGGTGTTTCCCCAAGGGGTCGCTAATTATGATCCAAACAGTTGGTCGAAAGTAGCAGGAAACAATTCTCTACATCTCATCGAAAAATCATCTCTATTTGAAACTGGGAGTGTTGCACCATGTAGCACCTGCACCAAAATGACCAAACTGATCACAACAGAGGCCAAACTGCAGCGAGCGTCCAAGTACCATTCTCCATGCTGCATCCCATCACTCCCTCTGCACACTTTGGCACGTCATACTCGACGGGCGAGGCAATTCCCCAGGTGACCTTGAGTGAAGTTGACCGAAACCTGTGAACTTGCGCCCCATAACCTATGATCATCCTATGATCATCTTATGATCATCTTATGATCATCTTATGATCATCTTATGATCATCTTATGATCGTCTTATGATCATCTTATGATCATCTTATGATCATCGATTCGATGATCAGCTATCATCATCATCATCATCATCATCAACATCAACATCAACATCAACAAGCATCCGCTATCAGTTATCATCCACATTCTGCAGACCTGATCTAGCCAGGAAATGTCAACACAGCACAACAAAAGCTGTGGAAAAAATGTTCAAAGTCTAAACATGTACCACACATTACCACACAATGGTTTATGGCAATGATAGTTCTCTGACAACAGACCTGGAATCATTCTTTGAATCTATTCATACCACTGATTGTTTAAAGGGATGGATCTACATGGGGTGTTCAACACCAGCAAAAGGGCTCAGTTTCAGTCACGGCAGACAAATATGTAGCAAATATCCACAGAAATCCACAGAAGTGACACGTGCCTTTCCCTTTGCCACTACGTCAGGGGTCTCGCTCACTTAGTTATAGTTGGACTTTTCCAGGTTTTCCATTAGTAAACTAGTGGCCACCCATCCCCAGTCCGGCTCTATTCCCCCTCCAATGCTGGCAAGAGTCTCGTCTCACCACAGTGTGATAAGTCTCGTCATAGTCCTCCACCTGGCTTTAAGATGCTTCAAGTGGAAAGGAGGTTCCTTCTGCCATCCTATCTCACCTGAAGTGAAACCCAATCAAATGATGAAATATTCTGTCATATCGTCCTGGCGAACAAAAAGGGATGCCGGCAGGCCATGGACTTCAATGCTACAATTTCTCTAATTTGTTGTGGTTTCTTCTCTACGTTGAGACCCTTGTGAGACGGGGGTATAGCGCGGTATACCCCATACCTCGAAGTGCCACAAGACCCAGGATTGGATTGCATCCCTTGGCCCTATGACATCCTATGACTATCAATGTGAGAGGAAAGTTATCATGGCAAGGCACCCAGAAACGGAACTTCAGGGAGTACTCCAAGGGCTGATCAGTCCAAGGAATAGGTTGATCTGCATCCAACAAAGACCACCTTGGAGTCGGATGCATGGCTCATGGCCCATGGCGCATCATCCCTCTGCCAAGGAACATGTGGTGACATGCGATCTGTCCATCACTGTAATTTCGAAGATCACAGGTGGGATTCTTCATCGCCAATAAGTCGCTCCTTCCGCGGTGCATCCGGAGATTTTGAAGTTGTGGTGGCCGGGTTTCAAGAGCGCTGTGAACGGGACATCTAGGGACATCTAGGGTCAAAGTATGTCAAAGTCCTTAACTTTATCCTTATGGACCCACAAATCAGGTGCCGCACTGGCCCAAGTTGTGGCTTGGCTACACAACATGCCCAAATCCCACTGGCCATTTGGCAAGTCACCCAACTCGTCACCCCATCCCATGTCCTTGGCTGAGGAGCGCAGTGATTGTTGAAGGCAACAGAACCAGATCCCTCATCGCCAGGTCCTAGAGACGACTGGTGTGAACACCATGGGAACTTCGGCTTTGGACTCTCATTGATTCCTAAAACTCTGTGCTTCTATCAGGTATATAGATTTATGTAGTACATGCTTATAGTTATATAAAGGTATATAGACGTTCCACACAACTTCATCAAAGACTAAAAAGAACCGGCAACGCTGGCATCCCCAGTTAGGTTCATCTATAGATATATCATGATATATCCAGGCCAATGCTGTGAGAACTTCCTAAATGGTCATGGCTGGTGGACACCTTCATTGCATATCAATAATCAGTGCCCCCTTTGGTCATGGCATGTCATGGCATGTCATGGCATGATGGGGATGTTGGGATGTTCTTACCCCTTGACCCCTTAATGTTGACGCAAAAATCTGCAGGTACATAACGAACTGGAAAGATCCACCATTTTCAGCAGCTGGGTAAATCCACTATTTCGACTGGGCCATGGCTTCAATATCTATGTTGACATAACCAGAGGGTGATGTTGATGCACAAATCCTCTACAGGTCCTGAAGCTGTGTATTCCATGGTCCCCTTGGCATCGCCAAAAGCTACTGGCGCACCCTTGCAGAGACAAGCACCGGCACCGGTGACTGGTAGCAAGGTCAACTGGCCAATGGTGCGATGCTGGTGGTAGGATAGCGTGGGACCTTAAACAGCTCATGGCATGGTGGAGATGGGTGGGTATGCAGGCAATACATCATAATCTGTACACAACTTTTTGCAAAATCATCGCAACTAATAAGTATTATCCATTACTAATAAGTATTATTTATTACTAATAAGTAAGTATTATCCATCAACCAAAACACCCAAAACACAGATCATAGCAGCCATAGCATATCCCTAATGCTCGTCCAATGCATCGAATTTGCCAAGTTACCGCTGCCCACGGCATTGATGAAGTTGATCTCCGCAGCGTCCTGGGAATTCCCACGGCGTTTGGAGATGGATATCACACGACGCTGGAAGATCTGGAAGAATGTGAAACCGAACCTCTACTATTCACCCACAAAAAGAGGACAGAAAGGAGAGCAAGGTAGAGAGAAAGGAAGATAGAAAGGAGGACAGCAAGGAAATGCCCTGGGGGCCCTATCATCTCCGCTTTATCAGTCGGAAGTGGTGATATCTACTCGCTTCATGACAGCTACAAAATGACATATCCCAAAATGACTGCGTTGCCAAGTTTCAAGCGGCTTGAATGTGTAGTAGTCAGGCGAAGCGCCTGGATTGGAAGCAGCAACTCTCGATCAGTGAGCGATCTACATGCTGTAAGACTGGGAGACTATTGTACCCAGTATGATCGAAAACAATCCATTCAAAACATCTAATGGCGGATGCGTTTGATATAGAGTATAGTCCTGACTGCACTTGATCCAACAACATGTTGTCAATGTGTTCAGTGGACTTAGACTTCACACAAAACATGTTTGCAGCCACATTCGAACAATGGACACACTCGGAAACCAATGTCACAACAAGGAAACAAAACGATTCAAAACGAGGTCTGGATGCAACTTCCTAATTGATACCGAGGATCAGAAAGTCCATATATTTATGGTTGCCAGCGAAGTCGTTTAAAGTCGTTCACAGAAACTGGATCACGTACAGTATCTTTTCAGGAAGCCCTCAATGCCAGGCATTGCGGGGAGGCAAATAACATTACTCCAGCACGGCCCATAGCCTTTCAAAGAGCGTGTGAGAACCACTGAGCGCAAAGAACCAACCGCCTGGCCATGGGTCAAGGGCAACCACCCCACCAGGTAGAATGATATTAGAAGATATTGGAAGTTGTTATCCTGGAATTGATTTGTACCTACTAAAACCATTAAACAACAACATGTGAAAAAATTGGCTTCAGGCTTATCAACATTGGTGCCCCTTCACATTATACGTGTTTTATTTTGCACCTCTTCCCACGGCAAGAGACCCACCTTGGACTCCACCACCTTGACTGAAGGCTTCAACCTGCAGTTTCTACCATCTGGGTTTCAATCAACCATAACCCTTGCCTCACGAGCCTGAAATTCCCTAGGCTGAGCTCCGACTGAATTAGGTGATGGAATCTGCACGCAAAAATCAAAAAGTATCCAACAGGTTTGCTCTTGAATGGATGAGAGGTGATATGCCATGTGTCAATGTGACTGCTATAAGATTCAATCTTCTCAATAAAAATAGGCACCATAATCTGTTAGCATCAACCACAGTCGTGACAAAATGACATCGCGCAACATGGTCACATTCCAAGCAACAAAGTTCCTGGTTGGTGATATCCAAGCTTCCGCTCCGTGACCTCTCCATTCCCATCCACAATGATGGCCCTCGGGTTCCGACGGCAGCACGCAACCACGCAACGTCTGTGACTTTGGCAGTCCCGCAACGTCCTCCGTGTCGTCCGCAGTCCCGCTGCCAAGGGGCCAGGGTTGATCCGACATGGTCAGAGCGTTGAATCCCACACCGAACCAAACATCCTTTGGACCCTGCAGAGAAATCGTGGCCACGTCGTGCACCAAATCCTGGAGACACGGTGAAAAGGGGACATGGGCGACACTGCTGATTTCCAGCATGGCACCGGAGCAAACTCAAACGTTGAGAACAAGAATCAGACCAAAACATGATCGGCAAATTGTGAAAGTTTGCCCGAAAACATCATGGCTCGATCTTCAAACGCTGACTTGAAACGCAAAAAAACTAAATTCAAGTCATTGCTCCTGAAATCACCAAGTCACCAACCTAGGCTCTTCCCGGTCCAAGTGTCCAAGTCCACCGACACGTTAACCAAAGGGTTGCTGTTGCCCACAAAACGTTGGGCATCTGAACCACCTTGGTACCACAACGGTTTTTCCACAACGGTGCAGAGTTGAACTCAAATGCACCAACGGTCACCAACATCCTGAAACGGTGGATGAAAACCAACCAAACTGATATATTATGTATAGAGTATAGACAATTAGAAAATCTGTATGACCAATACTACCAGAATCTATCAGTTGTCACAGTTGAACATGTCTATAAAGCAGCAGTCCTGTTGGTGCCACGCATAACATCCAACAGCCACCAAGCGACACAGTGCTTGCGGTGTTGGACGGCGTCCACGCAGCTCCTGTGAGATCTCAAATTGAAAGCTTGATGCGGTTTTACACATACATATATATATAATTATATGTTTCTCAATGCAGTGCTGTTTCCGGATCAGGTTTTGATCCTCGAGGCTTTGCTTGTACTTGGTGTGTCCTCAGGCGCCTCACGGGCGGTTTGGCGGGCTTCCTTTTTTTTTCGTTTCTGTTTTGGTCCCACCTCTTCTGCTGGGCCTTTTTCTTGCTCCCTGCGGACCGGGCGGATTTCTGCGCCTTCAGGCGCTTCTTATAGGCCAGGAGGTCTTCTGCCTTTTGCGCGGCCTCCTCCTCCGCGACCCGTTTCTCCTCGAGGCGCTGCGCGCGCTTTTCGGCAGCTTTCTCTTTTTGCAGCCGCTTCTTCTCTGCGGCGTCGGCCTGCCAACTTGCTCGGGTGCTAGTTTCTTTAATTTTCGAGTTGGCGCTTCTGTTGATGATTTCTTGACCAATGGAACCTGTTTTTCTTTAATGACTACCTGTCTTATTTTCAACTTGGCTTGTCGCGGCTCAACTTGATTTAGTGCGTTTGCAACCAAGAAGTGTTGTCCATCTACAACTTGAGTTTGTCTAAGCACAACTTCATTTGCCCAGTTGCAGCCAGGTTCTGTCTAATAGAACCGGGCTCTCTTCAGTCGCACAAAGCGCCTGCTGAATTGCCAGCTGATTGTGCTCAATTGCAGCAACCTTTCCTGAATCGCTGCAACGTTATCCTGCACTGCGACAATCCTTTCTAGATTGCAGCAATTTTTCCCTTAATGGTGGCAGCTTTTCCTTCATCCCAACAAAACTTTTCCAAATTGCAGCAACGCTTGCTTTCCTAATTTGCAGCAACTTTTCTTTGACTGCAGCATTTTTCATTGTATCAACTAGTTTTTAATTGCCACGCTTCCTTTCGTTGCAGCAGCTTTTCCTTATTTGTAGCAACCCTTCCTTAACTGCAGCAATTTCTCCTTTACTGCAGCAACTGCAGCGGCTTTTCCTTCATTGCAGCAACTTTCTTAATTGCAACATCTCTTCTTTAGTTGCAGACGCGCTGTGCATCATGTTTGACAGGCGGCATTGGCATTTATGCGTGATATCGGTCCGTTCTAGAATGCTGATGAGTGTTTTTTAAGCCGCGCGTGTTGCATTGAGGTCGAACTAAGGAATCCTCACTTTGGAATTTCCATAATTGCAATGACATCATACACCAAAGGCCCTAATTACAAATTGAAACTTGCCCGCGCAAGTTGGCACTTCTGCCTCCGCTTTGGTTTGCTGGGCTGCCCATTCCTGGCGGTTCTTTCGCGAACCGCTTGGTCAGCCGAGTATTGCAGCAACCTGGCGCGGCCAGGTGTTGCACTTTCGCTCACTACTTCTCATTCAAAACTCTTGACACCGACCGATGCTTTTTCGGGGGATCGATTTGCGCAGGAGCACGTGAAGCCAACGTAAAAGCAAGATGGATTCATATCATATGTGTATATGCCTGTGTTTGCGCGTGTCATGCGAAGTACTACGTGTCACTTTGCTAGCGAAAGCAATAGGTAGAGATTTCTGGACTTGGACATGATCCCCTCCATACCTTCTACCAGTAGTACCGCACAAGGCGGTGGCGGAAGTTTCAAAAATAGGAAACCTATAGGAGAGATTGGTTGTTGTGAATCAGGGATGGCAGAGCGAATCCACTGATGGACCGAAAGGTGCTT
>Ga0126342_10021893_pt1 | contig 10611 bp, 8 predicted proteins | sample Cyp1metagenome_FD_92528 | JGI IMG/M metagenome (GOLD analysis project Ga0126342, IMG submission 92528) | Coral microbial communities from Lord Howe Island, Old Settlement Bay, Australia - Cyphastrea 1 metagenome | ecosystem: Host-associated > Invertebrates > Cnidaria > Coral ...
TATTTGGACGTTCTAAGTGTATGGTTTTCGACGTTCTAAGTGCAAGGCTTAGAACGTAAAAAAAACAGTAATATTCAGATTTTTTTTTCCAAAATACGTTCTAAGTGATTGTCCGTCACTATAGATAAACTATACTATAAATCATTTATTATACATCTACGATCGGTATCCTCTGGCCCAGTTCAACATCGTCATGACATGTCCATGTCAACACCTGAGGTGATCGTCCACTGCCGGCGAATGGAACTGTTCGCGACACCCGGGGAGCATTCGCTTTAATCTACACCATGGTGAGTTTTATGCTTCTTCCTTCTGCATTGGCCAACTTCTGATATGCCATGACATGTCATGGCAACTTGGGGGTGTCAACCTGGGGAAGGACGCAAATGTCACGTCGACTTTTCCATGATATGGTCAGTTTTCCCAAGTACTCGCAACATTTTTTTGCATGAAAGGCCTTCCCAGCGCAGATCCCCAGAGGTTTGGCTTGTTGTCCTTCGCCAACGACCAATTGGACGAATGTTTAACGCGGGTGTGGACCGCTGAGAGTTTATTGCTGGAAGATGCTCCTTGGGTGGGGCAAAAGATGCTCCTGGGCATGGTGTACCTCATTGCAGGCGCTAGTGGGCCGCAACAAAGGTATGGAAAGGTTTGCATTACTAATTTTCTAAAAAAACGTGCGCGTATGATCATATACTGTATAAGGTTATACGATCTATCATAATCATACTTAATCAGACATCAGACAGATGCTCAATCATGCATAACATAATCGTATATAATCATATCATACTGTATCATATACGCAATGTCGCATACATAAGAAATGATTAATATGCATGTAATCCCATCCCTCTATGCAATACGCCAAATATGGGATCCTAAAATGACCAGATCCAAATCTGCCAAGTCTCAAAGCTCCAGGGGCTGACTGGGCTGACATTTTCAGGCGTCGTTCAAGCGGCAAAGAATGCCTGGCTGAAGTCTGGAGTGAACTTGGTGCGATCCCTTCGCTACATCAAAGATTTCGAGGAAGGCAGGGCGGACGATTTTTCTGGGGCCTGGTCTGGGCATGGTTCTGAATGGCCTGGGCTGGGATGGATACCAGTTTAATACAACTTAAATCTCCTGCTATTTAAGGATTGTATTTACTAACCAGCACAAGACTCTGGTTTTGTAGGGTAAGATTAGTTATGACTCGATGCCAATTGGGGGGAAGAATCTTATCGTGGTGGACCATGGTGGGAACAAAAAAGTGAATATCTGACAGGAGATTGGGGAAGACTTACCCTCTGGTAATTTAACATAGCTATTGAAAATGGCCATTTATAGTGAGTTTTCCCATTAAAAATGGTGATTTTCCACAGCTATGTTAGTTTACCAGAGGGTATCATTCTGCTTGGAGAACATGTTGAACCTTTTATGGTCTGTTGAGAGGCTTCGGTTCAGCTGGGTGGTGTATTTCGGGACCAAACAATCCCCCAACTGCTGAGCACACCTGCAGAATATGTGGATATAATATCATCGCAAATAGATGAAATAGTAAAAGAGATAGGGTCAATACACTACTTTGCCATTTTGGTGTCTTATACACGTTGACCAATGGTTTACTACATTGCGTCAGTTGTAAGGAGCCAGTACCAAGTTCAGGACCAATGAATCATTCATCTCTAGTTGGTGTTGGTGCACAGTTGATTAATTTAAACGTCATGATTGAGGTATAAAATATTGATATGGTGTCTGAATTATAATACAATCGGGATTGTATTAATAGTATACAGTTGGGAGAAGCTATATTAAATCCCCACTGGTTAAATCCGCCATGGACCAGCTCATATCAGCCTCTTAAACTACGATGATTAATGGCAATGAAGAATTCCCCAGGCTACTTCGATGTCTTTTACCCGTTCATTAACATCTCCATTTAATCATTTATAAATTTTATAAGATTTTATAAGAGATTTATGGCTGATTTATACCACTAACATATTAAAACCTCCATTTCCTTCGGGGATTTCCATGGATTTCCCATGTTTCATGGCACCTTTCGACCGGGTCCTTTCGAAGGTCTCCACTTTGAGGGCCGTGAGGCCGGCTTCGTGCGCAGTTTCGCCTGCTTCGTCATGGGTCTTTTCAATCTGGTCCCCTGGACTCACTGGTAGTTGATGGTTGTAGCCCTCCAAGTTTTGGGAGGTTGATTCTTGGGGTTAACCAGATGGTTAACCACCTTATACTATAGTAAATTGGGAAGAAAAAGGCCGAAAACAATGTCATGAAACATCATTGAAACTGAAACATCCGTTGAAATCGTTGAAATCAATTGAAATCATGTGAAACCCATCACCAGCTTGCAGGTAGGCGCTGGGGTCTAAACGTGCAGATTCAGAGAAAGCACAGGAAAGCACTGCCCAACCTGTGGGCACCATATTTTTACAACAGGAGATGTGAAACCCATGTCTGAGTAAAGCATGTTCACCTAGGACCTACAGTACTGTAGCACTTTGGATCCCTTATGGGATTCACCTGCCATAAACCGACCCCAAGTCATCACAAATCATCAATGGCTGCTATGTATACCATCCCCACCATGGAGGTGTTCCTAAAATGGCAGTACCCCCGAATCATCCAAGTGCTATCCTAGTACTGAAACCCATGATGCTGGGATATGCTGGAAATAGGTGAAGTTTATGGATTTTATGGCAGGGCTTGCCACACGTCCCATGGACCAAGGTGCTGTCCATGCTGCCACCGCAGATGCTGCGTGTGGCCTCCCGGGCGGGCGGCCGGACGCTGCAGGGAAGCCGCTCGGATGCCCTGAAACTGCTGAACGACTGCGACCTGGCGATGACCTGGTGATGATGGCGGGCGCCAGAAACACGAAACGTGAAGGTTGGGGATAGAATGGGTATATACTGGGTATATACCCTCTGGTAAACTAACATAGCTATTGAAAATGGCCATTTATAGTGGATTTTCCCATTAAAAATTGTGATTTTCCATAGCTATATGTCTACCAGAGGCTAATGGCTAATGGTTATGATAATGATCATTGATCAACGGTACCCAAAGGTGATGAGAATTAATGGACCATTTGGGATGATGGTTTCCAATGACCGTGCATGGGAGAAGCTGATTACCTCAATGGGTTCTTGGGGATGTTGATCTCGTCATTGGTGAATCATGGTGAATCTGGTGGTTGAAAAAATATCACCAACTGCCGCCAAGATCCCTACTCAGCCCTACTTGTCCTTGTGCGAAAATATTCAGATTGCAACGTGAAGTTCCGGGGCAGCCCCATTTTGAGACAAAGCCTACTGTATCAATCCTGAGGTTATTCTCAGGATGGAATCATGGCTCCTTTTGCCGTGCTGGTCCTGTTGTGCTACAACATTTGGATGTCGCTTGGCATGGGGACAACGACAATTCCAGTGAGTTGAGGCATGGCTGGGCTGCCTTCGAACACCTTTTCCAACCCTGGGCATCTCAGATTTGGGCATTCATAGTGTCATCAGTTACATTCAATCCCTATTTACAATACCCTCTTGAGGTCCCTAACACTCTTTCCGTTCAAACAATTGAAGCTGCGTTCAGTTTGTTCACAAAATGGCATGAGGACCAGGATCGTGCTACCCAAAAGCATTCGTTGGACAGGTGGATGAAGAAACTCCAAGTGTCTAACAATGCTGATCGTAAAATGGTGCATAGATGGTTGAAAGGTTCGTTTCCCGCAAGCCCACGACTCATGGTTGAAGTGCCCAGATCCAGGAAGACCTATTTGGGCGAATCCATCACGGACGAAGACTTCGCCAGCTCCAAGTCCCTGCTCAGCTGGGCGCAGCAGCGCTTCCCCGCCAGCGCGGTCTTCGAGTTCTGGCAGACGGAGCTGCACGTGATCCGCACCGAAGTACGGCAAGCCTCGGTACCTGGGAGATCCTGGGAGCTGGGACCTGGGAGCTGGGCCACGGTCACAGAGTTTGCTATGGAAAAAGGTCCAGTTATGGATGATTTAGCTTTATTGACCTGTAAAATACATGATGAATGGTGATTTTCCCGAGCTATAATTATAATAAATAACCAGAGGGAAACTGGTCACGAGGAGTGGATGAAGAAAAAATATTATATACCGTACCTCCTTGTCACCCAGCTAGAATGGATTAATGCCTACTCAAATTAATCTTATTGATTCTTGTTGAATGGTTGGTAAGTGGGGCTATAACCCAGTTGCAAATCGGGGACTTACTGTATTAGTCAAGGTTAATTACGAAGTGTGCATATATATATATATATGTGTGTGTGTGGCCATTTGGTTATTTAACATAGCTATGGAAAATCCATTATAAATGGAGGTTTCTAGCTGGGAAAATCATCTGTAAATGGGCCATCTATACCATAGCTATGTTAGTCATAACCAGAGGGTATGATCCCTCCAGTCCCGAAAATGGGAAATTCACGTGGTTTTTTTTGAGCCACGTTTGAAGTTTTGCAATTTTAAGGATCGGAAACTGATCATTTCTGGGGAAGAAATGGAGATTTCATGAAGCACATGGGGGGTTGAAGCCGCCAACAGTGGGATTTCACTTGTTTAACTTGCAAAATGAGTTTGTCTCACCCCGGAGGTTTCAATCCCATTGCATTGTTAAATGGTAAACACGATCTTATAAACCATAGGATTTCAGCGTTCCCAATGTTGTCCCTTTGGCAAAAATATGGAGGTCCAGGTTTGGCATAGCGTTGCTTGGAAGAAACATGAGGGTTGCCCCACTATATTGTGATAAACCAAGCAGTAAGAAAAGGATATCCGTGCCGTCAGACCTTGAAAATTGATGAAATTTGGAGAAGGGGGAACCTCAGATGATGTTACCCTGGTGTTTTTGGGGAGCCAAGTAAACTTCACCTGAAATATCCGGTCAACACGTGATTCCGTGGGTCTCCTGTGCTGAATTCTAGTTGAATTGTCCAGCCCTGCATGTTGTGTCGCAGGCATGTGTTGAAAGAGTTCATGCAGTACTGGCTCATTTGAAGCTTCCAGCCATTGACTCCTTTCTGGAGCAGAAGAAAGCCATGTACCTCGGAGTGGATCTATGGTGACAGGGGTCTGAAGCGGCAGCCACGGTCTCAGATGCTAGGAGATGGACAAAGGCCATCCATGATCTGTTCAGTTGACACATTGTTGACATAAAATCATACCAAATCGACAAATCGATGCCAATTTATCAGACTTTATCCATTGTTTGATCAGTGACACGAATCCCATTTTGGCATATTTTGGCCACAGCCACTGTTGGTAAGCATGGACAACCCCCTGTTGAATCCTCATCGTTGAGGTTTTCCCTGGCCCTCTTGGAGTGGCCCAACGCTGCAGAGGGCTTCGAACAATCCTTAGCGGTCTCCGTGGCCAGGCAGCGACGATCCTATGTGCCAACGTTGCAGCCTGGCAAGTAAGTCTTGGTAGGTCAAGGGGGTTATATTATGATATATTATGATATATTATGTATGTATTATGTTTTATTTTCCTAGACAACTAGAGGAGTACCATATGATACCATGCAGGCGATCTCCCTGGACCCAACTGAACATGTTTCGCAGGATATCTTAAGATTCTTGAGATCTGAAAGGCGCCATGGCCGCCATGTTGAGATGGCCTTCACACGATGCTGGACCATAGACATTTGCTTATACTGTATTTGCTTACTTCGACCCGTCCCTCTGTTCTCCCAATTTGCAAGACCCTCGGCAACCCACAATTTGAACATCCGATGAATCAACATGATTTACGGATCCCAGAATCAGATTCTTGACCCTCTGCCTTCCCCCTAATTTCTTTTTGGGCACACCAGCGTTCAGGCCCCTAGCTTAGGTCCTACCTCGCCGGCCTGTGCCGAATCATCTCGGGGCAAGCCTCCGAAGCACGCCCGAACTTCGAGCGAGTGCAGCAATACTCGAAGATGCGGAAACGACGCCTTGGCGGCAAAACGGGGCAGATGTTTGAAAACCCTGGCTGTGGTCCGGTGGAAGAACACTATTTTTTTGGCATAAGTATCATAAGTCGTTTGCCGCTACTGATTCTCCCTTCCAAAAACCTCCAAAAAGACATTCAAAAAAAAATGGTTTCCGGAGGAGTCCACCCTTCCAGATCGCTTACACCGGTCGATTATTTGGAGAGGATACCGTCAGACCACAGTTCTCTTGCCAGGAAACTGGCCGCCAGAGGATGATTTGGCTTTCCTGAAGGCTGAAGTTGGACGGATACACTGCTCCAATAATGGGTTGCATTTGAAGCCATGGGATCTTTATTGCAGGGGATATTCTGGGCATATTCTAAGCCTATTAGGAATATTCTAGGAATTTTCATGGCATTTCTACGCTATGTCTGCGGCTGGTTTCGTTGTGCTCCCTGCAGGTGAAGGATTTCGGCACCGGGGAGGTCTCCGAGCGCAGAGCTTTGTTGGAGATGGTGGAGATTTGCATGCTGAAGACACTTAGCGGTCGCTACAACGGAAGTTTCGGAAGATGTCAGAACGAACGGCAAACGTTGGCCATGTGAACACATGATAACACATGCATATGTCTTCATATGTCTTCATATGTCTTCAATATGTCTTCATTTTCCAAAATTGCAGGGGCGGACTTATGATGATTTATTCATATTTATTCAGTCCAGGGGCCGATTTCGCCGGTCGCCATTGAGTCGCCATTGTTCGAATATTAGGTGGATTTCTTGGAGGTTAGGGCGCAGACTCATATTTCCCACAAACCCGGCAATTCTTTCCAGTCTTTCCATACCCCTCCTTTGTTTGGGCATTCCTATTCAGATCCACTGCATTTTGTTTTTTCTCAAGATTCAAGATAGTTGAAGGAGCAGTTGTGCTCCAGGAATTATAGCTAATGGAACTGCCATAAAATTTGAGATTCGGTGCATTTCGATTGAATGACGAAATATGCATGGACAGACATGGATGACAAAGCAAATCGAAAACTCCAAACCCAACTTCGCGCTTAGGATGAATAGGGTAGTCTAGTGAGAAGGGTCTACAGTTTTGTTAATTTTGTGTACCGTTTTGGTTTAGCTGTCTAGAACCACCATGAACCACCCATGTATCTCTCAAGGGTCGAGGGTTGGCAGTTACTGCAACTGGAACACGTATTCCAGGTTTCCATATCTTTCAAGACATGCTCCTTAACATGCGATTCTTCAGTGGTACCATGAACCGTGGAGAAATGCCTTGGGAAAAACAACTTGGGCCGTCCATGTGTTCAGAACTACGGGGGCGTAAATTAAAACTGCCAGGGGCACACATCTATGTTAGGGGCAAAAATCAGTTGAGTGATGTTGAGGTGTATTAAGTTCATGGCCAAATCACCAGTGGCAGAAATGTGGCAAAGGTGGAACAATTTATAGGTATGTATACCATTATGTTCAGTATGCCTCTAAAATCCAACATAGCCTAAATGACGTAATGATGTGGAGCTTTGGTTTTTCCAAAGAGATGATCCTGAAATCATGAGATTCATGGGCCAGCTATGTGCTCAACAAAAATCAATACATGTTGTGCTCCTGCGGGCTATGAGGCATGTGGTTGTGGGTACAGATCTGACACGTCTCCTATATGTTTTAGTTTTAGTTTATTCTCATTGGGAAGCCACACACATTAATGCCCGGAGTGCCCGGTTCTGACCGATACCGATCCTTGACATTTCAGATATGCCACGGATGTGAATCCCGGCCTTGACACTCAAAATGTGCTCGAGTCATCTCGATTCAGAATCAAAGATGGGAAATTAGGTCAACAAAAACACTGTCCTTTTCCTTTAGTGAGGTAAAGCCCAACAGTAAACCACCCCAGGCTTTGTGATTGGGTATGCCCCTATTTGCGAAATTTGAAAAGACCACCCAAAATGTTTGGTGACTGGGATGGTGTATGATTTAATCCCCAGAAAGTTGCCTCAGATGATGAGGATTCACGTCCTCCACACCATGCCGGCAGAAGAAAAACAGCAACTGAAGCAGCCACTTGGCGCTGCAGCCAGAAGATCAAGAGGGGAACCACCCCATTTTCTTCGGGTGTTTTTTCTTTAATGTTTTTTCTTATCCTAAACGGTCAGGCCATTGTTAATTGTTGATTGATGGTTTGGGTTGCTTGCTTGGGCTTTTTGGGCCCTGCGGGAGCCGCATCCAGGATTTTCGTACTGTACACAGGGCGTTTTCATACCGTGCGGAGGGCGTTCCACACATTCCAGACCGCAAGCTTTGACCATCAGTTGGTTATTTACTGATCACACACACACAGATAGATAGATAGATAGATAGATAGATAGATAGGTAGATAGATAGATAGATAGATAGATAGATAGATAGTATATATATATATATACATATTTATATACATATATCGCCACATAGCCGCGTGAACTGGGTGAAATTCATTGTTTCCACATGTTTCCACCCATTTTTAGCAAAAACAAATCCCATCCCCTGAGGAAGCTTCAGGAAGAGCAGGAGGGCGAAGCGGCAGAGGTGCCGGTTGTGATCCAAGAAGATCTGTCAAAACCAGGGATCATTTGGTAAACAGTTTTGATTGCAATGGTTATATGACTTTTATATACTTTTATAACCAGAACAGCATAATATAACCATATTTAACCAATGATCAATGATTATACATTTTTTTGCGTGCTTATATTGTCATACATTTCGGCTGCTTCACAGGACAATATTGCAGATGATGGTTTTCAATTGTTTGATTTTGCTACCGGAGGCTTCCCTAAACAATGGATATGTTTGGGAGTGAAAATGCATTTCAGGTCCCAAATTGTGGCACCCCCTCCGCCATCCCCAAGTTCTTGGATTTTGGGTTTCGGGCATCAAAACCGGCCAATTTCAAATGGATGATTTGTTCTTCTTCACTGAACATGGATTACCCTCTGGTAAACTAACAACACTATGGACGATCACCATTTTTATAGGTAAACGATGTTTAATTGAATGTTTTTTCAATAGCTATGTTAGTTTTCCAGAGGGTACTTTAGTATATACATTATATAATATACACGATATACTATATACTAGTGCTATAAACTATATACTACTTATACTTTATATACTATATACTATACACTATATACTACATACTTTATATACTATATATTTAATACTATATACTATATACTATATACCATACTATACCTTATATAACTTGAGCTTTCTTGGTTTGACACACTTTGTTCATCAGCAGGAGGCAGCCCGGGCCTTGCTGTTCAGTGCAGAGATTTCGCGCTTGCAAGGTGAACAGGAGGAGTCCAATCCCTCTGATGATCCAACAGCTAAGTGATGATACATGGTATACCATAAAAAGTTGTGTGATGGTTGATTACCATATCATATCATATGATATCATATGCATCATAAACCCATTAATTACTTAAAAGAAACGAAACACATTTGTTGGTTGAATCCTCCATCACATCCCCACTAAAAGTGTCCCCGTTTGCTGCTGCTTCATAACATGTCCAACAAATAGTTATATCATGGCTTAATTTTCCAAACATATCTAATCATATATATACATATTTTTTACACACACATATATATATATATATTTATCCATCATATCTATGAAATCCATTAATCATTAATCCCAATAGTTACTGTATATCATGGCTGATGGCTAGTTATATGTATTAAATCCACCATTTGTTGGTTGAGTCCCTGAGTGGAACTCATCGTGATCCCCACTTCACCGTGAAACTTAACCAATGCCAGGCATCCCCACTATAAAGTAATATCATTAACAAGAAAGACATGACGCACAATTACAATCCCACTGTAATTTAGAACGCGTACATATGTAATACTATATATATATACATATACATACATAAGTACATACATACATACCATAACATACCATAACATACCATAACATACCATAACATACCGTAACATACCGTAACATACCAATAACATACCATAACATACCATAACATACCATAACCTACATAACATACATAACATAACATAACATAACATAACATAACATACATACCATACCATACATAACATACATACCATACATAACATACATAACACATATAACATACATAACATAACATAACATACATAACATAACACAACATAACATAACATAACATACATAACATACATAACATACATAAAATACATAACACACATAACATACATAACATACATAACATACATGACATACATGACATACACAACATACATAACATACATAGCATACATAACATACATGACATACATAACATACACAACATAACATACAACATATAGCATACAAACATACACACATACAAACATACAAACATACATACATACAGACAGAGAGACAGAGACAGCCAGACAGACAGAGAGACAGAGACAGCCAGACAGACAGACAGACAGACAGACAGACAGCCAGCCAGCCAGCCAGACAGACAGACAGACAGACAGACAGAGAGACCGAGAGACCGAGAGACCGAGAGACCGAGAGACAGAGAGACAGAGAGACAGAGAGACAGAGAGACAGAGAGACAGAGAGACAGAGAGACAGAGAGACAGAGAGACAGAGAGAGAGAGAGAGAGAGAGAGAGAGA
>Ga0126342_10021894_pt1 | contig 10610 bp, 10 predicted proteins | sample Cyp1metagenome_FD_92528 | JGI IMG/M metagenome (GOLD analysis project Ga0126342, IMG submission 92528) | Coral microbial communities from Lord Howe Island, Old Settlement Bay, Australia - Cyphastrea 1 metagenome | ecosystem: Host-associated > Invertebrates > Cnidaria > Coral ...
CTATCTATCTATAATCCTATCTAATCCTATCTAATCCTATCTAATCCTATCTAATCCTATCTAATCCTATCTAATCCTATCTAATCCTATCTAATCCTATCTAATCCTATCTAATCCTATCTAGTCCTATCTATCTCTCTCTCTCTCTCTCTCTCCCTCTATGTCTCTATCTCTCTACCTTTCTATCTTTCTATCTCTCTATCTATCTATCTATCTAACTTTCTATCTATCTAGCTATCTACCTAGCTATCTATCTATCTAATCCTATCTATCAATCTATCTGTCTATCTATCTATCCATCTATCTATCTATCTATCAATCTATCTATCTATCTAATCTTATCTTTTCTTATCTTATCTAATCTATTCTAATCTAACCTAGTCTAGTCTAATCTAATCTAACCTAATCTAATCTAATTTAATTTATCTATCTATCTATCTACCTACCTATCTCTCTATCTATCTATCTAACCCTATCTAGCTATCTATCTATCTAATCCTATCTATCTATCTATCTATCTGTCTATGTATGGATCTATCTATCTATCTATCTATTTATCTATCTATCTATCTATCTCTCTATCTATCTATCTATCTAATCCTATCTATCCATCTATCTATCTATCTATCTATCTATTCTAATCTAATCTAATCTAATCTAATCCAATCTATCTAATCTAATCTATCTAATCTATCTAATCTAATCTATCTAATCTATCTAATCTATCTAATCTATCTAGTCTATCTAGTCTATCTAATCTATCTAATCTTTTTTAACCTATCTAACCTATCTAGTCTATCTAATCTATCTAATCTTTTTTAATCTATCTAACCTATCTAGTCTATCTAATCGATCTAATCTATCTAATCTATCTAATCTATCTAATCTATCTAATCTGTCTAATCTATCTAATCTATCTAATCTATCTAACCTATCTAATCTATCTAATCTATCTAATCTATCTAATCTATATAATCTACCTAATCTATCTAATCTATATAATCTACCTAATCTATCTAATCTATCTAATCTATCTAATCTATCTAATGTATCTAATCTATCTAATCTATCTAACGTATCTAATCTATCTAATCTATCTAATCTATCTAATGTATCTAATCTATCTAATCTATCTAATCTATCTAATCTATCTAATCTTTTTTAATCTATCTAATCTATCTAATCTATCTAATCTATCTCGTCTATCTAGTCTATCTAATCTATCTAATCTTTTTTAATCTATCTAATCTATCTAGTCTATCTAATCTATCTAATCTATCTTTCTATCTATCTATCTACCTATCTACCTATCTACCTATCTACCTATCTACCTATCTATCGATCGATCTATCTATCTATTTATCTATCTATCTATCTATTTATCTATCTATCTATCTATCTATCTAGCGATCTATCTATCTATCTAGCTTCCTAGCTATCTATCTATCTACCTATCTCTCTATCTATCTATCTAATCCTATCTAGCTATCTATCTATCTAATCCTATCTATCTATCTATCTATCTAATCTTATCTTATCTAATCTTATCTTATCTAATCTTTTCTTATCTAATCTTATCTTACCTAATCTTTTCTGGTCTAACCTTACCTTATCTAATCTTATCTAATCTTATCTATCTTTCTATCTATCTATCTATCTTTCTATCTATCCATTCTATTCTATTCTCTTCTCTTCTCTTCTCTTCTCTCTTTTCTATCTATGTATCAAACATCCACATTCGAAGTGTACGTTGCTTCTGGGCTTTCCACGATTAGGGCCGCCCTGGGCCATCCAGGATCGAGTCCTTCGCCGAGCCCAAAGATCGTGTGGACGTGCGAGAGCTGATGCTGAGACCCCAGAAGGCCTTCCGCATCATCCTGGGACCCAAGACGCTTCGCCGCGACGACGTGTTGTGCTGGGACCCTGGAGGTCAGATGATGCTGACGATAGATTCGATAGATGATGATGATAATATAATGATGGCAGATGCTATACGATAATGATGGCATAATTGGATATAATTGGAAGATATTATACGATAATGATGGTAATATAATGATGGCAGATGTGAATCAGTAAGGGATTTTTGTTTTCCCCTCAATATCACCAAATGTTTTATGGGGATCTTCAGCCTGTCCACAGAGATCTGGAAAGAAGGGGGATTTTTGGCCAAATGGAAAACCTGGCTTGCCCCTGGTTCGAAATGGCCATAGTTCACTAGCCGATGGGGAAAACGATGCCATTCCCGATTTCAACACTGCCCATGGGTTGCAGGATGTTTGCACCTTTCCGGATTTTTTCCAAATTGAGAAATGCACCACTGGGGAAATCGTATTCAACCAGCTCCCGGCATCTAAGTAGTGCACAATTTTTATGCAATTTACTGCCTACTTCTCCTCCCATTTTTGTTTCTTTATAACCATTTTTCATAGTTACCATAGGATACATGGATACCACAGCCGGACATCGCAGGGATCGTAGCCAGGAATTTACGCCTGGTGAAGCATACCTGCTGTTGGTGTGCCTTCCTGATGGTAGTCCTCATCACCCTGGCGGTGGCGTGGCTCTTTATCCATGTCTTCGTCGTTCCGTTGAAGTGACCAACATTGAAGAGACGATGGAAACATCCCCCGGGTTTTGACAAAAAACGAAAACTTTTCAACCATTCGATTTTGAATTTTTGTTGGTGAGAATGGGAACTTATACTATTATATCTATATATCTATGTTTATGATCTATTATCAATCGATCTATTATATCTATATATTCTTATACACCACTAGTTTTGTGAATTTTGTCAGCATTCAAATCCAACCAGCTCCAGTTCAGGGATTTCCATCGGAATGGGACGGAATGGGTTGCTGAAGAGAAGGCCCCTAAAATCCAGTGCGAAAGAGATCGTTTTCCCATCCATTTTCCCATCCAAATTGCTGTTCAAAGGGATTTCTGGTCCGTTTTCAGGCAGGCTTCAGACCCGTTTCGTTGGTCTTTTTATTCCACGACCCAAAGCTGGGGTGGACACTGCGTTGGGGCCGTTGGGGGTCCAACGCCTTTGATTAATGACGGATGGGGCCCATCAGCCAGTCCCAAAAAGCTGCCAAAGGCAGCAACGTAAAAGACAACTGGTTGGTGCTTTCCATGAAATGATGATCACAATTATCACAATGATCACAATGATCACAGCTTATCGAGCACATAATAAATGTTTCGGTGGCCTAAAATTAAAACACCAACCAAAGTTTCCGAAAAAAACGTCTTGTAGTCACATTGCAAAGACGATGTGTAGGCCTAGGCATTGGTTTAGCGCTGTTTTCGACCAGCGCTTGCGGCCATGATAGCTGGATGCGCAATGTCGCCCAAAAAGGGACTCACAGGATTATGCTAGTCCGGAAACCTTGGTATAGATGGTTAGGTTGTGTTACTGTAGGTTGATGTTAGGTTGAGCAATAGTAAGCTATCCACAAATTTACCAAATCACAGGTTTGTAGAAACCATCCCAATTTGGGGATGTTAAAATTATTGGGTCGCCCACATGATTCGGTTGCTCACACTATCAAAGGGTTTCCAAAATATGAATCAAACAATTTCAGGTGCAGATCACCTGAGATGAGTGAAGGGACCACTTTGAACCACAGACAGATAGACCACTTTTTGGATGTGTTCGGCTGCAAGCCACATCAGGGCCGTTTCGGGTCTTGTTGGATTACCATCCGGCTTAAAATGTTGGCATTTTAAGCCCGACCATGGCCATGTGGGTTGACGTTTTGGGCTACAGAAAAAAAAATCATGACATGTGGTGGAGTTTCCACAGATTCATGGATTTCAGGGACATCTGAGAGGAAACCAGCCGTGTTTGTAAATCTCACTCGGATGAATCTCTGTGCAGCTTGGGCTCACAAGCCACCCACTAGGCCCTATGATTTTCCGCATGGAAGAAGAAGTCGCGGTGTTTTTGCAACACAGGGTGCATTTCAGCAGGATGGATTTTGTTTCCACCAAAAGTCATCAGACAAATTCACAAAAGATCCAGCGCTCGCAGGCAAAGGGCTGCCGACATGTCAGTTGAAGGATCATGGTGACAATCTTTTCCGATAAAGGATAGTGCTGGGGTATCGTTTGTGTTCGTTTAAAACCCATCAAAACACAACTAAATGACCATGAAAATCGAATTAAATCACCATTAAATCACCAGCATATCACCAGCAAATCACCATGAAAACCAACCAAACTGATCCCAAGTTCACCAATCATTGACGATCTCAACTGGTTACCATAGCTGACACGAGCGATTTTTGCCGCAAGCCGGGGGTCTCAGTTGAGGAATAGAAGAACTGAAAAACGGACACGGAAACAGCGGGTTATGATGATGATGATGATAATGATGATGATGTGCCCAGGGAGACTTGTATGGTGCTTTTGGATGGTTCAATAACTGTACACCTATTTGTTCCTTCAAAACATATGGAGAATCTCAATTTCATGACAATTGACGATGCTTTTTGTGATGACTCAACTGGAAAAAAACCGTCCGTAATGCAACACAAAGCGTATGTCTCGACGTTTTTTTCTGAGACACAAAGGCGTGGCTTTTCAGTGCTTTTCGGCCTGAGATGGCGTCCTTTATGTTCCTGCAGTTCATCAGCAACATGAAACCTGCCTACGAGGCAGGGGGGAAAACCCCTGGAAAAAATCTCATGGCGAAAAACGAAGAATCGCCCATGAATTAAAGTTCGTTTTTTGGTCAGAGAATCTCTAAGTTGGATTTCTTGAAAGTTGATGTCGAAGCTGCTTTACTTATGGGTACTTCAGGGGCGGAAGATTGCTCCGTGGGATCTCATGGTGAAATCCAAACCCGGTCGCCATTTTGACCAGGCTTCGGTCGCACAAATGTTGGGATTGCTGGGTGGGTCAAACCCTTGTTGTTGACAAAAATACAATTTGCTTCGCACTCGCATCTTACTCGTACTTCATAAGAGCAAATCCTTTAGTTAGCTGCTGAAGCATCTTGTGACTTTCACCTTCATTTTCTTCTCGAAATCCGGAGTTCCGAAGCCCACTTTTCTTGCTTTCTTCCCCTTTTTCTGTTGTCAAATCCCAATGATCCCAATGATCCCAATGATCCCAATGATCAAATCCCAATGATCCAATGATCCAATGATCCCAATGATCCTTTCTGTTGCTTCAGTTTCAGTGATGAAATTCACGGTGCCGTTCCCAAGTTCCTTCGGTGATGCCAACTGTTTGACCGCACCGAACTCCCGCAGAGCCGGGTGGACACCACGTGGGAAGGCGGCGCTGCTTTCTCCGTTTTTCAATGGCCAGGGTGGCTGGGAAGTCCATGGTGAAGTGAGGATTTTTAGAGATTTAACCATCATTCATGGAAGTTACCCTCTGGTAATTTAACATAACTATGGACTATGGAAAATCACCAGTATTAATGGGTAAATCAACTATAAATGGGTCATTTTCAATAGCTATGTTAAATTACCAGAGGGTATAACATGTTATAACTGACTTACAACCATCAAATATATATTAACACATGGTTGACGAATGATAGTCGATTGACGAGTATAGGGGATTATACTGATACTATGCTAACCAATATATTAGGGATTACCAGAGGGTTGCATTTTTTCGTGTGAAACAACTTCTTAGAATCGCTGGGAAAGTCTGACGAAGTTGCGCAACGACCTGGCTGTAAATATCACCTTCAGCTGGTTCTTCAAAGATCAGCTGAAAGGGTGGTTAGTGAAAGCCATGAGATGAAACTTGGAGGAACCCAGAAGTGGTTCATGACCCCATCACAACTTCAATCTTTTTGAGTTGGTCAAGGTCTGTACTTGTGCATCCTGGACAATATATCCCTCCATTCCATATCCACCTGCCTAAGTGTCCAATAATGACTGGAAGAAGTTGTATCAAAGTAGAGCTAAGTTTTTTTTTTTAATGGTTTTAAATGGTCGAAATTGGGCCCACCATTGAATTCTTCAGGTTCCCCTTCGGGTTGCCATGCTGAAAAATTGCTCAAGCACGGGCCTGGTCATGGAGTCCATGCGACCATAGTGCCATAGTTCAGGAACTTCTGAACGGCTCCAGCTGAGACATACAGATGAAGTTCAACTAAGGTTTTCTGCCCCTTGGAAAACCTTACAACCAGCAGATTAGATTTTATGGAATACTTTCAGATCGATCTCCAAGACTCGGGGACTTGCGATCACACCAGATGATCCAGTCATCGCTCAGTGTGCCAGGTCCCAAGTTGCAAAAAGTTTGGGCAGACATGGAGCAGAAATGCTGGGAAACGATGCTTGAACTGCACTTGGGATCACTCGTGTACGTGCGGATTTGTTGTTTTTTAGTTCCCCGAAAAATCACATGGGAGTTTTTGTTGACAATTGCAAGTGCGGTTTCTGTGGTTTGGGGGGTCCAAACCATCCGTAGTCGCCGTTTTTTATGCTTCGGGTTTTTTTTGTTTGGGTTGGTCGGTTGGTCATTGGTCGAATTCAATGATTCCTCGACCTGACCCAAACTGAATTGAATTGATGATTGGATCATATTGGTTATTATTGGTTATATATTGACCAACTCAATTCAATGATGGTTATATATGGTTATATATGGTTATTATTGGTGATTGGATTGGGCAGGTGCTCCAGCCAGTCCAGCCACCTGAAGATTCCCTGTTTGGGACTTGTTGTGGCAAGTCCCTTGAGGTATTTGGATGAAGCCAATGATGATTTCAAGGGAGTCAGGCACCCAATGAAAAAACCCGTCAAACTGGGTCGAAATATGTCAACATTGGCCCAGTTTGAAACACAGATTCTCAGATCGGCTGAAGAGTCTTTGGATTTTTGCAGGTATTCAGAGTCCATGTGATCTGGCCCAAACTTTGGTTCTCAAAATGACGCCATGTGAAAAACCCAGAAGTTTAAGAGTTAAGAAGATGATTCAGAATATTCAACACGATTTTTCAGATCTCAGATGAAATTCACATTCCACTTGGTCATAGGATTTAAGATCAAGCCGGTCATCATTGGTTGAGTCCGCCACCGTGCCGGGTTTGGCTAGGCCATGCTCGCTCTGAGGTGCATCCTTACCAGAAGTTGAAGAACGAGGCGAAGTGGGCTTTCCCATCCAACCAAAACAAGAGGGGGAGGAGATGTCATGGGGATTTCCCATCGGGGATTTAAAGATTTCAATAGGGGATTTTTACTGGGATTTCATGGATTTAGCTACCAACAGCATGAACATCCAGACATGGCTCCTGTGATGATCTGGCTTCAGGTTCCAGGATTGCCCAGGAACGCCTGAATGTATGCATGGGGGTGGTAAGAAACATGTCAGACATGCCAGGAAGGAATCAAGAAAGCTACCAAGCTTGAGATTGGTAGCTTCTGGCCTTTGACCATATTATACCATATTTCACCGAATTCGACGAGAAACTCCAGGATTTCGACTCAAAAATCTGGTGCTCGTTCCGAGAGCTGATTTGCCAATTTCTTTGATGAAAAATCTACCAGTGGATATATGGAGGTTTCCTAAAATGGAAGTTCCCCATGGGTTTATTTCATGGAAAATACAATCTATAAATGGATGAGAACTGGGGGTACCCCCATGACTTAGAAAACCACCATATGGTGTAATTTCTCTGTCCCTGTCCTCATGAGGGTCATCCCTATCAATGTCTGCCACGAAGTCATGAATACATCACACATACAAAAACTAGATAAAACTAGTTTTTTTTTTTTTGTGGGGGGGTACCCTCAAGTAAACCAGCGCTGTGGAAAAGCCACCAAAAACTACGTCCAAGTCGTTTTCCCGGAACCGGTTTTTTTTTGCCCACGAATTTCGCGCCATTGAGGTGAGTCAATGCAAACTCGTCATCAAGCAGGACAACCGTCGAGATGTGAGCACGGGAATTCGAGATTTATTCATCAATTGCAGTGAGATGTATACCTCATATATATATATATTATATATGAGGTATACACACATATATATCATATATACATAATATATATATATATTGAATGCGTATACATCATAGAATATCTGTACACTCACTGTACAGGTAAGTCAACACTAGTTACTAGTTACATTCCAATCTAGCTTCGGGAGTCACACCCATGTCGCTTGAAGCGACCTGTAGATGAACTGGTTGGCTTCGTGGATTTCCCAGCGGCCCGCCACATTTGATGACACGGCTTAGTGTTAACTATAGAGGGTACCTTGATTGTAATATAGATGTTTTTTTTTTAAAAAAATAATTAAATATAGTGGTATATGGTAACTAATATTTTCGTGATTATCAATGATATGGCAACTAGTATGGTATATGGTTTATGGAAACTAATATGGTAATATTATAGTGGTATATGGTAACTCATAGGGTAACTAATTATCAATGTTCCATCGGTCCATCGCGGAGAATCAGAACTAGGCCCCATTGAAGGTTTCATGGTAGAATCCCATTGAAATAACCAGTTATTTCTTTTTTAAATGGCCAGAAGTCCAGAAGGGGATGAGTCAAAACCTAAAAAACACCGTATGTTTTGGGAAGAAACATCCATTCACCAGCTATTTTGGAGGACCATACCAGGGTACCGGTACCAGGGTTTTGACCCATAACCATAGATTATCATAGATGATCATGCAGGATCATGACTCATCCTAGATCATCCTATTTCTGAGTCAGATTTATGGCAACCTCACGTCGAGACGAGGTAAATGATCGTTTATCCCCATTGTATCCCGATGACATTCCTCATCCCATGATATTCCAGTACATCAGATACATCCTATTAGATACTATACTATCATCAAAAAACATCCTATATCATCATTACTTCTCAAATTCATCATACTATATGTACATCCATGTACATCCCATGATATTCCATCATACATCTTAATACCATCATAGATCACCATATCCAGGTACTGCAGAAATGCACTCAGCGGATTGTGGACTACGCCAAGGAATGCAACACCAGCAGGAGTGCCGTCGTGGGGTTCGGGTCCCATCCTACGCACCGCCCCCCAAGCCATGGCCACTGGGAAAATCCATGTGAAAACGATCGACCATTTTCAGACAACCCCACTGCTGCTGTTTTTTTTTCTCTGAGGATATCAACAAAACATGGCGTTGATTATAGAGATTGAGTGGGAAAATTTAGCCGGGGTTTACATGGGGAAACGTGGTGAGATTCGATGGATTCAAGCCACCAAGAAGACTTGTTCATGATTGAACGAAAAAACCTGGATATTCGAATCCAATATTTAGTTGCTGAACATTTTTTTCGGAAATCATGGTGGATTTCTCACATCTTTTTTTTCCAAAACCCTGCGACTACGAATTATGACCATATTATAACCTTTCAGGCCATATTCTAGAGTTTTAACTCCACTATTTTAGATTGAGTGCCACTTCGGCCATAGCAAGTGCGGTCGGAATGTGCATTGATCGGCTTGCTTGAGGAGTGCTGTACTGAAATTGGACGGCACCAAATTGGTGTGGATCAAAATTTAATGGGCGTATCTTGTGGGTACACAAGTGTGACTCATACCCAAATAATTACCTAGGTTGAAAGCAGCAAGGTACTGTAACTCAATAATTTTGACTTAAACATTTCGCAGCAAATGTTATCCAGCAGTTATATCCAGCATTTGGGCGTCTCTCAAGCCCTAGCAGCCCTAGCATTCACCATTCCAATGGTCCAACAATGGTTCAACTTTGGCGGAAACCAGTGGCCTTTGGCCTTGAAGTTCAACATGATTTCCTTGTCACCGCAGGGCTCAGAGTCCGAACGCCCGTTTTTTTTAAATGTTTTTTCAAGTCTATATAATATCATATAATATCTCTATTTAGAAAAAAACATGGTTGGACAAATGGTGGAAATTGGTTTTCCGCATCGGATCGTTTCTAGTTTTTGTTGAAGCTTTTGAGGAGAAAAGTTGCTAGTGCTGCCACTGGACGGACTGCCATGTTTCTGCTTTCTGCGCTCGATCAATGAAGAGGGGTGATTTGAGATGAGGTAATGCCAAGTCCATAGCCTCAAATGATGTCTACTTTCCAGGAAAATGGCTGTGTCTCAAGAATGATAGGATTTGTCGGGGCATACCACCGTTTGATTGATTAACCTGTGAGAAAGTGCCCAATTTCGGAAAGCCGTACTTTTTGCAAAGGAAAAACCTTTGGAAAAACCATGGGTTTTCGATGGTTTTCGGTCAACAAAAATCCTTCGGTCACCAATGGACCAATGCATTGAACACCACCTGGGAGGATGGCTAGCCATGTTGCAGCAAAAAAATCGCAGCGTCCCGGGGTGGCCAGGTAGAAGCTGAGAAGGACAGTGGACCGCTGGAAGGTGCGCCAGGTATCCCCAAGGATTAGGCCGCCATGGCCCTACAGTTATGTTACCCCACTGTAAATCGTAGTTATAAAGTAATTTACCTATACTGGTTGGTGGTTTCAAACATTTTTTATTCCCCACCTGCCAGGTGAGGGTTGTTAGATTTTATGTCAGTTGCCTCCTCGTCCTCCTCCTCGTCCTCCTTCTCCTCCTCCTCCTCCTTCTCCTCCTCCTCCGCCTCGTCCTGCCTCGTCC
>Ga0126342_10021895_pt1:0-5000 | contig 10610 bp, 9 predicted proteins | sample Cyp1metagenome_FD_92528 | JGI IMG/M metagenome (GOLD analysis project Ga0126342, IMG submission 92528) | Coral microbial communities from Lord Howe Island, Old Settlement Bay, Australia - Cyphastrea 1 metagenome | ecosystem: Host-associated > Invertebrates > Cnidaria > Coral ...
CAACTGCCTTAGTACTCCCTGGGGCCTCGCCAACACCGAGGCTCTCCCAGGCCCCAAGTACATTAAAAAGGGGGGAAAAGACACAAAAAAATACCCAAACTTGAACTCCTTCCACGTCCCCCTGGCCTGCGACAGCTGCTCAAGTTTTTGAATCAACGGACGGCAGTGCGGTAAACAGCATGAAAAGGCTTCAAAACTTTTTCGGGAACATTTAATTCGGCAAGGATAGCCAATCCTTCATTGATATATACCTTGGCCGTTTTTGGGGCGGCCCAGCGCCCTTGAACCATGAGTTTGTCAAAAGAACCGTGGTGCCGAAACCAATGTGTGGCCCCACCCCGACGTAGGCTATACGGCCTAAAGCCAAAGTCACTGAGCTTAAGGGCTTCGAGAGTGTGTGAAAAAAGGGTGCGCCACTTGTGAGGAGAAGGGCAAAGGGCAGAATTGGGTTTTTGCTTCAGTTTCCATTTCCAAAGGAGGCGGAGAACATCCACAACTCCCAGTGTAGAACTTTCCAAGGCCCCTTGCCGCTTTCCTCCTTTTGTAAGACCCAGCGAAATGACAGCCACTTGTTTGGGGGAAATCATGGAAATGTGCTGAGACGAAAGCCCCAGGAGTTCCCCTGTTCGGAGCATACAGTAAAAACCCAGCAAAAGACTTAGAGCAAAATTTTCTTGGTTATTTAGGAGAGCATGACCCACCATGGCATGGACCACACCCTCCGGCAGTGGAGGCGCCCGATTGGGCACCTCGTTCTGACTCCAAGTCTTTAACAAACGCCAGCAAGCAGGGAGTTGACCACGCAGCTTAGGATCCAAGTCTTGTAACCCTGCAACCGCGTCATTTGCCTTTGCGCGGCCCTCGCCTGATGCCCAGAGGTGCTCAATGAACTCCGACACAAGAGGATCCAATTCCTCTCGCTTCGAGGGTAGAGTCAAAGAATTAGCTTTCAGAAAGCTGTAGAAACCCTGACGGGCAGCTTCATAGCGTTTTTTCGTGCGCGATTGTACAGTCAAAGATTGCAAAGAACCTAGCTTTTTTCGAACAGCGATACGAGCCTCCCTTGTGCGACCTTCAACGTGGCGACTCACTTTACCCATTTTTTCTTGACCTTCCGCCGACTGGGAGCGTCGGCGGGATTATCAGTCGTCCGTACAAAACCCCAAACGGGGTGAAGGTTGCACACGAGGAGGTAACTGTTCAATTTTGCTAAGGTTCTTCGCATCTTTCGAGAGCTACTCCGTCCTCTGCTTAGGGCATGGAGGCACACAAGGGAGTCAGTCAAATGCACGAAACGGCAAGAGGAAGCATGGGCTTGGGAAACCCACCACCTGACAGAAGTATAGATAGCTCTCAATTCCAGCACGTTAATGTGTTCGGGGGATCCTTTCCAGGACCACCCAGCAATGGTTTTCCAGCGCCATAGTTTGGAGGGCACGGAAGCACGGAGTCTCTGGTATTTCACCTGTTGTTCGGTTGAGGAATGGAGCATGATATCTTCTCCTTTGATGGAGACGAGTCCAGCGAGTCTTTTGACCAGATGCACTCCTTGGGCTGGTGGGACGACGAGTTCCCGACGTACAGGAGGACGCTGCAGGAGACGTTGCAAATCTCCCGAGCCTCCCGGTCTGCAAGCCTGGACCACTTGTTGGGGTGTGAAAACACGACTAAGACCGAGAACGCTTGTCAAGCAGCCAACCAGCCATCCCACCACCTGGACACACCATGCATTTCCGACCAACGTCAAACGGGCATCATTGTACTCAGCCGTTCCACGTTTGCTTTTGGGCCAGCATGGCAGGGTATACCCAGCGGGCATCCCCATAATCACCTCCCGCTCGATCAAGGAGGCAACCCGTAGTTGTCCCGTGCGATGTTGAAGACAATTTTGGTCTCGATATTGATAGGGAGGAAACCGATGAGAGTCTTGCTCCCACCGCGATTGTTCATGGTCAGCACAGAGATGAAGTCCCGCTGGCTTTCTTCCTGGTTGTTTGGCCGGTCTCGAGGTCGTGAAAGTGGGCAGCCGTTGCTCCGGCCACTGCAGGTTCCACCCTGGTTCAAGGAAATCTGCTGGGGTGATCTGTGCCTGCAGGAGAACTTCATGATAGCCCTCCCTGGAAGTCGAGCCCTCCATGAAGACCTGAGCTCCCTCCATATTCAGGAGCTCCCAATCGCACCAATACAGCCGGGGGCGATGAGCCAGCGTCAACCCAGAAGCATCAATGCGGTAAGGGATATCCCCAAAAGCTTGGCTCATCGTAGTTCGGTCACCTATGTCCATCGACGCCACCGACTCCATAATGCACCGGACTTGGGCCCACGGAAAATGTTGCTTCAGGAGATCCCGAATACGTGGAACGTGTTGGAAGAGACAGCTACGGGCATCCCTGAGAGCTCCCCTTTTGTCCGCGTTGAGGCCGGACACGCCCTGGGGCGGTCCGGCCCCCAGGAGCACCAGGCCGACCTGGCCAAAACGGCAGGCCCATTCGGAAACCATAGCCTCATTGACCAATGCCACGTCCGACACTAAGACGCTCCCCGGAAAAGCGGCTTCTACCACCCGATGGCCCTCCTCGTTTTTCTCAACACTGACATGACCTGCCATCGGCAGCCCTAGAACGTCACAGGCCATTCGGAGGCAGCCTACCCCATCGAACAGCCCCACTGAAAGCACCCGCATCAGGTCGTGTTCCTCAGGAAGATCCCCTCTCACAGAAGCGTTCGCCGCCGCTGCACCGTAAGAGGTCAACCCAGTTGAAACACAGGCACCACCGCCACTGGATGAGGCATCACTAGCAGTCACTTGCCCCATGCATTTCAACCTGAAATCCAGCCGCGCTAAGGGAATCAGGGCACAAAACCTGGCCAGTTCCAGACGGACAGTTGCTGGCAAGGGCAGGCGCACCACAGGAGGGTGAGCCTTAAAACCCTCGATGAATGCCCAGACGGAATTAAGTGCGGCCAGCAGGGGTCGTCTAAACATACAGAAATAAACAAACCCGCCGCAAACCACTTGCAACTCCCGCTGGGTGCCGCTCCCACGGCGCAACAGTTCGAGGGCCAGTCCCACGTAAAGGGCGACCTTCGGAGGTTTAGGGTACGCAATCCCCAACTCTCCATCAACGATAGCCCCTTGCACCTCTGCTACGGTTTTCTGACAGACCGATTTCTTGGGATGCCTAGGCAAGTGAGCATCAGAGTAGGCCTGGCGTGCAATCAAAGACATCAGCCCCGGCTTTCCAGTAATCAGAGATGCAGTGGCAGGGTCAGTCTTAGTGATTACGTCAAAGTTGTCCAAATAAATCCGGTAGAGCTCTGAAGCACTGCTTACGGGACGGTCTTTTCGAAGCTCACCCTGCCCCCCAATCGGTGGGACAGACTTTTTTAATGCAGAGCTAATGACGTTCCGGTGGATGTGCTGAGCCACCCCCACGCTGTTGCGAAAACCCATGGGCAAGACCCTTGCGTGCAGGACACACCGCCGCCCTCGGAGGTGGCTGGGCAGGAGTCCCTCAGGGACATCCTTGTTGAAACCAAGGAACGGGAACCAGCAAGCCGGAAGGGAGAACAGGTAGAAAAAGCATTTTATGTCCTCCGAAGAGATAATGGCAATTTCCCCGTTTTCCAACATAAATGGGTTCAACCCCGAAATACCCGGCAGGGTAGCGATATCGGAGTCCACAGGGCGACAGTTTTCATTAAGAGGCACAAAGTTCATGATCAACCTCTGTGTCTCCAGATTGTCAATATATTCCCCTTTTCCAACGCCAAAAAGTCCCCCCAGCAGGGGACGACCGTGAATATGATAAACTTCATCCAAGGGGATAATACCGCAAATCCGGCTAGTAATTAGTCCATCGCAAACAGAAAACCAGTCCTCATCTTTGACCATCACAGTAGGTGTCCTCCCCAGGAATTGTTTTTCAGGAGGCACCAAAAATTTTGGGAAATTCTCCACATAAAATTTTGTTCCCAACGTACAGTAGTCAATAAGTGAAACACCTCCCACTTCAGGAGGCAAAGCAGGTGAAATACTTTTCCAAGAGAAGCGCTGCGCTATCTTGACTTCTTCACCTCTATAGTCCACACCTTTTGACCTGAAGAAAATGTCGAAGTTAATGGGGGTGAAAAAGTCCTCCCAACGGCCCATGTTCTCCACACACTGTACCACAAACTCAAGGGCCCGACGACACGCCGGACTCAGGTCAGCCTTTTTTCTCTCAGCGCTCTCGCCGTGGAGTAAATTCAGGGCGCGGCAGGTGGCAACCACCATTTCCGGATATGAAGAACCTCTAATAATCTTAGACGACAGGGGTAAAGGAAAAACATGTTCGTTTCCAACCCCCAAGGGCTGCGACTTGCTATGCAGAAACGAAGTGCGGTTGAAGTCATCTAAAATTCTATTCAAGAGGCTCCCCATTTGGACCACCTTCTTGCCATCCAAATTGCCGCTTTCCCAACTAAAAAATGAAGTTGTGCCGTGTCGTGCAAAGGGTGGAAGATACTCCCGGGACGACCCGGACTTCTCTCCTTCACCCAAAACATCAAAAGTAACAAGGGGTTGGGGGCCCCCCGCTGGTGAAACTTGATCGCTACCGCCGCTCATATGCCACTGCGCTCCCGATCCAGGAGCCAGGAGGCGCTCCCTTGCAACCTCCCTTGATGGGCCAAGAGGCTTGTCACCTCTCGCCACAGACCGCTCAGTTTGCCGCTTTGTAGAACCACTGTCGCAAGATCCTTCTGTCATTTGCCCTTGTTTTTCTCTCTTCCTCTCTCGTCCTCCTTGTCTCGCCTGAAGTCTCTTGTGTCTCCCTTCGCATCCTTTCGCCAATCTTTTCCTTTGCCTTGCCCTTTTGCTTTTCCTTTCGGAGTGTCTCTCTTCCACTCTTCTCCTTTCTCCTGAGAGGCTCTAAAGGGGCGTCCCGCGTGGCTCCTCAGGCGGTTCGCCTCTCGCGCCTCTCGAGCTGCAGCCTCTGTCTCTTGCGCTGTTGCTACTG
>Ga0126342_10021896_pt1 | contig 10610 bp, 12 predicted proteins | sample Cyp1metagenome_FD_92528 | JGI IMG/M metagenome (GOLD analysis project Ga0126342, IMG submission 92528) | Coral microbial communities from Lord Howe Island, Old Settlement Bay, Australia - Cyphastrea 1 metagenome | ecosystem: Host-associated > Invertebrates > Cnidaria > Coral ...
TAATCATAGCAATGATAATAATGATAATAAAAATGATAATAAAAATGATGGTAATAATCATGATGATGAGGAGCAGGATGACAAGGATGATGAGGATGATGAGGATGATGATGATGATGAGCAGGATGACAAGGATGATGAGGATGATGAGGATGATGAGGATGAGCAGGATGACAAGGATGATGAGGATGATGAGGATGATGAGGATGATGAGGATGATGGGGATGATGAGTATGATGAGGATGACAAGGATGATGAGGATGATGAGGATGATGAGGATGATGAGGATGATGGGGATGATGAGTATGATGAGGATGATGAGGATGATGAGGATGATAATGATAGGAGTAAAAATAGTAGCAATGATTTGTATCAATCATAACCCATCGTAATCCACGGCACTAGCACCAAGGCTCGGGGGCGCTAGTCCTCCAGGCGTCACTGGCAGCTGCAGGGTGGTGTCGCTGGAGGGGTCGATCCTGGTCATGCAAAAGTAGATGTGTTTTTTATATACCTCTATGGTCTGTTACCTTTATTAATATATATATATATATGTATATGTATATATAATGCATATATTATGTATATTTGCTTGTATGTGTGTGTGTGTTTATGTAGTACGAGTATCATACATTCAGCCAGCTTTGCAACCCAACAGCAGGTTCCAAAGTTCCAGGGTTCTCGGCTAAAAACAGCGCATCTCTCCCAGACCCAGAGATTGAAACCCAACAGTAACTGCTGTTGGGAATATGCATATATCTATATATCACATATATATATATATATACACATTGCGACATATGTATAGAACATCAAAAGTGTATAGGGATAGCTGTGCACATATAAAATCATATATACATATGTATATAATTATATATATATATATATTTAAAAAAAAAAACATATGCGTGCATACTATAGATTTTGGTAGGCCAAAATAAATGCATATTGATTATACACATGCGTCATATATCATGCAGCCATGAAATTCGTTGAGACCCAGTGATCTGAAACGCCGGCCTCAAGATCGTTGGAGCAGCTTCGGGGATGCAGTAAATGAGGCCAGTGGATGCCAACACGCCTTCTTTCCTTCGCTGATCTTCGAGGTTCCAAAATCAGTCGGGAAAACATCGGAAAGCGGATTGGTTTAAGGGAATAAACATATGTAACATACAAGAAACCATGAATTCACGGTAAATTTCGGGAATCAAAGCATCGAAAAATTGAGTGAAATCCCTTCAGTTGCTTGTTAAAACAAACATATCAAAACCGGGGGGCAAATTTGATAAGTGGCTGATTCCAGCTAGAAGGCCTAATAATCCTAATTAATATGATCCCACACATCACTGCCTGATATGATTGATATGACCAGTTTCTTACATTCCAAAAACAATAACAAAACCACAACATTCCCAAGCTTGGCTCCATCTCGCAGGGCCCGGCTCGAAGTTCCCAAAGCTGCTCACCTGCCGACGATCGTTGTTCACCAACGGGGTCGCATTTTTGGGCACACCCAATGCAACAAACTGCCAATTGGGAAAGGTTGAGATCCGACCCGTTTCTTGTGAGTCATTGGGCTTATGGCAGTGGGTTTTGGCTCGTGATTGACCCAACACAAGCCAAAGAGTCCGGCTTGAGCTGGCAACTATCATGATGGGCTTGCTGACACGTGAGCTGAATCGACAAAAAGGCACGCTTTCCCATGGTGGGTTTGATTCTCTTGCTCCCAATGCCATCCGGCCATGTTCTTTGAGCCTGTGAGCCTCTTGGCCGGAGCCAAAGACTCTATACAGCAGTTCCAGCGGCATGTGCCGAGGCCGCTGCTGCACTTTTAACCTTTAATTGTTCATTCTACCATTCAAAACTCCTGCACAAAAAGAAGCATGCACAGCCCGCATGAAAGCGGGACACTACTGCTTCCCGTGCGGGAAGTACTTGAAATACTCCCTGCACATGGAGGGCAAAACCGCACAAAAAAAACAGCAATGGCCACGAACCTCCACATGATTCCACGTGTCAGTGAAGTGTTGCCAGAGTTCCACCTTCAGCGTTCCAATATGTTCCAATTTTGGGCACGGACCGTCAACACCCAGCTGCAAACTCCAGTTGTTCACCGCCAGGATCCCAATGTGGGCTGCACACTTGCCGCCTGCATCAGCTTCAAGAGGCCCGTGGCCCGCTGTCGTTGCTGCGCCCGTTCGCAGGCACCGATCACTGCGCAGAAGTTGGCGACGTTGGGTGCCACCTTCCGGGCGCTTTCAAGGTGCTGATTGGATGGTGGGGCAATGTGGAGCAATGTGGAGCATCTACAGAATCTACAGCCATATCATGCCACCATATCATGCCATATATCATATATATCCACCATGGTGATCCATGGTGTGCCAGGCTGTTTCTATCTGTTTCTATCCGTCTGGAAATGCGCACCTTAGCCTGGCAGATCCTGGGTCAAAATTTTAGGATTGACACCGCTGCCTTGCTCAATGGCATAGCTTCGAAAAGAGCCAAGGCTTGCTCCCATTGTGCCGCCTTGTGACAGCAGCTGAGTATTGCGCCATAGCTCACGGCATCAGTTTGGAGAAGCTGCTGCATGACTGCAAATAATCCTGGAAGGTGCGGCACATGGACCGCAGTTGCTCATGCAGCTGCGTAGCTAGATTAAAATTAAGAATTATGCTTATGTATGTCATAAAATCCTATCGAAATCTTATAGATCTATTCCTACTTCGAACACATATTTCCAGATTTCTTGAGTAAAAAAAATAGAATCTAGATGAACCTAGAAATGTTCTGAAACTGCAGCTTCAGAATCTGATGGCCGCTTGCCATTGTGATCCTTGATCATAGGAGCTGATGATCGCACTGCAACTCACGGCATCAGGCTGATGCTGTCCTGGCACATGAACCGTGGGTGCCTGGCTGTTCGCCGTAAATATATGACATGTGTGCGTGATAATATGTTTCTTGAGTTAGTTATAATATATTATAATATATATGATATGTATATAAGTATGTGTGTGTGTGTCTGCTGTTATTGTATTTATGTATCTATTTTGTTTATTTATTATATATGTATGTATGCATTAAATCAATGTTGAAAAATAGGGAAATACACACTGGGGGGGCAGAAATCGTGGATGATAATAAAACTTGGCATTGTATATGAAATTGTATGGTATAAGCTGGTATGTTCCATTCCCCGTGACAATGAAATCCCAAAGACACCTGCTTTAGCCGTCGATCTGTTACACAAAGGGGGCGGATCACGCTAGAAAGTGCCTGAAAGCGTCACCAAGTCTCTTTTGCGCATTGCCTCAAAGAGTGCCAGGGCATACTGCCAATTTCCCCCCTTCTCGCAGGAAGTAATTGCACTACTAAAGCTGATGACATCGGGAGCAACTTTTTCTCGACACATGAGGTCCAGCAGACCTAAACTTTGCTCCCACTGACCGTCCTTTTGAAAGGAAGCCATGGTCGAATTGAAACTCACCAGGTCTGGCGATAGCGAAGGCTTCGACAGCATGGTTTCCAATAAATTCATCGCTTCATTCCAATGGCCACCTCGCTGACAAGAGCTGATGGCAGCATTGAAGCTGATGACATTGGGAACAAGCCTGTTCCCTGGCATTGCCTTCAGGGGAATGGAGAAAAAAGCTGCTGACCCTTGGGTTTGCAATCACGTTTGACCCTGACCCACAGCTGAAAGATTCCCGCCTCAAACAAACTCAAAGCAAGCTGCCAATGCCCTCCCTTCTGGCATGAACTCATGGTGGCATTGCAACTGACCACATCCGGTTGCACTTGGGCCCTGCACATTTCGTGGAAGAAGCTCAGAGCCTGCTGCCATTTGCCTGCCTTCTCACAGGAACTGATCACTGCACTGTAGCTGACCTGGAGGTGGGGTCAGCCAGAAACCAGGCTGCCAGGCGTCATCACCAGTTCTAAAACCATTTCAACATAAAACATCATAAAACCATCCAGATTTGAACAGTCAAACAAAAACAAGAAGTGCATGAAGGAATGACCGAACAATTAACAAAAGAAAAGACAAGTAATGTGGGGGCCCATTTGACCCATGCCCACCGCGGCCATTTTTTTGCACTTTTCAAAATATGGCCAACTGTCTAAAAGCTAAGTCAGCTAAGTGGCCACATCTGGTGAAAGCTCTTCTTCCAGCATTTCTTGGTACAGCACCACCGCATGTTGCCATTTCTGCGCCTTCTCACATGAGCTGATGGCTGCACTGCAGCTGATGACGTTGGGCAAAACCTTCACCCAGGCCATCTCCTGTCGTCACCAGCAATGTTTAAATGAGTTTGGTACCTTAAACTTACGAAAATGATGGGAAAACCACCACTTCCAGATGAGGATCAGTATCTTACGAAGCTAAAAGGATCTGAAAAGAGCTATTTTGACATATTACCCCCCAGGTTCAGACGCACGCAAATGCTGTTTCTTGATGCTTCTTGTTTAAGCATAGCTCAAACTGGCCTTCAGCAAACTCAGGGCATGCTGCCACTGGTTCCCCTTCTCACATGAGCTGATGGCTGCGCTAAAACTGATGACGCTGCGGGTTACCTTACCTTGCTCCATGGTTCGCAAGAGCCAGCATGCTCGCTCCCACGATTTGGCCTCCGCAACCGGTCGTTGATGGGAACCAACAACTGGCCCAACTTAGGAAGGAGACTACAGATCCACAGGACAAAAAAAGAACAGGGTACATTGGACAGGACAAATATTTGTGGGATGCCTTCTGCCCCGGAATCCCGCATAAGTGACGGTCATGATATGATGATCCGTGTTTTTGATGGAATTGGTTGAGGTCCCAAACACGTCTCAACCTCCCGGCCTGCCTTGCTGCAGGCTGACATTCCGATGGTATAGTCTCGAACATCAAGCTGAACCCCTGTGATTCGTAAAACCTTGCGGATCAGAGTAATGGCGAGCTTCTATAGAAAAAAATGTGCCGCAAAGCTTGTGGATAAGTAATCCGCCGGCTTTCAGCCATTAAAGCCAAACAAAAAATGACCGTGATAATCAGTCAAAGAGACCTCTAGCACTGAGAAAAGCACATCTGAGCGCTTTTCTGCTGCTAAGCTTCTCAGAGTCGCCGGAATCCAGTTTTTCCGGCCTCCCAATGGCTCTAAGATCTTCTTCACGACATCTTTGGAAGGATTAGGGCTCAGCTGCAGTAATGGGGTCAAAGGATATCTCCAACCTTTGGCAGATACCTCCGCCTGTCCTGGTGTTGTGAAATTGCACCCTGCAGAGTGATGCAAAGTGCACAAACCGTTGGAAAAATCTTACTCTATGGATGTATTTGGTGGTGTCTTAGTATTAAGGACCCTAAAAGTGGATGGGTTTCCTCGATCGACAAGACCCACAAAATCACCACCCACTTGCCATCAAGATTCTGATGCTGGACTTGTGTCTCCCAAACCTTCTCGACGTGACTTTCGCCAACATGCAGACACCCGTAATGGGGCGATGGGGAGAAAAGACCGGCAAGGATCCAAGACAGCTGCAGCCGTAGATCCTTTCTAGAACTCCTTTCATTTGACCTACCCCTGGAATGCGATGATACATGATGATACATGATTCTGGAAAATCCACACTTCTCAATGTGCTATATGTTCGAGATCTCCAGGATCTCCAGCCTTTTTCACAGCAGTGTCAATATCCAACGTGCCCATCCCATCCGCCTCATCCGTCAAAGGTCGGATCTTCAACACCTTTTCGGCGGACCAGGGCACCCCATAGACATCGCCCTCTTGGCTCAAAATCGCCTGGCTCCACTTGCCCATGTTGTTGCCGAAGCTGCCAAGTCTTGTAGCCTCCACAGGTGAAACAGGACAGGTGAGTTTTTATTGGAGACAATGAGGATAGCCTTCCCAAGTAGGATGGAAGATTCACAACGTTTTGAAAAGGGCAACGAGATGAGCTCCGTCATCTGCATCTGTCCGATGTCTTGGGAAATACCCATATGATGTCAAAACAGAACCAAAGCAGCAGCCTGCACCATACACGACCAGTGGGCACCAGTGGGCATAAACGAAAGCCACTCCTCGTGGCACCTGATGGCCATTAACAACACGCCTGAAGTGAGTCCCCCTGAAATTCAAGTTTCAGCGCGAAGGATGCTGAAAAGGGAACTGCATAGATGGCACCATTCTTTGCCACCACTGCAGAGTGCCAATTGTGGACCGCCCCACCTTGGCTCACGCAGATGCATGCTGATGCAGTTCACTGCAAGGAGGATGGGGCAAATCAAACTCCTTGGCTGTAAATGTCATGTCTGTAAATGTGTTGTCCCAAAGGAATTCCGAAGTTGAAACGGTCCGGGCCGTCTATCCATGTCCATACCTTCTTGGGAAGCCCTGCCCCTCTCAGGATCTATGTCCGTGCCTCCGCAGTCTAGCTGATGTCTCCCGATCTTTGCGAGAGACATATCAACCTGGCCAAGATCTGTAAGCTCAAAACATCAAACATTGAACTCTTGTGCATCACAACTGCAAGCTTCACGCATTTCAAGAATAACATCACAGAGTATCTTCTTCCCTGGCTAAACGCGAACCAACCAAAACACATGAGCGCAGGGGCAATGCCCCATTTCCAGGTTAAATCCCAGTTTAGCCACGTTAAAAGAAATCCATCCCCATGTTATGTTTGCTAGTTGGAAAGTCGCGGTCATCGAACTGCCGTATGTTTCATGGCTTCCGAATAGGGCCATCATGAACCGGTGGCCTTCAGAATCGAACAGTCAAAGCCCGGCAACGCTACCAAGCTGTCATCGCCCAGTGCCAAGCCTTCCCATCTGTCCAAAGATTGCGGGCATGGGCCCCGGATTTATGGCTATTCAAATCATTGGTGTGTCTGAAAATGGGGATAAATGGGGTATGCCCCTAACTTGTGGAAAGAAGAAGCTATGACGGAAATCTTCGGAAGCATCAGAAATATTCCTGTTGTGTAAATCATCCAACCCGAAGAAATGTGGAGCAGGTGGGGCATCTCTGCCCGACCCCCTCCTCCGGACCAGCGCGAAAGGAGGATGGGCCTCAGCGTTGATGCGATTTGACTCAGTGATGTGATCCGTACTGATCAAATATTGAAACAGCGTTGAGTTTCTCAAAGCTTCTTCATTGATGAAAATACGTCTTCTTAAATGAAGGACTGGCAAATCTTATTCTTCATTATTCTTGCACCTACTCTATACCATGAGATAGATACACGATGATACACGTAGGTATCATATAACAGAGTCACATAGTATTCACATGTATTGAGCCATTGACATTCCTTCGTCTGCAGTACCTGGTTACAAGATGTGACAAGTTGATGACCTTTATTGATGTTCCGCGTTGGTATTCTCACACAGGCGCCCTGCTCTGGATTTATCTGACTTTTGTCAGATTGCTGTTCGTTCCATGACTCAGCAAATGAAGAAAAGGCAGCCCTGGATAAAAGAAGTCAAGTGGCGTGAACTGTCCTGAAGGGCAACGAAGTAATTCGAGTGATTGTTAAAAAGACCGCCCCTGTTCTGAGCTCTTTCTGCTGCTGTTTGCATGTTTCTTTCTGCTGCTTTACCAGCGGTCGGATTTCCATCAAAACATGCCGGAACACATCATCTGGGTTCATGGAGGCACCCCCCAAATGACAATTTTCATCGGGAAAATATGGGAAAATGATGGAAAATGATGGTAGTCCATGGAATCCATAGACATTTTTTCAATTCCCTCCCGTTCCCCAAAAGAAACAAAGAGATCCTGCGGCTCCACCCAGCTCCTGTAGGAAAATGCTCCAACTCCCGCACCCTCCTCGCTGCTGGATCGATCTCTAGCACCGAGTCCGCCTCAACCGGAAGTGCGAAGATGATCCCGTGTCTGGCAGCGGCAGTTCGCCACTTTCCTGAGCCATGCTCAACCAAGGAAAAAAAACTCTTGGGGTACCTCTAAACCATCAAAAATCCAATTATTCGTGCCCAGAATCTGCAAATACAATATCTCATCTCCAATATGTGTGGGTCCCTGAGTCTGAAATTTGACCCATACTGTAGAATGGCCAAACTTGAGGCCCAAGTGGGGGTGAACGAAAGCCAAGGTTCATATGAGCCTGCTGGAAACATGATGAGATTTTGATATGCTGAATACAGATTGCCTGACCATCTGCTTCCAACACGGCTTCAAAATGCCCCGGGAGATCCCGGGAGCTTAGGAAGGGGGGTTCGAGTGAAAAATCACTGCATTGGACTCAGACCTGCCCCTCCCCTTGCTGAAGCAAGAATAACTCCAGCTAGCTACTGCTAGCTTTCGTGATCTGTGTGCCAAATGCTGCTGAGCTTCCTGCCAAATCACTAAAGTCTCCAAACTGCAACAGTTCATCCTTTGAAGTGTGAAGGCAAAGGACCCTTCGAGCAGCCCAGGGTATGCCACACACATACTCCTTCGCTGACTGCAGCTGCCAAGGGTTTCCTATGCTTTTCTTGGGTAATCCAAGAAGGTGAACTGAATGGAAATGGCAAACTGGATGAGTTCTTTGATGTTCAACAGAACTTGCTGTTCTCTTCGGTCAAACCATTGAAACTCAGAAAACCAAACTACATAATGGATCATACGACAACCATCAAATACAATCACACACCATCTTAATATGGGTTTGTCTCAAAACATGGTCATTACCCAAACTTTGATGGCATAATTTTCCTCATCAAAATCAAAATATATTAAAACCACCATTTTGAAACTCAGCATCCTTCATCACCCCCCTTTGCCCATCCTGCGAGGCCACGGTGAAGCCAAACTTCCCCTGATTCGTTACGCCCAAGTGCCCCAGCAGCCGGACATCCGTCGCGACACGCAGCACAGCGCTCGCCTCCCAGGGCATGGCATAAATTGCCCCGTTGGGTGCCACTGCCGCATGGCGCCACTGGCAGGAGACGTCTGATGGGCCCAAGCTGAGCTTGGAGACGCCGATGGGAGAAATGCGGAGAACGTGGTGGGCCTTATCGGGGCGCAGGATTTAGGAAGAGATGGGTAATGAACATCAATCTATTCGTACATATGATTATAATAAATGTATAGTTACACAAATAATCACATCCACAATAAATATGAACATTAACCATCTGCAACCCCAGAATAGTATATCGATGTATAGTATATCCAAAGTATACCTGTAACCCTACAAAAATAATGATATGTTCCTTTTCTGGCCCGGTCCAAGGCGTCCAAGGCGTCCAAGACGTCCAAGGCGTCCACGGCGTCCAAGGTGCAGCACACGGCACGGCCCACAGGTCTCCATTCGCCTCCAACAACTGTGGCCAGCCACAGAGCTGGTCATCACCAGGCAGCTCCTTGGTGCCAAGAAGCTTAAGAAATTATCAATTATCCTCTGGTAAACTAACATAGCTATTGAAAATTGCCATTTATAGTGGATTTACCCATTAAAAATTGTGATTTTCCATAGTTATGTTAAATTACCAGAGGGTATCAATTAAATGATCAATCATGTTCAGGGCTCGGCTGTACATAGCCCTATTCCCAATGGCAAAGTCCATTGGCGCGCGACTTTGACGCAAAAAGAGTCCGCTCGGACAAAAAAAATCTGTCCCATGCCTTCAAGAATAACTATGACTTATAATTATAATTAATAATAGTCAATAATGGTTAATATTAATCAATAATAATAGCTAACAATAGTTGATAATAATAGTTAGTAATAATTAGTAAACACTGATAATAGGTTATACTGTGGGAAACCCAATGCCATAAACTTACCATGACTGGTGATGGTTGGAATCCCACCCATAAAAATGGTGATTTGGGGGATGGTTCATTATTAGGTTTACCAAATTAGACACATCATTCAACATCACTCATCATTTCAGCGGAGATTTTGGTGGGGGCGTTAAGATTGATTTTTTATGACGTATGTCCTTCAAAAAGACTTGATGAAGTGGATGATGTGTCCCACCTGATGGATCTCTTGAACCAAAAGCTGGGAACCGCCAAGCTGCAACTTGAATGTAGTTGGCCAAGGTGTCGATTCCTCAAGATTCAGATAGTTGGTGATATAGCAACCCAAAACTATATAGATGGAAAATGAAAAGTGAATTTCTGGTGAATTAATTATATATACAATACTGTTCAATCTGTCTGGCGGCTGTATATGCAAATATGTGCACATATATACATATATATATATATATGTGAGTGTAGATATGATATACATACGTGTATCTGTATATATATACGTATGGGGAAATATATATATATAGAGATAGATAGATAGATAGATGGATGGATGGATGGATGGATGGATGGATAGATAGATAGATAGATAGATTAGATAGATAGATAAGATAAGATAAGATAAGATAAGAGAAGAAGAGAAGAGAAGAGAAGAGAAGAGAAGAGAAGAGAAGAGAAGAGAAGAGAAGAGAAGAGAAGAGAGATAGATAGATAGATAGATAGATAGATAGATATAATAGAATATAAAAGATAGATATAAAAGATAGATATAAAAGATAGATATAAAAGATAGATATAAAAGATAGATATAAAAGATAGATATAAAAGATAGATATAAAAGATAGATATAAAAGATAGATATAA
>Ga0126342_10021897_pt1 | contig 10609 bp, 8 predicted proteins | sample Cyp1metagenome_FD_92528 | JGI IMG/M metagenome (GOLD analysis project Ga0126342, IMG submission 92528) | Coral microbial communities from Lord Howe Island, Old Settlement Bay, Australia - Cyphastrea 1 metagenome | ecosystem: Host-associated > Invertebrates > Cnidaria > Coral ...
ATTTTTCTAGGGTACCTCAAATTGGTTTGATGTCTGTAGCTAGATTTTCTTGGGTCCCTAATTTATACAACATCCATTTTCTAGTAGAAAATCACAGGCCCCAACCTGACCCGGTGAACTCGTACAGGGATGTCCATCAACTTCAAACAAATCCTTTCCAATCATCACCTATTTATCAAACATATTCGATACGTCGACAATCGCCTCATTTTCGGAGACTCTCGTCTCAAGCAACTTCCCCCATAGGAAGTCCTCCTCGACGAAGGCTTCTATGGAAAACCCATCATCCTCGAAACTGAGCCAGACCAAGAATTTCTCGGTTTCATGCTTGAAACCCGACCTTTGGAACTCATCTTCATCGGCCCAACCAACATTTCCCAAGTCCTGTCACCATTATCAGCAGCATCACCACCGAAAGTTCTTCTGAGCGGTTTTAGATCTCGCTGTCATATTGTGGTCAAGGGTGCTTTTCCTGAATTTCGTGTTCGAAAAGGTCTTGATCAATTAATTCACCTCTATACTTTGACGGGGGTTCCCAATGAGGAACTCCAAACGATTTCAAGTGAGATTTTGACTCAGCATCAGAACCTTCAGCCGCATGAAAATAAGGCTTCCTTGTCTCGTTGGTTTTTCACCTTTTGTGACTTTCCCTTTTGCTGTTTTACTTGTTATTTCTTGTTTTTCATCACTTATTTTGACGTCAGTTTGCCTCAAACTCGGACCCCATTTCACTTGCGTTTCAAACCAATTTCCAGTGGAACAGCACACCATGGAAAACTCCCATGGCCGTGAAATCCACTACCATTTGGCTCGGGCTCTTATGCATATGAATTACATCGCTGGCTTCCTTCCTCTCTTTGAACCATCCGTTGACTGGGACGATCATCCTCAGGATCTCTATGGACGTACCAACCGGGCACCTCACACGCTCGGCACCTTCATACCTTCGTGCCCATTCCATCGTCCTCATCAGTTCCCACTCTTGTCTCTCATGGAGGCATGCCGTCACATATGGTCCTGAATCTGGAACACAATCTACGTCCCCTTTCCATCCGTCGAGAGGTCAACCAATTATGAGACCACCACCCAGGCAACTACCCACCACAGGCAGGACACACTTCTTCGTCCAGCACACGTACACCTGCCTCAGAAACCTTCCCTCATACCACTACTCGTGACCCTGATGGCGATACTTCACATCCAAAGTCAAAATCGACAACTGCGGGGGACTCTCGTCCAAAGAAAAAACACCGATCAATTGTCACTACAACTGAATCCTCCGCTTTGCCGGTCATCTGTGATATCCCGCTAGACGGGTTCAACTCTGATAACTCTGAAGACGCCAATGTCAGGGATCGCTCCCCGTCCAACGCAGCTCCTGCTACGGCAACACCAATCACACATTCCACTGCGCCAGTAAACCACCCTCCTCAACCTCCAAATCCAGTACCAGACCCTCCTTCGATTGCGGCAAAATCAAGCTCCAAAGCCATCACATTCAAGATTCCCTCCATCACGTTGGACACCCCTCATGCCAATATCCGACCCTGGACAGATGCTGAAGATCAAGAACTCTGCAACATGAAGTATGAAGTATGACACCAAACCCCGCCCTTCGTGGAAGACGATCGGTCTCAGACTTCGTCGTGATCCAGAGGTTTGTCGAATCCGCTGGGGCCTTCTCAAACAGATGCCTGAACACGCGGTCCGTCATGAACCGGAGGCAGAGGACTAAACACCCAGGCCTAAAAGAAGACTATTGCTTTGCCGTTTCATTGCTCTTGTCATTGGTCATCTTTCATTGGTTTGCTGTGTGTTTTTACTTCTTTATTTGTTTTAATTTCTCAGCATGGCTCAACAGCTTAGCTACATTTCCATGACTCCCGATCACTCCCGCTCCCGTGATGACCCTCCTATGCCACATCCAGATCGACCTCATGACCCAACACGTCAGAGGTCCTGGAATTATACTCCGGCACTACGACGGACACGACGGGTATTGATCATCATAGATCTTGACCCAATCCAAAACCTGATGACTGAACGCTTCAGCGACATGATGCAAGCAACAACCTGTGAACACCTTCCCAACCTCTCTCAGAGTGAAGAAATGGCACTGTTCACTTACAGCTTCTTATTGACCCCTGGTCAAATCCAAATCACGTCAATCGAGAATATTCTCTTCTACATCAGCCAGCATATCAACAACCCTTGGGGAACATACCTCGAACCAACCTCCATGGACCTTCGATGGAGCGATTGCACTGGCGATACTTTTGCTTTTCGTCCTCAACAAATCATCCGCCTTCTACGTGAACACCGCCCACACTGGACTGAGGCTCAAGAAGTAGGCATCTTCGATCGATTAGTTGATTTCACTAGTCCGAGTCAACCATATATCATGCGTCTCAGCTGCCATAAGGCTTTACCAAATCCAAACATGCTACCGTGATCGCTCTCAGGATTAAAACATGTGTGCGGCATCAATCTCATTCATGAATTGTCAGTCACATTGGCATCGTTGACCGTTTTGACCTTTCCGTAACAATTTGTTTCTGATACTCCCCTCTATTTTATATATGTTTGGCTCCAGACAGCAATATGACAAAGAGGGACTCCTCCACTGCTGATTTAGATTCCCCACGAAACCTCCGATTTGATTCCTGGTCACAGCCCATGAATCCTTATCGCCATCGTCATGCCTCCGAAGCCGCATCTTCGTCAGCTGCGGATTCCCCTTCACGACAGGGACTTCGTCTACCAGGCACACCAGCGACACCAAGCCACTACCCACCACCCCCTCAATTTGGCTATTCGTCATCGGCACCAGCCATTCCAATGCCAACTGCCAATCAAAACTGGCACCACCAAGGAGCGGATAGAGATGTCTCAACATCACCGGGTACTTCATACCCATATATTCAAAGAAGTCACTACATACCAATCCGGCACTCCAGTGCGAAGATTGATGATCACGGAGGTTGACAATCAAGGAACGGAACGCATCGTCAACCGCATTTTTTCTTCAATGGAATGATTGGTCATGTACGACCACGGGGAGGCGGCTATGTAGATAGCTGGGCCGAAGCCACCCGCCTATCAAATTACTGGCGCCGGTTTTACAACATTGACCAGGTCTATGAGGATCAATCTGGCTGGTATCCACAAGAGGATCAATCTGCCTGGCACCCACAAGACCATCAATACCATGGATCGCCTGACAATGCTGCCTTAGGTGGTGAGGATGCAGAAATCTCAGACCTGGCAGACGATACCTCAGTGGCAGTTGAAACAGGCCAACTGTCCGTTCCAAGCCAGATCAACCAACTGGCTACTGTCCTTTACAACGTTTTGATTGCGGATCGTGAATTCAATGCTCCGATCCTTGAGAAGATTGAAATTTCCCCATCGGATCCAAATGCCAATCCCATTCAGGTATGGTCAGCATCAGACCTATCCCATCTCTCAAGCCATCTTGCCATCACGGCAAGCACTCTGGCCTGGTTTTTTTCGCAATTTGAAGATCTCAGAATTTGGGATGTTTTTAAGTACATAATTCATTACGAATTTCGAATCAGTGCTAGTCACAGGGGTCGAAAATGGTGATCCACGATTGCCATACTGACGTGCCTTGAAGTCAAGGGTTGTCCCAGAAGGGGAAGCTGCACGGAGCGATCCGCGAAGGGAGCGGAGGCTCATGGGTCCAAAACATTCTACATGGCACAGGTAGGGAATGGTAGGGATTCAAGTTGCCAGGGGTCATTCCTAATGTTTTCTCCAGAGAAGAGTAGATTCTGGCCCAACATGTTCAAGCAGGTAATGTTCAAGCAGGTAACCTCGAGGACATCTCTGACATTTTGGACTAGATCTAGGCCATTTTCGCCTTTGGTTTCTGAATCCTTGATATGCTTCCAATTTCTGTAATTCATTTTGTTTCTGGCATTTTGATTTCTTGATCCGAGACCAGTAGACCGTATCAGAGCTTTGTTTCACGAGACTGTTGCGTCTTAAAAAAAAAAGCACTGCGGCAGCAGGGCGTGTGTGTGAACCATCTGAAGAGATGTAAAACTTCTACTTTTACAGTTTCCAAATTTCAGAGGCAGGGGGGCCATCCATGTACTGTGAGCGATGGTCCAACGAAGCGGCCACAGTACATGCGGATTTCACGGCTGATCACCGTGACGTACCTGCTTTTTCAGGTCCATTTTCTGCATTGGGACGTGGCTAACCGGAGAACCACCATGCCGTTTTCAAACAACCTGTTTTCAACTTGTCCAGGAGGCAACGATTTGGTCAGATGAAATATTGCATCCAGCAGTGGCCTTGAAATACTTTCTTCGTGATCCTTCTCGGATCTGTTCATCAACCTTTTCCTGTCAGGTATAACTGGATTGTTTTTGCACGTAGGATGCATTCCACATCAGAATTCGCAAAGGTTGTTCTGAGCAAGTGTGTGTCCGTTTTGGCATGTTTTGGCGCTAATCATTTCCTTTGTAAATTCACTTTTCAAGGGTGCTCAGAAATACTTGCCACGCTTCCGCTGCCCATTTTGCGCTGGCTCTCTTGTAGGCCTAGCATCGCTTGTCGTAGTTTTTTACAAGATTATGACATGCGCAGGTTTTCTGGTTGTCTTTAACGAACCCAAATTTACAATATCATACCCGCAGTGTTGATCACAACTCTTCTAAAGTTGCACATGCGTTGTGAAGGTGCAAGCAGTGGAAATTCTCCAGTGCTTGAAGAATGCGCTGCGTTGGAGCCTCAGAGCATCTCGGGACACGCTGGCGCGGCGCGTCCCTATTGCAGCCAACTATAGCCCAATTATGCATGGTGGTGGGCGGTATGTCCATAACCCTTAATCTGGAGGAAGCCTTCCAGGAAACCATTTGACAGGAAAGGCACACAGAGGAAAAGACTATCGTGAGATTCTCGTGAAAGGCAAACCAAAGGAAAGACCGCAGAGGAAAATAGGGGAAGCTGAAAAACACCTGCATAGCCAGAACAAGTCTGGGGTGAAATCTTTGCATTCTGGTCAGCTGCTTATACAATCTTTTGTAGAAACCCTCCCTTGCACATCTTCACACAATCCACATGATTTTGGTGCTGTGGTTGGTGCAGTCGCTAGTCGCTTTTCTGCAGGCCACAGGTTTGAAGCTGTGCAGGAATATTTGGGTAAATGGGTCATCGAAGTAAGTTTAGAAGTCAAACTTCCGACAATATGGACAGATGAAAAGAACAGGTGGGAAGGGTCAGAGAAGAGAAGAGAAGAAGAAACATGTTTGAAGGAAGTCTCGCAGAATTGTTTCGTGATGTTGTCACCGTCGAAATTGTCAAGTTCAAAAACTGAGGAAGTCTCGCAGAATAGCTTCGTTTTCAAATGCAGATAGATAGATAGATAGATACATAGATAGACAGATAGATAGGTAGATAGATAGACAGATAGATAAACAGAAAGACACATAGATAAACAGATATACAGATAGACAGATAGATAGACAACTGCAACTGCACTACACCACAGTAAAACTACAACTGCAACTTCAACTACAACTACACTACCACTACAACTACAACTTCAACTACACTTCAACTACAAGAACTGCAGCTACATGTTACAACTGCTAAAACCACAACAACAACATCAACTACAACTACAACTACAACCTCAAGTACAATCACTACAACTACAATTACAAGTGCCACTGCAAGTACAACTGCAACTACAACTACAACTGCAACAACTACTACAACTACATTACAACTGCAACTGCAACTACAGCTGCAACTACAACTACAACTTCAGCTATACTACAACTGCAACTGCAACTACAACTTCGACTTCAATTTCGACTACACTACTGCAACAACAATTACCACGACACTGCAACTACAACTTCAACTACAACTACACTACAACTACAACTACACTACAACTACAGTTACAACTACAACTACAACTCCCACTCCCACAACTATTGCAACTAATTACTAAAGTCATGACAATTACAACTACACCTCCTCTACGCTTCAACTACACTACAATTACAACAACTACAACCGCACCTACAACTACAGCTATAACATTACAACTTCAACAACATCAACCCCACTACAACTACAACTACAACTACTGCACTACACCACACTACATCCAGGAGTTGTGAGTGAGGCGACCACTGCAACCATTGCAACAGCTCCAACCACTTTTCGGTCCATCAGTGGATTCGCTCTGCCACCCATGCATCAAAACAACTCACCTCTCCTATAGTGTCCTATCCTTGAAACTTCCGCCACCGCCTTGTGCGGTATTATTGGTATTATGTCATATTTCGTAATGATATTGAATGACACACACACACTGATATATCATTCAATACATGGTTTGGGTACCAGCCAGTAGCTCAAAGTCCTTTTCAGAGGCATGCCGCGTGCGTTGAATGGAAGCAACAGTGGCCATTGCTACATGTATGCAAATCCGCTTTGCACACTGAAACCGGTTAAACTATTTCTTGCCATTACTGAATTGGTTGTCGGAGGTTTTGCAGGGATTTATGTGGAGAAAAGCTGTCAACGCCGTACTTGGCAGATCATTGATCATCCCGGAACCGATTAGTGAACGCTAGGCATCTTTAATTTCACCTGTACTTTGGAATCAAAATTCCGGAGGAGTTGCGAGATGAGATTGCATCATTGTTCAATGCTGGGAAAACTAGGAAAGATGCTCTCATGAAGGCTTCCGATATCCGACTTTGCATTGCATCGGGAATCAGCTGCTCAGGGCCCATCTCCAAGGACAACAACAAAACTAGGATACTAGCAGAAATCAAGAGACTTTTTTGGGTTGATTGATGATAGATGGGTAGATAGATAGATGGACAGGCAGACAGACCGACCGACCCACCCACCCACCGACGGACAGACAGAGAGATAGACACAGAGAGAGATAGAGAGATTAGAGAGATAGAGAGATAGAGGGATAGAAAGATAGATAGGAATAGATAGGAATAGAAAGGACTAGATAGGATTAGGTAGGATCAGAAAGATAGATGGATAGAGGCTTATATACTGTGTATATATAGTGTCGATAGTGTATGCATGTGTTTCATTCTGCTTATTGTACAGACACAAAGCAGGGCAAGAAGTACGGGACGTTTGGCAAACCGCGGCATGCGGCTCGGGCGCTGGCACGTAGGAATGTCAAACCAACCAGCCCCGGTATCGAATCGTTTACAGCTGGCACATTAGCATCACCTGCACAGACATAGGTTGGCAACCCCAAACTGGATTCAGATAGACAAGATGCCCTGTTAGAGTTGTAATTTGCAACAATAGTTGGACAAAAAACAAACTCTTGTGCCGCTGTGCCTCATGAAATATGACCATGACCTTGGATAGCATTCCTCTCAGGCTGTGGTGCGGTGGTGCTATAGCGCGTTGTCTCGTCCTGCAGCGCAGCCAGGTCCGTCCGCATTACACCAGTGTTCTACAGGTTGGTCCAAAAATATTGTGAGAAAATGTGAGAAACATTCTCCTAAGTAGGATTCCTCAAGCGGTTTGTATTTCTTTGGAGGCATATTGGCTGGAGGGACCTGTTGGCGGTCTACTTCCTGCTCTTCTTGAGGCGCTGCACAGACTCAACTATTTGATACTGTTTAGAGGTGCAGTGCATCAATTTAGCCGATTCCTCCCAGTGACATGCCTTCAATATGCTTCCCCCTTCACCCCCCCCGAAAAAATACCGTCGTGACAATAGGCGGTTTGTGTTCGGAAGGCACTGCTGGCACCCTTGCTTTTCCTTCTCGGCTATCGGGCAATGCGTCGATCAGCAGTTGCTATATGTTTGGTCCTAGGCTGAGTAGTGCCATGTAGTGATATGCTGCACTTGCAAGAAAAGATCAAATGTTCATTCGGGCATTTCTTTTATTTTGATTTGAGGTTTCCATTTTGGTGGCCGTTTTTGCGAAGCGGAACAATCTCAATATTGCCGAGCGCTTGGATGACCTGACCACCTTCCCTATCTCTTCAGGACAATCAAAACAGCAACGATTCAGAGTGCTAGGCAGAAGAGGAAGATGCAAACATCTTCTTTACTGCGGCACACTGCTTTGAGTTTCTCTCCGCGGTGCCTGTTAGATCCTGTTGGTTTCTTTGTAAAATGATGCCACGTTGCTTGTCCCTGCAGTTGTTGCTGTCCATGGCCGCGTGATTTGCAGTTGCTGTATGCCGGCCGCACAATGCTACTTGACAATGCTCCTTGGCCAAAACTGTTGGTGTTTGTACTGAGGGCTGTTCCGCGTTTGTGATTTGGCTTTAGTGATGCGCCATGGTATTGACTGCATTGAATTGAAGATGCGCCGTTGCCTTTGTTGCTCCCATCCACTGGATATGGTTGAACTGCCTGATTTTTTGTCTTCGACGAGTGGTTGATGGAATTCGGTCACAGTACATCATGCTAGGTCTGACAGAATTTCCTGGCAGTCTCATTTTGAGAACGAAAAATAAAATGAATTGGGTTGGTGGGCAGATTGGGTCCACAACCCTTTGCCGTGTAAGGATGGTCAGTCGTCCCTGACATTCACGTGTTTGCCTCAGCTACACCAGCTACAGCAAAGAAATTAGCGTGCACGATTGGCCTGATTTGATTCCCACATTGTAGCGGCAGGCACTTGATGATGATCATTCAGCAGAGCTTAGCAGCGTATTTCTGGCTGCAGGCCTCCCATGCGCACCGTGTGTGCACAGCTGATGGGCCCACTTCATCATGTCAAGACAGAATTCTATATTAAATACTTGTAGCTGTAGCTGGAAATCTGAATTATACCCACCTGCACAATAGACATCAATAGACCAGCCGGTAAGGGGGGAACTGAGAGCACGTTTCCGGTCTTTTCCTGTCATGTTTGTCATTTCTCGTAAGAGGGTATGGTTTGGTACTTTCATGCAGAAGCGGTTGACACAGGGGGTGGGTTTGCCCTTCGGTCCCAACAACCTTAAATGGGTAGGTGAATGCAGGTAGCTTTGCCTAAGCTTTGTTCATCTTTATTGCTTCTCGGATCCATTCCCCTCCTCCCCACCCTGCAACAAACCTAAATGGTGAGTGCCATTTACCGTTCTTCCCCTGATGGATTTTTTTCTCTGTATTGACCATCTTCCAGACACAGGGCATTCCAAGTCAATTTTGGTTCTCTTAGGCTTTGGATTTATGGTTCCGAGTAATGCCTGATGGATCCTGATGGTCCCAAGTGATCCTACTAGTACGTCCACCCATGTCGAACTTGGCGCCACCATATTGAGAGACAAGTTTGAGCGCACTCACGGGCACAAAAAGGTTGGGCCACCCGCCTGATTCTACGGGAAGACATGGACAACCAAAATCCATAAGAATTTCAAATTCAGCTACAGGCCTTCGAGCCAGACACGAATTTGAATGGGTGTGGGTTGTCATCTCAGTTGGTGCTGGCTGTGGCTTTGGGAGGATATGCGCAGTATAATATATATATATATATACACATAACATTATCTAATTTTAATTATATATATATACACAATATATATATGTGTGTGTGTGTACATATTTATATATATATTTTTTATATATATATATAGAGGATTTGAGAACGAAGCTCTGAGGCTTGGGATTTTTGCCATTCAGATCAGCTGTCTTGGACAGCTGTGCGCGTGCGCCAAGATTTGCTTTTTGTTTCGGATCCTCACACTCCCATTCTGCAATGCTTTGCAGCCTTGGATCACGAAATGCTATGACATCAGTTCCAATCATGTGCAAGTTCCGTGCTCAAAGCAGACGATCCAGACCTTGCCCTGCGTGCTCATAGCAATGACATGCTTGGCCTGAACAGACACCCTGACATAATATGACATACATACAAGACATACTACGACATACCATGACATGCCATTTTGGGTGGGACCTTGCCTCCTGTCGGGCAGTTGGGTGATGTTGTTTGTGCGAGTTCGGTCAAACTGGTCAGATTTGTCTTGGAAGTTGTTCTTCGCACTTTCCTCTCAGCAACGAAGGTATTATGCCTCTAGATACATCAGCGGGACTACATTTACATTATCTTGGATTATACTTTGCATATATATATATATATAAATAATCGAAGGAAGTTTAGAAGTCAAACTTCCGACAATATGGGCAGATGAAAAGCAGAGATGGGGAAGAGGCAGAGAGAAGAGAAGAGTAGAAGAGAGAAGATGATAGAAGAGAAAGAGTCAGAAGAAAGAAGGTGCAGATGCGCGAAAAGGTAGGAAAGTCGCGAAGCGCTGTGTTTTTCCAATGATTTGTGGCTCCGGAGGGTCGAAAAGTAGGCCCGCTAAAGCGGCGGGTGCGGAGCCATCTGGCCAGATGAGAGATGAAAAAGTGCACGCCGTTGTGGCGCGAAGCACATTTCCAAGTCAACATGTACAAAACACACCAGAGTCGGAGCACTTTTGGAGGTTGAGATGTCGGAAAAGTGCACCCAGTTGTGGCGCGAAGCACATTTCGAAGTCAAAATGTACAAAACACACCATTCTTGGACCACTTTTGGAAGTTGAGATGTCGAAAAAGTGCACGCCGTTGTGGCGCGAAGCACATTTCGAAGTCAAA
>Ga0126342_10021898_pt1 | contig 10609 bp, 9 predicted proteins | sample Cyp1metagenome_FD_92528 | JGI IMG/M metagenome (GOLD analysis project Ga0126342, IMG submission 92528) | Coral microbial communities from Lord Howe Island, Old Settlement Bay, Australia - Cyphastrea 1 metagenome | ecosystem: Host-associated > Invertebrates > Cnidaria > Coral ...
ATCAGTTTCAATCAGTTTAACTATCAGTTTATAAATCAGACTATAAATCAGTTTATAAATCAGTTAATAAATCAGTTTAGATCAGTTTATAAATCAGTTTATAAGTCAGTTTAAATCAGTTTATAATTCAGTATATAAATCAGTTTATTAATCAGTTTAGATCGGTTTATAAATCAGTATATAAATCAGTTTATAAATCAGTTTATAAATCAGTTTAGAAATCAGTTTAAATCAGTGTAAAAATCAGTTTAACTATCAGTTTATAAATCAGTTTAACTATCAGTTTGTAAATAAGTTTATAAATCAGTTTGAATCAGTGTATAAATCAGTTTTAATCAGTTCATAAATCAGTTTATAAATCATTTTAGATCAGTTTAAGTATCAGTTTATAAATCAGTTTAGATCAGTTTATAAATCAGTTTAAATCAGTGTAAAAATCCGTTTAACTATCAGTTTATAAATCAGTTTCTAAATAAGTTTTCAATCAGTTTATGTATCAGTTTATAAATCAGTCTATAAATCAGTTTATAAATCAGTGTATAAATCAGTTTTAATCAGTTTATAAATCAGTTTATAAATCATTTTAGATCAGTTTAAGTATCAGTTTATAAATCACTTTAAATCAGTTTCAATCAGTTTGTGTATCAGTTTATTTATAAATCAGTCTATAAATCAGTTTATAAATCAGTTTATAAATCAGTTTAAATCAGTGTATAAATCAGTTTTAATCAGTTCATAAATCAGTTTATAAATCATTTTAGATCAGTTTAAGTATCAGTTTATAAATCACTTTAAATCAGTTTCAATCAGTTTATGTATCAGTTTATAAATCAGTCTATAAATCAGTTTATAAATCAGTTTATAAATCAGTTTCTAAATAAGTTTTCAATCAGTTTATGTATCAGTTTATAAATCAGTCTATAAATCAGTTTATAAATCAGTGTATAAATCAGTTTAGATAAGTTTAAATCATATGAACTCATCGCATGGCATTGTTGGGGGGAGATGCCAAAGCCCACAGCCCGCTCAAGGCCTGGGTACACCTTGGCACACAGCCGGTGTCGGCTTGAGGGGTGTCGTCCTGGAGGTGTGGATGTGGCACCAGGTAACACGACGTGGGCCGTATCAAAACGGTGGAAAATTATGGACAGTGGAATTCCAGCAAGTACATAGATAGAACATGATCGACCGGGATTTGATGGCTGTTTCATGCTGTTTCCAAGCTCACCAGAGAGTGAGAGTCGGATGGGCCCGGATGAAGTCCAGTCTCCAAGGAGAACATCAAATAAACTCATCCAACACAATGCAGCCGCACAGGCAGCCAAGACAATGTCAGGGGTGCTACATGTTGCTGCAATCCTGAAACCCGTCATGAATAGGTTCAAAATGGTTCAAAGGATGTATCTCTTCAGGTGCAATACGCATGGTACCTGTGTATAGTCTGTAAGGCTAACGGCTAACGGTTGGATAGTCTGCCGTCTCGCTAGACTATTGACTTAGATGACAAACCACTTGCAACTCTTTGGCTCTCAAGATGAAGGTCACATGCGGCTGAAGGGGAGTTCGTTTCCCAACTAAACGCTCCATCAGTGGCTTGTCTCCTGCAGGTCAAGCTTTCTGTGCCTTGGATCTCAAAGTGAAAGTGGCTGGTTTGCCACTTTCAGTGCAGGAATCATGCTTACTACTTTGCAGGAAGAAGGGGCCCAGTCTTGGTATGTCTTGGTCCTCATTCACTATAAGTTAGCATGTCCTTGCTCCAATATACTACATGAAGCCTCACTTGCATAGATGGACAAAGACTTTGAACCAAAGTAGTATGCATACGCATTGCTACACGTATTAGATTCACAAATTACATATTCCCTGAGACCAGTGTAGATCACGGTATTGAGGATGGACCAGATATTCCTGGTCCCCTTTGGGATCGCGATCACGCAGCTTGTTGGACGCTCGTCCCAACTGTGCAGTTGCCATAAGACGAACCAGTCTCAAGATATCTCAAGATTACTCAACTGTCAAACAGAGCGGAGCAAGTTTTGGCAAGGCACTTCTCACCCAGCCACTGCCTTCCTCAGCCGGAAAGACTGCGAACCGGCTGATCTTGGCGCCACTTACTCAAGGTAGCTTTAAGCATTCTTCTTTGATGAGCATTGGACTTTTGAAAATGGAGGCATTGCAAGTTGAGGGGTAAATCTCCTCCCAACAATTTCATCTGTTGCAGGGTTGCCAGACTTGCTCTGCAGATCTGCAAAATACATAGTAGGAAGCTGACCTGGCACTTGATCAACTACTGGCTGTAAAACTCTACCCCCACGCGATTCTGAGTCAAAGAGCGCCACCGACAATAACGATGGCATACAACCAGTCAGCATCCTCCAAATCGTGTCGCATGTATCCGTTTCCATGTAAACCCTCAGTGTGCCTACATATTTTATTTCCATGTAGTCATTTCAATACACAGGGTCTTATGGGTCTTGGGGTTCATTGCCGGCTCTCATGCATCAATGAAACCCATGCACGATTCATATCAATCTAAACTCCAGAACTTGAGTAGAAGCTCTAGTCACCATGGTATCAGCACCGTATTTCAATAATGGAAGACTCTAGTCTTGGCTATTCTTAGATGTGCTGTCCATGACTGACCGGGCAAGAGTGGGTAGTAGCCATCAGGGCAAAGGCTTCCCAGCTTCGTTGGGATGTCCCCAAAGATGCTGTTTGGATTTGCCCAAGATACTGGTGATATTTGCTGATATCTGGTGATGTTGTGTCATGCGATAAATATCAGTACACAAATATCTATAGTATATATATATATATATCGAATATGGCCACAGGAAATTCTGCAATGGCGAGCAGTGCCAAGCATCTTTCCACATCAGCCGCCCTCTCATTCTTCGGCGGCTGCTCCGCACCGAGCGCGCCTTGGTGATGCCAGCGGTAGTTCTCGTTTCACGGAATGAACTCAGAATCTTCAATCATTTGATCATGTTTGATAACATATTATAGTATAATATGATGCATACATTATAATATATAATATAATATAATATATTTATAATATATATATATATACACATTATATTGTAAATATATAATTAGTATACATTATTATAGCAGACAGAAAGAAGGCATATGATGCAGTGACTGTTCCCGACTCATCCTACTCCGCTTGGCATCTTTCAATGACATTCTGCCAGGATTTCGACCCCCATGGTAGCGGTTCAATCACGACGTGCTCAACAATGCTAATAGATCTGGAGTATGCGCATGAATCGAACACAGTGACCAAATATGACAAAACAGTGTTCATCTGAATACCACATCACCAGACATCTGGGCTTGGTCAATTCTCCTGCAACGTCTGAGGTTTGAAAGCTTCAGTAAAAGGAAACACATTGAGACATGAAGAGAGCCGCTTCACATACGGGCTCTCCAATTTTCCTTTCCATTTTTGACAGAAGCCATGCGCTTATACCGATACCTAACCAACCCACCGATTTGATCCGAAGCATCGCATTGAGTCCAAGCAGCACACAACTGGTTCAGCATTTTTGGCGCTGCTGGATATGCTTGAGCCGCAATACTTCAGACAAGATCTGTGAGGCATAGTTGGTCTACAACTGCATTGGGGACCAACTACAATCAGTACCTATTCTCTGTATGCCTGAGTATTACGGTGTTGCAAACGCTACAAATCAATTTCAAACACCGTAATATACCTGGTGTATATTTATATGTCATATTTATGTGTGCAGTGATGGGTGATCTCTGCCACCTCTTCACACCCAAAATCTTTGATGATATTGGCAGAGTCCCACGTCTTGCCACATGTTTCATCCAGGGATGGGATGAAGCAGTTATCTGAAATAAATCCTTTTAGATTTCTTATTAATCATACTATGACATACTATGACATACTATGACGAAAAAAACGTGATTATATATGCAATTATCAGATCAATTATTGCATATTCTTATAATCTATAATCTATACATCTAACCGTTACATCAGCTTGAACCTGTTTTTTCGGGGCAACGGTCGCCTCCAGCTCGACCAGGTCAACCAGTTCCATGTCTTCCACCATGTCCTGCCCGGCTCTGGAGCTTGAAAACTCAGCGACTGGAGCTGTGAGTTAAAATGATAGAAAATCACCAATGGAGATGGTCATTCACCAATTATCATAGGTTATTAATAGTGGAATAATTTGGTGATTAATGGGGATTCTGGATGATGAAATGGCAATTCATCTCATCGAAGTTACGTAGGCACCTGGCGTGCCTAGGCTACACGATACAGCTCTGTGGCTCTCTTACTTCCATTGGCGTTCCACTCCAAACCAAAATGACATTCGCTCTATACCGGTGAGCGTCCCCAATCGCCTTTGGATCTCATTAAGCCATCAATCTCTTGAAATTTGACTTGACAATGGACATGTTTGACAGTGCGGCACAGTAGTTCAATCAACTCAGTCTGCTGACCATTTTGTTGAGGAAGACAACAATGTGCGGCCTTGGCAGTGGCACAAGCTTGGAAAAAACTATATATATATGGTGTCGCGGATGCTGGATGGCCAAGGTAGAAAAAGCAAACAAAAGGCGTCCACGTCCATATGGTCTCAAATAAAAGATCTCGTTTGAAGATAATTATCCGATACTGCATATCCACTAAAATTTCATCTTCATTCCATTTCAAGATATTTCTACCGTGTCCCCATTTAAGTACCGAGGCAAATTCACACATAGCAGCTTCTTTCTGGCATTTCACCGTCATCAGCGCTGCGGCCAAAGCGGCCTTACAACTGGCCCCAGATTTGCTCCAAAAAAATCGAAGCTCCAGCATCAACAGAGGGTAAACTTCACCCAATTTGGCTCAATCTTCGTTTCAAGATGTTTCAAGTCTTGCTGGTCCTCCCCACTGGCCACAAAAAAGATCAAAAAAGGCTTGCCGACAACAACACTGGCCAGTAAGTTCTCCGAGTTTCTGAAAAAATCCTGGTCGTTCTTGTTGGATGTTCTCTCAGATCAACAAAACCATCAAAAACAATGCCACCACACAGCAAACCCATGTTTGACCTTGGTGCCGCTTGAACATCATGCGCAACAAATGTAAACACAAAAAGGTGCCATCATCCTTAAAACTTTCATGCATATTCTATGAACATCCAGGCTTTAGCAACCAGGAGTTTTGCATCGGCCAGCCATGTGGACAAGGCGTGCCCACAGTCCGCAACCTTCCTGACATGCTGATGAGATGGGACAGAACAGCCGCAAAAAACACGTTGGTTGGGAATTGCACACCAAGTTTGCCTCGAAACCACAACAGTGTAACCTTGCAGAACTTGACTAGGAAATATCAAGCTCCAAACCGGCTTCAAAAAGTTCAATTTTCACTGATTTTCTACATATCCATTCAGAACCAATGTTCTTGGTGCAGTAATTCGATTTCAGCGCTGGTGAACACTCAACTACGGCTGACGACTCTGAGTCATGATGGCTGAGGATCTCTTGTCTAGGGCTGATAAGGGGTGTGAATGATCAATCAATCTGGCTGTGGAATGACTGGCCTGAAGAGCCTGTAGAGTGGGAATTTGCAGAATTCCAAACTACATTAGTTTGCTAAGATTTGGTGTATCAAGTGATGGGGACAACCATACACATGATAGCTATCGATTGTCTCTGGACAGGATTGTGTCCTGCAACTCTCCTGGAAGTGTTCAAGTCTTTTGATCCATTCCAAGATTAATACATTGTGGACATGCAATGGCAACGTGGCAGAACTTGCCATTTTCAGAAGAGCACGAGATCGTATATACCGTATTACAGCATACTATTATATAACATTAATTATATATATAGCTACCCTACCCCCCAAAGAAGAGATGCTGGAAAGGTTGTTCCAACTAGAATCACTTGCTACCACTGGTTTCATAACGTTGTGCGTCTTGTGAGTGGACAATCAATGAAAATCACAGATTGTACTGTACCTAGTCATATATTTGGTCATGCAGTGCATAGTCGCCAGATGTCGCCAGGTTGTCCTGTTTATGGACTTCCGAGTGTCACCAACAGTTCCTACATTGACCTACAGAGGCTTCTCAAGGGCAGAGGCCCTGAGGCCCGGATGGCACTGGATGGCGAAAGTACAACCTCTCAGTTGCGGCTCAAAAGTGAAGCACACCATCCAAGATACGCCGCCATCGGAGCGTCACTCGAAAAGCTTCGCTGTTCCTGATGGGAAACATGTGATTTGGACAAGCAGTGAACATGTTGATGTTGAACAGCGACCGGTCAGCCATAGTGAGAGCAAAGTGTGTACACGAACACAAAAGAGTAATACAGTAAGATGCTGGTCGAAAGAACGCGTCCTCACCATTTTGTCTCGTCCGTTTGGATTCGTTGGTCAATTGGAAGGAACTATCAGCGCAGTGGCAACTTATTCAATAATCAATTGCATCAACATCTTCATTAATCAACTAGCGCATGTAGATACTTATCTGTGCATAATATGTACTGAATGTACTGTACTGTACACCATAATATCAGGCACATCGCACATAGTTCTATGATATGCATGAAATAATTTGAAATACAATGTATACATCGCATATTGAGTGCACATGTCACTCCACCTCTGGGACCCCAATCATGAATTGAAACATATCACCAGATGTCTGAAACTCCCCGACTTTGCACCGGAGTCTATCAACACTATCAATGACTATCAAACAAGCTATGACGAAATCACTATTTTTCCCTGGGCCCTCACTGGTCCCCTAACTGCTGAGAGCGTCGGCCAAATGTGCTGACAGCCGAAGCTGCACTCGAGAGATTTCTGCTTCTCCTCAGCCACGTTATGAGTAGAGACACACTTGCGGAATCCAACCAATCTCGCAAAACTGTGAACATGTTCGAAACTTAGTACACGTTCGCACTCCTCAGTCTGAAAGTTTCACCGGTTCCAAATGATGAGTGCGCTATGGTTACGCGACTGGAACTGGCAGCAACATGTGAAAGCAGGGACAGTTCGAAGATGTTCTAAATCCAAAATAGCACGCCTCAGCGAAGCCATTAATCATTGTATAAATGGTATAAATGGTATAAGTGGGTTGATAAAGCAAAATGGTCTCCATGAATTCGGCACTGTGTTTCACAGCAGGCAACGTATCTGACTGCGAAGCTGATTGTTGGGGATCAGTTTTCGATCCGCTGGACGTCGCAATTCCATGTTGTTCAGTGGGTCTCTGTGACCTGGCGGAAAGTCACAAAATCGAAAACTGCAAGTCCTGGCAGATCTAGAGGAACAAAACTGAGGAACAAAACTGGTCATTAATGGTAATTCATTCATGGTAATCATCTTATGATTTCTGATGATATATCATGTAATTCGAATCTGATCCAACATTGTAACATGATCCAACTTGGAGTCTGCCTCCAGCACCCACTTTATATTTGTATATATATATATATATAAATCGTCCGTAATCATACAAATCACGTTTTTCTTGCATCGTATGTCCAGCTGGATAAAAGTCTGCAGGCACCACATGAAGTGTTGCATCTAGTCATTCCGAACGGTCCGAAGGTAAACAAAACTGAAGCAGCCATTGAACATGGTTCAGCAGCATTGATTGAAAGTGATTGAACAACAAATAGCTAAATGATTGGAGCCCCAAGTTGGAAGCCAAGTAACAGTGCTGGAAATGTTTCTCAATTGATTTTCGATCATAGGTGTTGCCGCTTCCACCCACCACCACTGGGTCCAGCATAATGTCCATCGAGATGGGACACAGGAACTGCCTGTTGGACAGTTAGATACTCACCAGATGCTACCAGGCGTGGGGACTGAACTTAGGATCTTAGGTGGAAAGTGAAGGGGTGCAAACATGGTCCACGAAGGTTCACTCATTTGAATCATTCAACTTCTCTCTAATTCTCTAAGCAGGCTGCGCCAAGTTTGAGTTGAGACATCACCGGATGGCGTTCATATTTTCGTGTTGCTACTGCATGGAAGACTGAGCCACCCACTGGTAACGGTTTTGCGGTTCGGGATGTTGCGCCAGCAAGTCACCCAAGAACATAGCATCGTCCAAATCCTGAACCTGGGCAGCTGTATAGTAAAGTATGACACTTGTTCAAACGTCTTGAGGACATTATTAATATAAATATGCTGGTCGAATATGATATCAATTAATAATAGAACCAGTGGAGGTGGGTCGGCTTGACTTGTGACAGTGGACAAAAATGGGTCCTTTGCTTGATCGACATGGGATCAGGCTCTAAAACTTCCATGAATGTGAATCGTCTGGAGACTCGAACTCTCTGAGACAGAGACTCCGGACACACAAAAAAAACACATGGTGACAATGTAGAAAGAGGACCATCACAATACAAGAGTTCAAACTGAAGTGCTGGAAACTCATTGCAGGTGTCAGCTACATATTTTCTGGATGTTGCCTCAAAACTAGACTGGAACCTGCATTTCTTCGTAACCGTAGTTCTATCACAAACTCATCAGAAATAACCGAACACCAGTCCTCACTGTTCTGGTCCCAAGGAGTCTAAACAGTGCCATTTGATATCATGGAAGCCCCAGCAATGTTTCCTATGAACGAAGATATCATCATACAATTTCTGAACCCTAATTAGTCAGGATTCGGCAGATCGGAAAAGGCTATATGTAATATTATGTAATGTATCAATATAAATATTCACTCCCCCCCTCTGCATCGCATTGGATGCAGAAGTATCACATGTAAACACCAATATCGACTACATGTATGTTGTAGATGCTATCATAGGCAGTGGTCAGCCACTATCCAACATGGATCTGTTGCACACAGTTGTAGCCTTCCAAGCTACGTTGGATACGTTGGAGTAGCTGCGCCTCGCCCTCTTCTCGGGAGACACCTCTGGACTGCTGCCTCAGCGGATGAAGCCTAATCACAGCGCAGCCCATGTTGTTGAAGCCATTTGAATCCAAAGTGCCAAAAAATACCTAAAGGATCTAAAAAGGACCAAGAAAAGGATCTAAAAAGAATCCAAATGGACGCCCTCTTCCCAACAATATTCAAGTTTTGATCCTGTTCCCAATGTCGCATGAGCAAGTCAGCAGCATATGTGTTCATACAGTAGATGTTCATGCAAGCAGATATGCTCATATGATCCATGATTGGGAGCTAACCCTACCCAGTCATCTTCAGCTCTGGTTACCGTATCATATTGATGGCTTTGATAAGTTAGTATGGGACGTGGCGAATCATTTTGCTGTTGACTGCTAGGCACAAATTCCCTAAAGGCTGCATGTGTTTTCATGCTGTTTCACCCCCAAGATCCAACCACTTCTTGGGCCCGGCCTAAGGACTTCCTCTTCACCTTTGAGATGACTGCAGCTACTCCTCCAGCGAAGGACTGGCTGCTGGAAGAACGGGCTTCTGGGCTCCAAGGGCGCCAAGAACACCTCGGCAAGGGACCCGGCGCTCGGCACTGCGAAGGGCACTGGCCAATTCACCATGATTCACTGTGAGTCACTCAATATCACTCTGGTAAGATTGGCAAGATTCATCTTACCTGACTTTGGAACTGACAAAAGACAGCTAGCTCAGAAGCCTTGGGCCGAGCCGCTCGTGGTACATTTCCGGATTTATAAAGAGGCTCGTATTGAAAGAAATTTCCAGAGGATGGAGGGGAAGACTCTAAAACATGAGTCAAATTTCAGTTGCACCATCTTTGACATTCTTTTGACCGATGATCAAGTCAAGTGTTGGGAAGATCCAGGGCACTGTGCGAACTCGCTGAGCGAAAGGTCGGCCAGTTGTCCACTGTGTCGAAGAGTGCGAATCAGTGTGGCAGAAAGCTCCGACAGTCGCATGGTGCTGGGAACACGCAAGGGACATATGCATTTCCTTGGGAGCCCGTGCTCAATAAACATCAATAAACCTTAACCTGGTTGGTGGTCTGAAACCATTTCATCAAACAATTGTCAATGGACAAACTCTCCCAAGATGATGGATGTGTTTCCCTCATCCAAAATTGATTTTTGTCTTTTTCGCTCTTGGGACACCAAGGTGGAAACCCATTGATATCTAGGTAGGCTCCATGTCATCACCACTTCTGCATCGACCTCACTTAGACCATCTCGGCACAAAGCAAGAAACACATAACATACAGGGCGTCAGTTGGCCCTGAAACCTGCTTGTCTCCGCCAAAAAAGAGGGACACAAAGGGACAGCATCTACCCTCTGGTAATTTAACATAGCTATTGAAAATGGCCATTTATAGTGAGTTTTCCCATTAAAAAAGGTGATTTTCCATAGCTATGTTAGTTTACCAGAGGGTAAATATTGTATAGTTCAAATACCATTTTCTGATGTCATCAAGCATATTCAAGAAACCATTCATCTCCTTGATGCACTTGAACTTCCACGGATAAGATGCGACGTGCCACGAAGACCATGTGGCAGCCTCCATCGGCCATTCCCAGGCGTGAGAGACGCGCAGTATCGAGACACTGGGTGAAGTGACCAAGGAGTGCCTGTGGACTGCCGGATCAGCATAAGAACTGTGTTGTTCACGACAATTGTTGAACAAAGATGAACAAAGATGAACAAAG
>Ga0126342_10021899_pt1 | contig 10609 bp, 7 predicted proteins | sample Cyp1metagenome_FD_92528 | JGI IMG/M metagenome (GOLD analysis project Ga0126342, IMG submission 92528) | Coral microbial communities from Lord Howe Island, Old Settlement Bay, Australia - Cyphastrea 1 metagenome | ecosystem: Host-associated > Invertebrates > Cnidaria > Coral ...
TATTATATTATATAATAATACTGTATAATACTATATGATTTATATTTTTTATATTTGTATATTATATAAATATTATATGTTAAATTATATTATATTTATCAATATTTTATATAGTATATGATATGCATTTAATTACATTATGATTATAATATATATTATATATATTATATATTTATATTTATATATATGATTATATGATATGATATATGATTTGATTCTATGATATATTGTAAATTATATTATATTAAATAAATATAATTTAATTTATTATATTATATATGTCACATGTCATATTAAAAACTAGATTATACAACTCTGTATGTTCCGTGTCACATCAGTTGATTCAGTAGCATCGGCAATTACCTAGTCATTGTACAGTACAGTACAGTACAGCACAGGAACCCCCCTATCAGAATCAGAATCTTTCCAATACCCACACAAGCGTCTAGATTTTTTGAGTCTTGAGGGGGGGTTAAAATGAGCCCAAGCACCGATGGCCCATTCCTCCAAGATCAAACCCTTGACGAGCTTTCCCTGATGGTGGATTGATTGCAGTTTTTTCGCTGCCGGAGTGGGCTTGTCGTGCTTCTTCAGCAATGCCACTGGCCACATGTAACCTAGGATCTGTTTGGTAGAGATGCCGCTCTCCTCCACCGCTGATGTAGACGTAGCAGTGTCACCTGAGCACGAACATGTGTGATTATATAATTATATAATATAAAATTATTTATTATTATATTATATTATATTATATAATATATAGTTTATAATTTATAGATTGCATATTCAATGTCAATATCAATGTCAATTTCATTATCATTATCATCATCATATATTAAATTAATATATGATAATAAAGTCGTTGTATAAATTAACTAAGTTGTTATAAGTTATAAGTTTAAGTTAACAGTTAAGTTATAAGTAAGTTATAAGTAAAGTCTAAGACATAGTCAGAGTCATAGTCATCATATAGTCATGAGTCAGAGTCAGAGTCATAGTGTGATAAGTACAGTAAAAACAAATCATATCAAGTAGAGTCTGTAGTATGGAATGTGATTCAGATATGATTTGAATCTGAATACTGAATATGAATTGACTATGAATGATATGAAATGATATTACAGCAAGCTGCAGCATACGTACTGACAATACGGATTGTGTTTGATTTGTGAGTTAAAACACTTACAGATAAAATCATAGACTTGTTTTGAGTAAGAATCAAAATCATTGTGATAAGTTAAGCTAAGTCAGGTTGATATTGATGCCAGGGAACATTTTGTAATTACATGTTACATAAATGCTGCTGCAACAAGAAGGGAACACCCAGAACAACAGTTTCATGAAGTTTCATGTTTTAACTACAGCAACTGGCATTGATTAGGTTACGGCAATAAGATCCCGCTCTAACTTTAAAACCGTTGATGTTTCACAAAACTGAATTGTTCTTTTAGTCGCCTGCACCTTTCTCACCCTGAAGACGTCGTCTCTTCCCACCACCCTGGCGCTCCTCGCACCACTCACTCCTGGCTTTGAGACACTCCGTCTTGTAGACAGGATCATTCAACTTTTCGTTCAGCTCATGGTCGCGATGTTCCCCATAGGTTGGATTGTTCCTGATGAAACCGTAGCAAACACGGCAAATCTGCGCAGAAGGACATCTCCTTTGCAGAAAGGTCTTGCCTGTTTTGTCTAATGGGTCACGGGTTTCCCCAAAGGTTCCACCACATTTTCTACAATCACCATTGGACGAAGCGGGACGCACCATCGCTGCAACTTTGGATTTTTTGAATCCTGGAACGGTCAATACTTTTGGGATCACGAACCACCTATGAACTCAGCAAAATGCTTCAGGGTAACAAACATCATTTGATCAAACCACGTCACATGCAAAATGATGTGAAAGTGTGACAAAAACATGCCCCAAAGAAAAAGAAGGCTTCACTGACATTTGTTTGTCAGTGTAAATCGCAAAACATGGAAAAACCTGAGACCTCAAACCTTGGATGTGTCAAAGCAGAACTCATGACTCATGTCATGTCTCATGTCTCACCAATGAAAGCACTGTGATAAGATAATGCACCATGTCAGTTCACTTCACTTTCATTGGCCAAAGAAGAGTCATGAGAGAAAAAAATGATTGTCAATTCTCAGCTGTTTGTGATTTTGATTGAATACATAATACAGTTCACGCCACAAGTCTGTAAGTACAATAGCGCTCGCCCTATTGTTTGTCGCATCCTTCTCAATCTGCTAGATCTCTTTCTGACTCACATGTTTTTGGAGTCTCTTCTATCCATCTAACCTGTTACATATCGTAACCCTAAACGCTTTCGCAATTAGTGCTTGGTCGTCGTGTTGAGACAAGCGGAAATGCAACAAAGATAGCCTGGGAGTACCACTCCAACCACAAATAAGATAAGAACTATGGCCCTGACCCCAACACCAGGTTTCAGCATAAATAACAAGACAAATTCAGTGGTTTCCAAAACTAGAAGAACGGAGGATAAAAATACCTAGGGTCATAGTAACAACTCAACAGCAACAACAGGAAGTGGTACTGAGCAGAACCATGGCACAAAATCTAGCACTGCAGGCACTGTCACTTGAAAAATTGCCTACAAACATATGCCAGGTCCCGCCAATTAAGGCAGCACCCACCCGTCTATCACGAGCCGACCCTATCGTCCGCTCACTCCAAGTCAAGAGGAGGGATCCATTGCTTCCAATTGGGAGATTTCGATGGGGACGCACCCTTGCGCACCTTTGCTTCCCAACCGGCTTCCTCAAGGCCCATAGGCCACCACCTAAGTTGCACGAGGTAGATACTGGATACGGATACTAATATTCCAGAAAAAAGAGTTTGTGCTTCTGAGATTCTCTCTTTTACTCTCTATCTCTCTCTCTCTATCTCATCCGAAATTGTCAAGAGTGCCTTACTTTTTTGCTGAACTTGTGATTTTTTTGGTAGAGTAGAGTAATGATTGAAATTCCGATTCTGCTATTCTGATATTCTTGCATGTTGGTTAAGCTGAATTCATACTACCCAAAAACAACTTTGGTCACCAGTAGTAAGAAGTTGCTTTGGATTTGAAACCACCAACGTTGATTTAGTGAAAGTAAATTGTCAATTTGTCCTTCACTTTTTCTGAACTAATCTAAGCAGCAAAAACTATTTTAGGTTGATATGATTTGGTTCTCGGTTCATCATATCATATCGTATAGTCTTAAAAATGAATAATATAAAATATAAAGTAACAAAATGGGTAAACCCATTTTCCTGTCACATAATTTCAGACAAAACACTTGGACCAGCTCGTGGCGGGGGGGCAATTGAATGATTTGTTGTAATTCTTCATGTCATCCCACTCCCCATAGATTTCGCACATAGCATCATGAAACAACTTCTTGTTCGGGATGCGCTCTAGGCCGACGTCGATTGCGGGACGTTTCATAGAACGCGATGTAGAAGACGTAGACAAAGAGGAAGCAGACTTGCCTTTGTCAATCTTTTTGATGACCTTCTTCACAGACTTGGGAGACTTAGTAGAAGTAGAAGTCTTAGAGCTCAAAGACATGCGTTTCATGCTCGTCACAACCTTCATGACCATGCGCGTCGTAGGGGACTTGGGAGTGCTGGGAGACTTGGAGGACTTCGAATGTACACTCATCTTGCGAGAAGATGATGGACTGCCCTTGCTCCGATTCTTCTTCCCTTTGGGTGTCTCAAACAACAAATCGTGGGGTCCATCCTTTTTTCCTTGGGGTGTCTTGGGGCTCAGGTCCATTCCACTCATGTCAATGCGCATTCCCCTTCGAAGTTTGGGACGGGGAGATTCACCAAGCATCAGTGTCGTTGCCCGAGATGAACGGGTAGAAGAGGAAGGTGACAATGATGAAGGAGAGGGCATCGCTAAGTGCTAGGCTAAGCTAGATTCAAGGATGGATCCTATTCCTACTACCTGTTAGCAAAATGCGTCTGGCAACAACAAGATCTCAGTGCATCATGCAAATGAACAACAATTGGCAAATCCATCACGACTTCATCATACAACCATATCATAGAATCTTAAATCATAGACGTGGCATGCATACACTGTACACTCATACAATACATAATACATATATATATATATATTATATATAATTATATAATTATATAATTATATAATCATATAATCATATAATATCATAATATTACCTCATACTCATACAGTCTGCATACTTGATTCTACGTTTTCCAAATTGGAGATGAACTTGCTTGTTCAAATGTTGGTTCCCCAGTGACAGAAGTTAACCTTTGTTCAAACAGCTAAGTACAAAACAACATATGTCCCGACAAAGATGCTCCAAAAATGACCCAAATTTGACCTCCTGCAGACTCCCGGTAATCCCACAATTGGCAAAAATGTTGCCAAAAATTAACTGATAAATAACTCCAGTTAACTGATAAATAACTCCCTGCTAACTGATAAATAACTCCCGGTTAAGTGATAAATAACTCCCTCAAAATAAGTGATAAATAACTCATTTTGCTGCAAAATGAGTTATTTATCACTTATTTTGAGGGAGTTATTTATCAGTTAGCCGGGAGTTATTTATCAGTTAATTTTTGTCCAAAATTGTCCCATTTTGGGTCCCCCAAAATCCTCCAAAATTGTCCAAGAATCATTCCACATTTCTGCCAAAAAATCTGGGTCGGGAATGAATGAAATCCAAAGACACATGTTTGGTGAACATGGCCAAGAGTTGAACAACATGTGCAACACTGTTTGCAAGTCGCTACTACCAAAACTCACACAGCGGTCCCCAAACCCAGATTCACTCTAGCAGCATACACTGCAACTTTGTTTCCCATCACACTTGTCGATTGTCCCTTGGTCGTGCATCTTGCTAGGATTTGTTCATGATCGAACACGCATGCCGATACTCTTCTTTGAATCTGAAGCAAGTAAAATTACTATATTGTAATAATATCTGTAAGTAATATGTAATATCTGGTGATTATTACGGGAGTGCATGTTGCTAGGATTCGTTCATGATCGAACACGCATGCCGATACTCTTCTTTAAATCTGAAGCAAGTATCTGGTGATTGTCACGGGAGCAATTGCGTGACTCCAGTAGCCAATTAAACAATAGATCTGAATGTGTCGAAGACGAAATCCAACATTGACAGTTGGAGTGAATCTTGCAAATAGCATTCAAATTTCCATGGTTGCTTCTTGTATTCAGCACAAACTTCAAAATTCCCAAGAGTTTCTCTCGAGAATCTGCCAACGTGCGCTCAACCATTTCTGCCAAAACGGCACCCCGTTTTATGTGCCGCACTTCAATGGTATAATCGGAACCACTAGCAAAGATTTCAGTTTTAATTGATTGTTCATTGGAAGACCCTGCCTGAATAGGTTCCTGACCAGTTGCACCAACAACTGTTGCACCACTGCTGCTGCCAGACGCGTCCATGTTGTGCTTGTTCTCAATGTTTTGCTGGTCCTGCTGCCAAAACAGATAGAAAACAAGCCATGAGACTAAGTCACAGTCATACTAGACTATACCGCGGGTCCTTGATACAATAGGTGGACAAACTAGACTGCAGATGTCATAATATAAATTATATTATTGATATTATATAATTTGATATAATATAAATTATAGACTATAGTTATATAATATATTATATAATATATAATATATAATATATATTATATAATTATATAATTTGTAGATTATACATATAAATATAAGACAGTATAAATCATTTAATAAATTACATTTAATATGTCAAGTAATATATTATATTATATAATATATTATTATCGTATGTAATAAACAGTTTTTTGTAATAAGATAATACTGTTAAACTACACAATAGCAAATAATAATTAGAAATATAAAATATATTTTAATATTGTTATTTCATAGCACTGAATTGTAGTAAAAATGGCCAGTTGATTGTATCGAATTGTTCAAACATGTATTGATCACCCAGTCACACACCACACCAAATGGATCAGTCCTCCTGGGCGCTCGAAGATCTTGGTTTCGATGAAGAAGATGAACCTTTGCCGAAGGATTATGTGACTATTATTTATTAACATTATATATTATTATATATATATATAAATATAAATATAAATTATTATTATTATTATAAAATTATTTTATTACATAAATCATAATTATAATTAATTATATTATATTATATATGATGATGATGATGATGATGATGTTGATGATGATGATGATGATGTATTATTCCATGAATATGTTGTTTATATATGTGACATATATAAATATATTATATAATTATATAATTAATAATTATGATTATGGAGGATATGATGTTAAGTTATAAGTTATATTATCACATTTTATTTATCTCTAATTTATATTTTTATGTTAGTGTGATATGGTATGATATGATATGATACAGAAATTGTTACTTGTATCATAGAATGATATATAATTTAAATGATGTGATTATGATACGATGAATAAAACACTATTTATATTTATATGATTTATAAGTTTCTAAGTTGTAAGTTTTATATTTATATAATTATATACACCATGCGGCCTGATATGATATGGTATGATTCAGCATGATTGATATGATTGATTTGATATGTGACATGTGCAATATATTAAGTTATATTACAAATTATAACATATATCATATAGCAATATATGATATATGATTATACTATAAAATAATATATATATATAATAATATATAATATAATTTATTTATATAATATATTGGAGTATATTATATTATAATTATAATATATGATTTGATGTTCATATATGAGTCGAGTGATATGATTGATAAGTTGTGAAGTTGCACATGTAGACTATACCGACCATCCAAACGGTAGTTCTTGATTTATGATTTGTATGATTTGTATGATTAATCAACTTTTTGTAAGTAATGCTGCAGCTGTAAACTAGTCATGATTCATGAATGAAATCAGAGAATACCTTCAAATTCTAAATCTGGAAAAACGTGAAACAGCACAAGTTCATCCTGAAAATTACCCCATGCAGAGAAACAACAGTTGAAACAAATAAGAACGTGCGTTTACATAGTAGTTCTAATGACAAGGTTCCCACATCTCACCACATCGTTGACAGTAGACACTAGAAATTGCACAATGTCGCCCAAAACAAAATGAAAGAAAATTGTGCCCAACTTATTCTTATTGTCCATTGGGTTTATGATTCATATGCACCCTGGGAAATGAATGCTAGAGAAATTAAAAGCCTCAAAATCTTTCCCATGTCCATCTCTGCCAATCCCACAATCGGCTAAGTCATTCAGTAAAGGAACTCCCTTGCTGCGACTGGCTGCAAGTTGCAGGTGCAGCGTCAGCGTCGATGGATAAACCAGTATCTACCAAGACATCCCCGTCGGACTCACTGTCACTGTCACCCCCGCCGAAATCGACACCCCCCACTTGGTCTTGGGCATGACGATGCTCATTGATATCAGCGGCTTTGTGCACTGATGCACAGAACTGTTCAACATCTTGGAAAACTGCGAGATCTTCGGGGGAAAGTAAGGTACGCAAACATGGATCATTCAACAAAGATTCTGGTTGGCAATCAGGTGTTAACTCATTGTTTTCCCTGTCCATGTCATCTGGGTTCTGTTCTTTCTTTTTCTGTCTTTTTTTGGCTGGCCCTTTGTTTGGTTTCCCACAACAAGACCCTTCCAACAAAGACAAAAGGTCAACCTCCATTGTGTTGAAATCAGAATTGGATTCAGCAGCACGACCATCACCTAGGGGAAGCTCGCCAACATCCTCATCGTCATCATCATCACCCAAAGCATCCATGTCAGTATCTTCATGGCTCTTTGCGACCAGTGTACCAACATCGAAGTCGATCCCAAGAACCTTCACGACCGATGGAAGAATATCTTCAAACTTCAGCAAACCGACATTAATCTCATCAGCGTAGTTGCTAGGGTCTGATACGGTGGGCAAATCAAGAAGATGTTCCACAAACTCATCTGTTGCAAACATTTTCAACGCACCAACTTTGTTTGCCTGGACTGGAAGATAAAGAGAACCTTGCGGAGTGATATACGCCGAAGTGGCCAGTTCCAGAATCAACCCACAAAATGGATCTGGATCATCTTCATCCCCTTCCAACGCAACATTGAGCAAGCAAAAAACCTCTTGAGGTTTGTGAATGCCAGATTGAGCCGATGGTGCAGTCATAAAAGCGAACTGCACAGTAGTCTTCCCCAGTGAGTCAACGACTTGACATGCACCTGCAGAAAATGAATTTCCTACTACATCGGAGTTTCTACAACTACAGTGATAGATGTGATGCAGTAAGTAAACACAATAGATCACTTGGGGTCAATTTCATGATATTATAATAGAACTTTTCTTCATAGTATCGGAACATATCATGATCGAAACATAACAATGACGGTGACGTTAACCAATAACTTCAATAAATAACAACCAAGAAGTAAACTTTACATAACATGCAGCCAGCATACAATACAAAAGACTACAGTACGGACCTGTACAGTACAGATACATACAGATACTGATGCTCACAAATCAAAACTTTCCTCAATTGAGAATTCTGAAACAAAACCTATCTGGGTGATTCTTGAGTCTGGGTTGAATCATCGTTTGAACATGCCAAGCCAAGTCGTCCCCAGCAAACAGAAACAAAGTGAAACAACACATCACACAACCACGTAACAAACGGAACTTAACTAACAACATAATGGTAATATAATATAATATAAAAATAGAAAATAAATAATGAAGTTGAGTGACATAGAGGATCGTAACCCACAGCTTCTTTGACACCTCCCAGATCTCTGACAAGTTGATGGAACAAGTCCTCAACTCTTTGATGGAATGAAATCCGCCTTGGGTCAGTGAAATTTCTGCACAACTCTCCGCACACGCCCTGATGCACGACACGCTCAGGAAAAATGTCGTTGTCGGGGGGACGTGCAATTCGCTCTGACTCAACTCTGAACTTGGCCTCTGCCGCCTTTCCAGAAAGACCATTGCGTGCTAACCCTTGAAAGGCAGTCTCCAACACATTTTCACTAAGAGGAAACGTGTGCTTACCGGGCAGTTCCTGTCTCAATTTCTTTCCAGCTAATTGCACTACGTCTTCCAAAGTAGAAGCATCTGAAACAGCGCTGGTCAACTTTGAGTATGGAACAGATTGCACGTGAAAAAAAGGTGATTCCTTCTGTTCATCTACCAGAGCGACATTGTTCGCAGTCTCATCCCTCTGCGCGTTCCCAGTTTTCTCAGCTTTCTTCTTGGCCCTCTGAAGCGCAGCATTTGCCTTTGATTCAGAAGACATATACTCATAGATATCTTTTTGATCTTGTGGAAGAGAATTGTATGAATCCTTCACTTCATTCCAGACCTCTTTGGAACAAGGGTTGAAGGATTCATTCGCCATCTTGCCTTTGAGATACCGGTGCCGAAAAAGTTCCAGTGCTGATTGACCCTTTTGATATGGTTTCTGACTGATCACCTGCAATCCATCCTTCTTGAAATCCTGATTTAAACAGCTCGTCTCTGAACTCTTGCAGCCTTGTAAAACCTGAGCCTCTTCATAAAAAGACTTGCATTCCTTGTTGATGAATTTCGATGCAATTGAGTGAAATGCACTCCGGGCCAGAACCCGGTTTCTGCTATGCATGGCTTCTACGTCTGCCATGCTTAATTGTAATGTAGCAGCAGTGTGATACATTGTTTGTCTCCACTTTCGTGTTTTCAGGTCATTCGATGTAACCCCCATCTTTTTCATTTCTTTACAGATCCCTGAAGACACACAGCAGTGTTTTTTCCGATCCCATGTTTGGAAGAACTGGTCCATGGTACCTGTGTCAGCATTTGAGTCTCCACATAGAGTCAATTGAAATTGCTCACTGTTGAGGTATTTCACATGTCGTCGGAAACACCAAGCACTAGCCAACAAAAAGACACGTCGCAATTCCCGAGTTTTCGCTGGTTCGCCCAAACAGAAGTCTTCAAATGTAGGATACCCACTGTTGAACCACAATAGCAGCAAGCGTCCACTGCCCTCAGAGCACATCAGCAACGACGCAAAGAACTGCTGAACCTGAGTCAGAATACTGTATTTGGGATCCAAAACCTTGTACGAAGGAGGACGTTCACGAGCCTTTAGGCTTGAACCTGATGATGGTCACTGATGGTGTCTGGAAGGAAAAAAACAGCATTCATATAACTAAATTATATTATATTATCATAGTATTAAATTATATTGTATTACAATATTATAATATATTATATTATTGTATTATCATATCATATCTGATACTGTACTATCTATTATTATTTTTTAATTATATATTATATTATATTATATATTACATATTATTTTGTTTATCATTGTTTGCATAATGAGAATGATTAAAACTAAAACATATTATCAGAATCATTTATTTTTGTTATTACAATTTTATTTTACTGATTGTTTATTACTTATTACTACTTATTACATATATAACAAAATTAGACTAAATTGTAGTCTCTTGTATCTTATAATATGTGCTTTTATTAACTATTATATATTTTTTTACATTGATAAAA
>Ga0126342_10021900_pt1 | contig 10608 bp, 10 predicted proteins | sample Cyp1metagenome_FD_92528 | JGI IMG/M metagenome (GOLD analysis project Ga0126342, IMG submission 92528) | Coral microbial communities from Lord Howe Island, Old Settlement Bay, Australia - Cyphastrea 1 metagenome | ecosystem: Host-associated > Invertebrates > Cnidaria > Coral ...
AAAAACCCTGCAAAATCTTGCTATGTACAATGTTTTTTTCATTTTTGGTCGTTTTTCCATTGCCGGAAAGCTACCAAAATGACCCAAAATTCCATTTCAATACCCTCTTGCGCTCAGACACCCGCAAATCTTCGAAAAATGTCGAAAACACCACCTAATTCTGGTCTCGGTGCGAAACCGTTTTTGCCCCCCCCCAGCTAAAGCTGATATAGGGACTGCTATATTAACAAGTGTGATTGTGAGCATTTAGTGTAGCTGTTTCCCCCCAATAAGCACGCCTTCACCGCCAAAGCGGTGTGGGCGGATTTAAAAGCTGCTTGTAGTGGGTGTGTGCTGGCTTGGGCTGTGGGATTTGAAACGGCCGCCCGCCCGCCCTGTGAGTATGTGCTTTTGTAAAACATGTATTAGCGGAAAGTTATTGCTGTGGGTTTCTTGGTGCATACCTTAGCCGCAAAGCACCACATGCCAAGTAAACTCTGTGATGGTTTTGTTCTTGGCCGTTCGCCCTTGAATATTCGACTCGTGCAGATGAATTTGTTGGCTTGTCCTTTGCTTTGTTTTCTGTTTGCTTTCAATGTGCTGCAGCCCTGCTACGGGGCTGATCCTTTTGAAGATGCCGCCTCATTGCCAGTGCGGCAAAGGTTGGTGTGTCCCACCCTGCTTCTTGGTGTCTACTTGTTTCACAGGTGGTGAACGCAAGATATGATTTCCAAACCACGGCCGAAGTTTTTCATGCGCATGCGTGGGCCCTTGTGTTTTGCCACGGCTTCAGGATTTGTCTGCTGCCAGCCGAGGAGCACTGCTCACCAAAGGCTCCGAAAGTCTTGAATTCCACGGGGCCAGCAAAGCAAGCCTAACTTGCTTCAAGGTCTGTTGAGTTTCCGCGGTCGGTCGCAGCGCATTCTAGACGAAATATCCAATGTCGCGTCTGCTTATGAACACTTTTCAGGTACAATGGTTGTTTGTGGTTGGTAGTGAGCATAGCTTCTTTGAACATTCATGCCCGCCCAGGTGACACAGAATCAATTTTGGACACCTTGGACCGGGCCTGGCTGTGTACCATGTTTGTTGCGGCCAAGGGATTGGTTTCCTGTCAGGCGGCAAGGATGAGACAAGGGCATTGAGTGTCGCGAGTTGTTTGTGGAGAAGATCAGCCATGCTGACACTGGATCGAAAAATGTTGGTGATATGCCGCATGCCTTTAGAATCCTTTTGGCCGATTGAACAAAAATCTGTTTCTTGGATGTGGCAACAAGGTTGACGGGCATGACATGATGAAGAAGAAAATAAGAAACGAATGCTTTCATGCAAAGTATAGTGTAGGACCGGACCAAAACGCTAATTGCGAAGTAAAAAAAGTAAGCGGAATACAATGTAATGAGTGAGCAATATACATGACATGATTGCTAAGAGGCGATAGAACTTCTCGCATCTCATTTCATCTTGTCTCCTGCCATGTTGTGCCGTATCTTGATCTGCCTTGGCGCCAAACAAGCATGGTTCCCACGCGAGTTGCAGCTTGTAGCTGCACAACCCAATAGAACTGCGACCAATCATGTTAATGTTGGCTTCTCCATTAAGAAAAATGTTGAAAAAAGCAGTGCAATGTTGGTGAGGTTTCAGCAACATCAGGATCAAGGTTTCAGCAACGTGGAAAAAGAGAAGCAACGCAATAGAACAGCGAAAAGCAAAACGAGATCCGGATAAATTTTTGTGACTTTCCAAGAGCGCCAGTGGTATTGCCAGCAATGACGTGCCAAAGAAGGGTGCTAGCAATCAAGGTTCGCTTCCACAAGCTCTGCAATGCAGGATTGGTCGCAGAGTCCACGAAATCATGCACATGACCCCGTGGCGCTGGACCGGCGTACAAAAGTACGTGCCTGGCTCACCCCCAGCGATTACGTGCTTTGCGAATTTCCCGTCCGTAGCGACTGTAGACTGTAAAGCGCTGCGTTGTTGCTTGTGGGGGTTTGTCGATGCCTTTCATTCTGCGTGACATGGCGCTCAAGTTACTGGTCAAACTTGATTCAAAACCTTTTGCTGTGTTGGATTGATTGCCAGATTGGTACGAATGCATGGCCAAGCAGCTGACTGCTTAACGCTTTGTGATCTTTGGTGCAGGCGAGTTGTTGCGAGAAACCCACGGTCTTGCTACTTCAAAGCTCTCTTGGGAGTTGATCCAGGGCTGTTGTCATTTTGGTAAGCAACATGAAGTGGTTTCTTGCTTTTGTTATTTTGCCATTGTTCGTGCATGCATTCAGAATAGTGCAGCATGCAGCTGTACAGAAAAGTCAAGAAGCTTCTAGCATTCCATCCATGGACGATTTGCAGGAGCTGAGGTTTTGTGTCAACGCAGGGATTGATGGCTCGGCGAATGTTTGCTTTGGAAGCAGCTTGTGATCTAGTCTAGCATGTTAAAACGGTTAGCCCTGCACTGAAGGATCACAAAGGACATTAGTTCAGAAATTTGTTGAACACATGTGTCCATTTTTCCGAGAACATTCGTTGTTCGTATGGCCTCGTTGTCGAATACTTCTGGGAAGGAGCTTGCTAGCAATGCGGAAGCTGTCGGGAATATTTATAGGCCAGTCGCTACGGAAACGGTTTGCCTTGTCTGCTTTGCAGCATACCAGGAGAAAGGCAGCTTCGATTCCTTCATTTGCTGACGGAAAACTGTATGAATGACAAAAAGAAGCAAATCAGCCGAGCTGTTGTACTACCGGTTGCACCAAGGGGTACGATCTCTCCAAGATGATGCTGTCAAGCAACTCTCTCAGCTGGCCCGAACTTGCCCTTATCCTCATGTCCAGAGTCCAAAGCCACAGCGACCATAATCTTTCTTTGTGAACAGCATGGAGCCCTTGCAGTGGAGTTTGCGCACTTGGCAGAGGTGGATGTTTTATTTCTTGCACATGACAAGCTCATGTGCTAGCTGTGCAGGCAGCCGCTGCCCATTGCCATGCCTGTGAAAAGAAGTGGTTTATTGATTTCTGTGCCGGAATTGCTGAAGTGCCGCATGCTGAGTTTTTGTTTTGAACAGCTATGATCAAATTTGTCCAGAGGCCAACTCCACAATCAAAGTTTGTAAGGCGTGTTGCAACTGATTATGTGCAAGGGGTGGACACAACCTGATGAGGGCTGCCGCGCCCCAGTGGAATATGAGGGGCCATGTGGTTCTATAGCACAGCTGAAAGAGTTTTCCAAGAAAGAAAAAATAGAGTTTGAAGTAGATTGTCAGGCATGAGCTAGATACACCTTGCAAAATCAACGCAAACAAGTGCCGCTTTTTGTTCAGGTATGTTTCTGCCGGAGAGCGTTGCCACGCATGGAAGAGAAGATGTTGAACCGCAATGGGAACGCATCAGCGTTCAGTGGGAGCCATGGTGTCGCAAAAAAAGAAAACGGACCACTCAAGTGATCAAGCCTCCGCTGTTTGCTATAAAGCAGCCATGCCTGCCTTGCAAATTCTCTGTTGCAAAGAAAGTGATCAGCCGAGGCAACCATGGTGTTTTGTCCAGCAAAAAACAAGTTGTCGGATCATGGGCGTTGTTCCACAACCATGTTCGGAGTGGGAAGTTGAGAGGGTTCTGCGTGCAGCTGCGAAGGCACCCATGCAGGGATCATGCTCCTACTCGGCAAGTTGGCGACACATATGTGTTGTGCATGCTGCACTTGGCGTTCTTCTTGTGCTTGTTCCCGCCGCGCAAGCCCAGGAAGTTGTAGCTCTAGGGTTGTTCCTTACCCGGCCGGTTTGAAAAGAAGCAGTTCTATTTTCTTCACAATGGCATCCTTGTTGTTGCTCGTTGCTTCCACAAGCTGCGCGTCAAGCGCCGACATCCCCCACCGGCTGCCAGACCCTGCTCCCATCACGGCCAGTCCCCTTCCTGCAGTGAGTGTGTTGCCTTATTGAAGTTTCAAGGTGCCTTTGGAAAGCAGCTTGTATAAGCGTGCAGCAGTCGAACTGGAAAGAACTTGCGGCAAAGTCTGTCTGGATGGGCTCGCCGAATTCAACCGCAAATTTGCGGGGGATGGGTTGGACGTGCCTAGTTGCAGTTTTGTTTGTGTTTAGCCTGAAAATGTGACATGTTGGAATAGTGCTGGCCAGGTTGCACTGGTGAAGTTCGGAAATCTAACAGCGCAAATATTGACAGAGGCAATGGTAGCATCCAGATAGTTGTGGCGTGCCCGCTTTTGTTGCACAGGCAGATGTGCAACAACATGACTTTGCTTCTAGCTTTCTTGCTAGCAATGCAAAAGCCAACGTCAACAAAGCAGCCGCACACTCCGCATTGCCAAGCTTTGACGAGCTCTTGTCGGACGTGGCGTGCAGTGGCGCTGCTTCGTACCTTGGCTGGAGATGGGCGATGTCTTTAATCTGTTTGGTGTTGGCGCCTTGCTGCTAAGGTGCAAGCTGAAAAGCTTTCTGGCGAATTCTTGCAACTATGGACGCGTTGCCTTGCAGGTTCGGCTTTGAACTACTAGTGCTGGCTTGACATGGTTAATGTTGTGTGCTCTGGCTCAGACTGTCTACCAAGGCAGGCCACAACTGATTTTGAGTTTCAGCCTGCGGGTAATGTGTGCCATGCAACCTTGCAACTTGATGTGGTCAGTTGTCAATGTGGCGGTGCACATCATGGGTGCTCCTTGAACTAGCAACGGGGACGATGCCGGCCAAGCCTCTCATTTTCATTTTTTGGAAGCTGTTCTCATTACATTACTTTGTGGCTGCATGAATATTCTTACGGTGAAAAATTTCGGCACAAAATGCTGAAAAGATTGCCAGCATGTTTGCGAAAGGTGAGCTTCTGCGCGCTGCAAGGAATTCCGCACGGCCCTCTGTGCCACCTGCGCCCATCCCAGAATGGAGATTTGACCAAATTGTTTTGACCATTTTGGGAGTAAGGCCTATTTGCATTTTTCCGTTGCTTGGCAGCAATTCGAACATGCAGCGAATAGAATTCAAATTTGGTTGCGTGCTTCAAAAGGTATGAAGTTTACAGCAAGCTCAACACAGGCGCAAAAAGACATTGCCATCCAAGTATGTGCGCACGACTCAGCACCATTTTTTGCAAGCAAGCACGCAGATTTGGGAAAGTGTGAAGGCAAAGCGTCATCGGCTGTTAAGCTTGAAAGCAGACGCAGAATGTTTGGCAGGCTGCCTCCCAGATGTGCATGCTTCACGGAGGCATTTAGAAGTTCGCAAAAAAGGCAAGAAGGTGGACCTGGAAAATTGACTGCCAAGACAGCATTCTGAACATGCATGGAAGCCCGTGGAATTGCTTCTGTGTCTTGTGAGTTGTTGACCAAGTCACCTTGATTGGTTTTTGCACTTAAACAACATTGTTGCCATCAGACGGTTTGCCGTGAAAGATCTGCACATCCAGCGCCGCTGATCTCAAAGCCTTGTGGGTGTGGATTGATTTTGATCCGTGGTTTACATTTTGACAAAAGAGTGGCGATGTAAACTGAGACACAAGTAAATAGTAGAAGCGTACATTGAGACAATCGTTAAATAGTTTAGCAAGTTAACATTGAACAGTGTGTCCGATCTCGGGTGGACTGTCAAGACTGGGCTTCAAGAAGACAGACGATAAAGGAAACTAGATAAAGCGGAAAAAACAAAAAGACAAGCAGACATGTTTGCATGTCTGATTTTGTTTTTTATTTTTGCCCCAGATAGTGAAGCTTTGAAAGTTCCGATTTCAAATTTACGAAGACTTGTATGTCTGCGTTTTGGAGCGGACATGTTGGTGCCGCTGCAGGGTGCTGCTTGAAGGTGCTGCTGTCAGAGTGGAGTGGAACCGGAAGCTTTGGGAAGGTTGTGAGAGGCTCTTGAAGGTGCTGCTTGAAGGTGCTGGAGGGTGCTGGTGTCAGGGTGGTTCTATCAAAGTGATGTGTGCGCTTTGGAGCGGGCTGGTGCAGGGTGCCTTGTGCCCTTTGGAGCCGGCATGCTGTTGAGGGTGCTGCTGTTGGAGTGGTGTAGGCGCTTTGGAGCGGCTGCCGCAGGTGTGTGCGAAATGTGCGAGCGCTGCAGGGTGCCGCTACAGTGGTGTGCCCGCTTTGGAGCTGCTTGCTAGCGCCGCTGCAGGGTCCTGCTTCAGATTGCTGCTACAGGGTACTGCTGTCAAACTGCGCTATGAAACTTGAAGGCTGATGTCGCTGCAGAGGGTGGCTGCGAGATGTCTATGGCAGTGTGGGCGCTGGACCCTGATGGAGATTACATTTTTGCCGGAGAAGAAATGCCAATGCCGAACGCTTGGTTGCTACCAAACAAAATCTTTTGCTGGCGTAATTTCATCGAACCAGCACCGCCGCTCCAACTTCCTCACCTTCGATTGTTTTGACAGGACTTGCGCGGTTAATTTGCTAATTGTTTGCATATCTTGCGAGCTTCTATAGTTTGAAAGTTTTAGGCCCAGATTTTTGCATTCGCTTGAAGCATGCGTGGCCTGTCACTCTTTCCTTCTTTGGTGCTGTGGCTCGTGGGAACATGTCTTGCCACCCCATTTGCCAAACAGTTTCTGTTTGATAATGGCACGGTAGAGTCTGCAGAAAGAGCGCGTGTGGAGAAGGTGCTTCTTTCCTTGGGACACTGACATGTGTGTTTGCAAATTTTTACCAGGTCTTCAGTAATGTTTTCCACGACTTTGGCTCTGCTGTCACAAATTGAACATGAAACGGCCTATCTATGCACCTCGGCAAAACCATATATGAGTTGGCAGGTCAGCGGGCAAATGTCCCGGGTAAACCGCCATTTTGCCGAGCATTTCAATGCAAGCTTGTTGTCGCGGGGGTCTGATTCTGATGTGAGAGCCTTCAATGTTTTTGCGCAAGGGCCTGGGCTAAGCAACAATAATAAGTAAGTTTGCACTTGTCAGGCTGATTATACTGCCTACAAGCTCATGTAAACAGTGAGCACATAACAGTTTGGGGCTGGTGTTTGCACTGCATGCTTTGCAGGCCGAATTCACCACACTGTGGTACAGCCTTGAGCCATCTATATGAATTGTGGCACCACTGGCACTTGCAGATATGCGAATCGAAGCGTTAACTGGGGAGCAAGCGCGATCTGTGTCATAATGCAAAGCTCGGGTGTTAGGTTTTGTGGCTTTGCTTCTCAGGTGACCGGAGTGGCTGCGTTTCCGGGGGGTGCCACAAAATCTTTTGGCAATGATTTGCCAAAGATGTGCGGTGCAAGTTCTTTTCTTTACGCAGCAGCAACTTGTGCATGTGGTTGTGAGGCTTGCAAGGTCTGCTGCGCAAGCCACCAGTCCAGGTGTTAACGCGCGATTTTCATTATGATCCCTCAGCAAATGTCAGAGACATGATTACTACGCAGGCGCTGCTAGCAGCATCCTGCCAGCAGTTTTAGCCAAACAGGCGCATGCTTCATGTCGTTGTTAGAAGGCAGATTTTTGCTTCCTTGCCGAGGCTCTTTCGATGGGTCTAGGGATGGTGCAGGTGATCATTGCCTGGGCCTTTGGGGGGCTTGCTCGATGTGACTTTGTTTTTTTGCATAGAAAGTTTCGCGCGCTACTAGCTGTCAATGCATGAATGCTACCAAGTGAGCATCCGTTTTAATCAGGCCGCCGTAGTCCACTTTGTTCCGCCTATGGTGTGATCAGCTGGTTCCTGATAAGTTGTAGTATCTACTTTGCATTTGTTTGTTGCCAGATCCCTCCTCCGTACCTTGGCTGCAGCAACGGGCATCGAGCGCAGTGAAGGAGCCAGATGGCATGTTTGCCAGGATTTGGATCTTGCAGCCCCTTTTCTGTATGCCAATGATAACCGGTGAACAAACTTGGGTGAAAACAAGCAAATCCAGGTTCGTCTGTGAGAAAAGTGTCAGGGCACAATTGTTTTGGCACCGTGCTCCACCCAATCCCGATGGTGGACTTCATGTTGGCTGCGCTCTGCAATCTTTGCATGCAACATGCCATGCTGAGATTTGTTGTTTTCTTCAGAATGGCTGATATAACTGACAGCATGTGCATGGATCTAGTCCGGCCACTTTGCTGCTGCCAGCTGTTGTGTTGACATGGAAGGCTAGATGGCATCATCAGCGGCTTTCCAAACACCTATGCTTCCAAGTCCTGCTTTAAATTTGGCATCTATTTTCCAAACTGCAAGAGCATTAATGTTTTGGCTGCATGGCAGGGTTGGGAAGACTTCAGATGCAGCCTACAAGGACATGCAAGATAAATTTGCTGCCTGACGGCTGGAATGAGATCACGAAAGGCTTGCTTTTCAAGCTTCATGTCAATGCACTGCTCGTCAATCTTGTCACTTGGCGGCAGCTGGTTGCAAATTTGATTCCCAAATGGCCTTTTCTGCTTTTGTGACAGCCCTCGCTGCACTACGCCCTTCAGCCGCGTAAGCCAGATTTGCTCATCATGCCTTGAAAAACTGGTGAAACCAGCGTTGCAGCAGGCTGAGTACATGCCAGTTGGTGGCCGGGTTCCTATGTGCTTTCCTTTGTGTCTCGGCAATGAAAATTTTGGGTTGCTTGAACAATTTCCTTCTTCCATTCCTTGCGCTTCATAAACTTTTTGACGTTGTGCAGCTCAGGTGCATTCTTCCACTTGTGCTTTGCCCAGGCTCTTTGGCCCCAGCTGCAAAGCCTCGGTGTGTTGTCGTTCCTTGCAGGCTTTTGGCTTGAGGATGTGATTGGCGTCTGCAGCATGGTGAACAAGTGTAACAAACCTTTTTGTTTGACTAAGACACAAGTTAGCTATTGCGCTTCAGGTTTCGGTCCCTCCACTTTGCACAGTGGTGCGCCTCTAGACAATCTGTGCATCTGAATTGCTCAAAGGATTTTGTTTTTCCTGTGCAGCAGGCTTTCTTTTGGAATGTGTGGAGGTTGGAAAACAGACACAGCCTGCTTCAAGCATTGAATTTGGTTTTTGAAGGGCCCCACCGCAATACCACGTATGCATCTTGTTACTGGCCGTGGCCTTCAGTTCATGCACTTGCATGCATGCAGGATTTCAACGATGCGAACCCATTTCCCAGTTCGTTTGTTTTAAGATTGAAACAAAGCAACCTTGCGCAAAAAAATGTTTGCAGGAGAGTGCCCGCCAGCAGACTACTTGTCATTAGATGCCCCAGAGGACCAGAACCGTTGGCTGGAGTGATTAAAAAGGGTTGACTATTGCTGAAAGACGAAATTGCAGGATCCTGGCTTGTACGACCCAATTCAAACAAGCTCTCCGCCCATTGCTGAAGAAAGGAAAGAAATGGTGCTGGGAATGCCCGAAAAGGAGGTTCACAGCAGAGGGAAACAACATGAGACAGAAGAAGCACATGGTGCTGCTGAAGTCCTGCCCATCAGCTTTTACTAAGATTGGTTGTGCCTTGACAAGGAGAAAATCGGCACCCAAGATTTGCCATTCTTAAGTTCGTTGAATGCGCGCATGACTTTCCAACGCCTCTTGCTGTGATTCTGTGATGTGTGGTGGAAATCGCGCGTGTAGGGGTGCCAGCAACTCACTGATGCTCTGTTCCTTCATCAAACGTTGGCTTGAAACAACTGCTCGCTTTTCCCATTGGTTGGGACGAATTGTGCCAAGATATGCTTTGCAGAAATAGTTTTTCGCTGTGGCATGTGCTTAGGCTACGTCGTGCGTGCTCGTGTGAAGTCGTGCGGAAAACGTGTCCTCTTCCGTTTCTGGTGCTCATGAAATCAGTGATGCTTGCGCTCTCCGGTCCGTAATGCAACAGGCAAACCCTAAGGGGTAACAACTGCTGCTTGTTTCTCATTGATCAGGTTTTTGAATCTGGCAGACATGTGGTGCTTGTTGATGGGTTGGTGCTGGAGAAAATCTTTTGCCTTTTGTTTTTCTTTTGTTGTTTTTCTTGTATGAAGGGGACAGTGCCGCCTTCTCAGTTTCAACTTGATCAAAAATCTGAAAGCCCCGTCAGGAATTTTCCCTAGTGAACCATGCCATTTTGTAAAAAGGCCTTTTTTTGTTGAGCGAATCATTTTGTAAGAGCCAATATTCTTTACAAAATGACGTCGGGGCCAGTCATGTCGTAACGCTATTTCGGGGGCATTTCAGGCAGCGCAAAGGAGAATATTGAAATCTTGACCATGCCCAGGAACCAGGTTTTCTTTTCCAAAACCTTCTGGGTTCCCGGGGAAAGTGGGATATGTGCAAGTTAGACATATTTCGAAATTAACTAGTCTATAAGACACAAGCTTAGAAGATGACTGGGCTTGGGGCCTGGAAAAACTAGACGACGGATGGCCCGAGAGCGTAGAGGAGCAGAGTCTTCTGTTGGTACTATGGAGACACTATAATACAAGACAATACGTTAAAGACTTTAGTAAAGATGTATGAAAAGGCAGACGAGAAGAATAGTATCAAGACAATATACTCTGAGTTGTTAAAGTTGAACGATTTCAATGAAATGAGCGTCCCAGCTGCGCGCACGCAACTTCTAAAGTTGACCAATGTTGCGTCCAGCTTGTGTCTAGCAAGTTAGTTTTTCAGTTTTTGACTTTTTCGTGGGTTTTGCATTGCCAGCGACTTTGTGTGACTTCGTATTTAGGTTGTGTCTATACCATGTTTTCATGATCGCATGAAAGGACAATGAAAGGAAATGAGA
>Ga0126342_10021901_pt1 | contig 10608 bp, 10 predicted proteins | sample Cyp1metagenome_FD_92528 | JGI IMG/M metagenome (GOLD analysis project Ga0126342, IMG submission 92528) | Coral microbial communities from Lord Howe Island, Old Settlement Bay, Australia - Cyphastrea 1 metagenome | ecosystem: Host-associated > Invertebrates > Cnidaria > Coral ...
TCTGGCATTTTATCTGGCATTCTGACGTTCTATCTACCTTCTATCTGGCATTTTATCTGGCATTCTGACGTTCTATCTACCTTCTATCTGGCATTTTATCTGGCATTCTGACGTTCTGTCTGGCATTTTATCTGGCATTCTGACCTTCTATCTACCTTCTATCTGGCATTTTATCTGGCATTCTGACGTTCTATCTGGCATTTTATCTGGCATTTTATCTGGCATTCTGACGTTCTGTCTGGCATTTTATCTGGCATTCTGACGTTCTATCTACCTTCTATCTGGCATTTTTTCTGGCATTCTGACGTTCTGTCTGGCATTTTATCTGGCATTCTGACCTTCTATCTACCTTCTATCTGGCACTTTATCTGGCATTCTGACGTTCTATCTGGCTTGTATTCTTGCATTGTATGTGACGTTTGATCTGGCATGCTCTCTGAAAAATCATCTGGCATATCCGGCCGGCTGGCATGGAAGCTCGCCTTTCCGTTCGGGTCTGGGGCCCAGAGAGCCTGCTCGCGATAGAGTGGGCGTGCAGGCTACGAAGCTGGCGAGGAAGCTGTCGATCACATTGGCTATGATCTTGGCCACTTGGCAAGGAGGATGAGCAGGAGGATGAGCAGGAGGACGCGGAGGAGAAGGAGGAAACACGGGATGCATTCGTACAAAATCTATAATAGATGCCCTCATCTGGCAGGTTGGCAAGAAAAAAAGCAAAGCTGGTCGGTCCGGTTTCCGGGCCGTACTGAAGTTGTTGTATGGGATTTATGACCGGTCCATGGCACTGAGCTCCCCAGCTACGCGCGCCTTGGACGCAACTTCTTGCCTGCCAATCTCCACAACTCAATGGCTTGTTGGTGATATCACCAAGCAATGGTGGAAATGTGAGGACTTGCAGCTCGTGTCTAGTTTGGTTTGACTCAAGCAAAACGTTTAAGCTGACACCCCCAACAGAAAAAGACGCAGAAAGTGTGTATCGACAGGTTTCGGGCTTGTAGAACCCATGCTGGGTAGTGCTCCGGAGGTCGATTCATGAATCTTGTGAAGCATAAGTGGGTTTGTCTAAAATTAGTGTATCATCATGTTCCCAATTAAATGAACTAAATGGTCTCCCCCAGTTCCAGACGCATCCACATGGCAAAAGCCCATCTCTTTCTCAGAGCTTTGCTCTGAGTTCCCCGCCTGGTTGTCCCTTCAGCTCCAGTAGAGAACTGCCAAGGCCCAACATTGCGACGTTGCGACAGGAAATCCACAGGGATCTTCCCAAAAACTGCTCACATCAATGGTCCATTTGATCTTCTCAGAAAGCCGATAAATATACCAAGCAAAAGCAAATGTTTCTGAAGCTCTTCGCAAGCAGACTTTCAAGTCTCAATCAAGCTCATGTTTTCGAAGATCTAAATAAGTGGAAGATTGTCTTTACTATCACTCCAACTTAAATCATCATTGCCAAACTAATATCATCGAAGGATCCTTCGTCAGTTCGTACCAGGTCAGGGGCCGCACCTCAAGGTGGTTGCCGATCTCCAAGAAGCACTTGGACAGCTCAACGATGTCCAGGTGACCTTGACCTCAATGAGCACAGCTGATTTTCCCTTGAAAGAACATACATATACAAAAATCATCAGAAAATCAAATAGATTCAGGTAAAAAGTGCCTGGCTTGATCCAAATAAACAATAATAAACATAATATGACCAACTTGAAACAAAAGGATGCACTGGCAGTCAACTTGCAACTTGAAACCAAGTTGCTGTTGCGCGGCACCTTCCCAAGACTTACCTCCAATTCTGGCTGGATGTGAAGCTCTTTACTCAACTTATGGTTCGTACAAGAGGCCTGATTATATCCATTCCATTCCTTCTATGAATAAAGTGAACGACTCTGCGTCGACAAGTCACACCATCCCACCTGGCCTGAAGTTCTTGGCTCAGTTCACTTCCTGGAACATCAGAATTCAATCAACAGCTCTGAAAATAGACCCACCAGCACGCTGCAGTATCACTTGCTGAAAACTTTCAAGAGTGTCCGGCTAAAAATCAATCGATTCAAGGCCCCAATGAAGGTCCCAATGAAGGCCCTAGCCCACCTGGCCTCATACCCCCCCAACCGCTCTCTCTGCCTTCTATCGCTTCTTGAAGTTCTTCCGGCGACAAGGCGCCTTTGCCGTCCTTGTCATATTGCTTCAAGTGGTCTAAGTAGTCCACCATTACCTGTGTGCATCACACAAGCAGAAGTCATCAGCACCGCCCTCCTGATCTGATGTTTGACCCGCCTGAGCTTGTCTGAAACATTTCCCCAACTTTTCCTGCGCAATGCTGTATGGCTGGCGAAATTGGATGAAATTAAATCTGCAACTTTCATTCAGATCATTCAGAGCTGAGTTTGAAGGTGACTCCTGCATAAAATGGTGAAACCTCTCTTGATCGATGCTCTTGGGACCACCCAGATCTTCCAAATACTTTTCAACCTGATTCTCGCGGCTGTCGAATCGCAGCTGACCAACTCAAAAACCAACAGCCACAACAGAAATCGCAGGTGTCCGGGCGCAGAATCTAGCACCAATTGCTGCCAAAGATCGGCATCTTGCGTAGGGTTCATACCAAGGACACGCATGGCATGCCCAAGTCGTTCGGCCGGAACTCCAGACGTCTGAGAGAAGTGTGCGAACACAGCATCAATGGAGCCAATGATCTGGTTGAACATCATGTTGTCGACCTTACCCACCAACAAGGTCCCGCACCGCTGGATTTTTGTTCGCGTTTCATCTCTGGGTTTGGAAGCCTGATGCATCCTGATTTATAGACTTCTGAGGATAATCTACTCGTGCTTTTGTGATAGGATCAACCTAGTCGAATTGCCGGTGTTGATGGAAAACGTATCACAAGCCATGAAGAAGAATCCCTGATTCCTCATCATCCGTTTCGATTGTCTTGCATCGCACCATGATCCCCTGCAACAAAATCCACCAAGTAATGGATTGAGGGAAAATTCTAACCAGAAACCATGGTATGAAATCTTCAATGGTTCCTGCAGATTTTCCCTTTAAGAATCAGCAACCGCCACACATTTCCCCTGGCATTCCCTGAGCCGCGGAACCGCAGGGCCACGTCCATCCGTGTCCAGGATCACCTCTGTTTGATTATTGCTGCTTCAAGCACCTGTATTCAGGATTTCCAAGGATGATTTAGGGGTACCCCCATTTATGGAAACCCCCATTCTGCCAGACTTAAGCTGCGTCAGATTTGAACAGAAAGCCAAGCCAGATCACCCAAGAAATGCGGCAACCCTTCCAGTACCTCGTCTGGATCTGCTGACGCAGCATCTTTGGCTGCCTCGCCAGTTGCAGGTTTTTAATTCCCGCAGTCAGGAAATTGGACATCATGAAACGAAACCGAGGTCATACTCTGACTTCCTCTATGGATCACAGCTATACCCCCAAATCTCCAAAGATCATCACAAATTAATATCTCTGGAGGTCTGGAAGTCTCGAAGCTGGCAACTTCTCTTGTCTCTAAAGACATTTGCTGCCCCAGCGTAGACAGGAATGGTGGCACTAAAGAACCGCCCAATCGATATGGCTCTTTGTTCTCACTACCTGTTGTGCTTTATGCTGCATGTCATGAAACACCATCACCAAATGCTCCCGCTGTGAGCCTCAGCAGCTGGCAGCTTTTCCAGGGCAGCCTACAAGGCTCGGCACCGGCTATTCGGCCACGATGTCAGCACACAGATGAGCCGGCGCAACACAGATTTCGATGTGGAAACATGCCGAGATCTTGTGAGTGAACGCGTAGACTCTCAAATTCTGAACATCAAGAACTGGGATGATATGGATGATATGGATGATACGCAACAGGATTATCCAAAGGAATATAGCTTGGATTGGCCGAGGAAGGTCCCCGGAGTCCCTGTTGGATTTGGCCTCGAGCTGGTCATTTGCAGCGTGCAATTCTTGCAGGTCATCCAAGGCTTTCAGAATTTGTTCCTGGCACAGCCCACAAGAGACCATGCAAATCATGCAAAAGAGCTCTGAGATACCAAAGGCCCCTGTTTGAATGGTTTGTCAAGCTGTGTTGAAACTGACCGTGATCTGATATGATTTGGGTATTCAAATACCAAGACGTCAACTCCCACATTTCGGAGATGCATCCAGCTGCATGGCTAGAAGCTTGTTCAAATCAAGACACGTTCGTCTCCAGAGAATCGGATGCACTCAAAATTCTGGAGGCCAAAAGACTCAATCTTCCAATGACCAAAATTCTTCCAATGACTTCAACTTAAACCCTTGGAAGCCATTCCAAACCATTCCAAACCATTCCAAACTCACTGATCTGGTCGATTTTGCCCTTTTCATCCCTTTTCCATGTTGCACACCTCAGCTGCAACGTCCGCAGATGTCTGAGCTTTTAGGTCTTCCAGCAAAGCTCTGACTTCCTGCGGGCCCCGATTCGAAGAACTGAGAACTTGTGGTCTTAACAACAAGCAATTCCTCAACAAAACATGTTCCTGTTGGCACAAAAGTCCTTTTGACGACTAGGATGTTGAGGTCAATTCACATATCGTACGTTGTGGTGGAATGGCCCCAACCCTGTGCCCTCTCCCCGTCCTTTTCCTGCGAGGAATCTTGCACCCGAGCTCTCAACTTCGCCACGTATCCCTGAAGTTAGTTAGTACCCCCAGCAAAGGTCGCTGCACTGCCAGTACCCCGCCAGTACCCCATTACCCCCACCAGTCCCAGGATTTCTTGCATTCCTATGGCCATTGTGGTGCCCTGTGCGATCACCATTTCCAGATTCACAACTCCGCAAACAGAACAGACTGAGAATCTTGGGATCCCCCCATACTCGCAGACAAGGACATCTTTCAAACTTTGAGAAGTCAGAGCCAGAAAGTTAATGAAAGTTATATGGAGTTATACGTTAATATTCATTGACAAAGATTTAGATCGGTCACGATTTGGCCAGACGATTGAAAAGTATGTTCCACTGCTTCCCACGAGGTCACTGAGAGCATCCAGGCAGAGCCGAACCTCCACCTTCTCCCGTGCCATGTTTTGCTTCCGAAGGTCATGGCAAGATGCCAACAGTTCGGCCTTTGATCCGGAAATCAGGTTCAAAAAACGAAACGACCTGCAGCCCTCACAAAACACGTGTCACTCTGAAAATCCAAAAGTATAGCAACAGACCACGCAGATCTTCTATGACCTGTGGGTCAGGAAAACGCAGATCTTCTATGTCCAAGGTGAAACCGAGGGGAAACTCCTAGCAACTCCTTGGCAGCTGGTGCTACAGAGGTGCCCCATGTGACAATGTGACATCGAGAGGCCTTCAAACCGTCTGAAGGTAAGGCGTCAGGAAACATCTCCTTAGCAATCGAAGCCGAGTCCCCGATGGGAACCAGTGGAAAACCGAACGTGGATGGTGTTTGAGTGGGGCTTGGATGGTTCTCATTCGTGTTCGCATCAAGTTGCAGTTTCAACAACGGCCCAACTGACCCAGATTAGACAGAACTTGACAAGTGAAAACCAAGCTTTGGCATTTACACCAACATGCCCGCTCGAATTTGCAGATTTGTAGACAACCACCACAAAACCCAGGTATTCGACTAGGACTCCCTGCAGTGGCCACATGGACATCATTCGAGGCCATAGGGCAGCCACTGGAGGTGCCGGACCCGGAAAATGGTGAGACTTCAGTGAAACAGCCCGAACATCGAAACTTGCAAAAAGAAGTCATTGGTGAATCTACTTGGTTGCCGCCCTCAAACCCTCATTTGTCCTCATTTGTCCTCATTATCAGTGGGTGGATTTTTGAGATCGCTAATTTTTGGACCTGAAAATGCTGAATCAAGGGATTGAACAGATATTTGCCATGAAAGAATCAAAGGATCCCCCTGGAGCCCAAGACACACCGGAATCTGGCTGTAAAATGCCTTGGGACCCTGAAACTGCAGCGGTTGATTGTCCACTTGGACGATAGTCAGATGGTCCAATCCGAACTCTTCGATGGTGTGATACCTCAAAATATCTCAAAATGGAGACAATGCAAAAAAATGGCCATAGGACTGCTAACTGGTGATTTTTACCATGGGAGTTGGGGGTACCAAGACCATCCAAGACCATCCAAGACCTGGTCTGGCTGGTCAAGAATTGGATTCCTAGGATGATGCTCATCCCCCAATATATTTCATAGATATTCATAGATATTTATCACCCAAACTAATATGATTGGGGATTATCATCCAGATTCAGCAAACTCTGTGAGGTCCTGTCATGGTGTACCTGAAAAGGTGGGAGACCGTCAAAGTGGCCATTTTCATGTTGGAAAAATATGAAAACCATGAAATTCGGGGCATTTTCCCAACACTTTCAGAGAAAGCCAGATGACCTCAAGAATTCTTGGTCACTTCCTGGTCCTGGATGTTTAAATTATGATCCACAGCAATTTGGCTCTCCGTCATCATGGCGGGTTGGAAAGCCCCTTTAATAGATGATGTTCCCAGTAGGAATGGGAATTTTCCGGGTGCTATGTTGGATTGCTGGAATTGTTGGGTCATCAAAACCATAGTGCAGACAGAATTGAAGGCTTGGTATGGCATGGACATGTATCATCCATGAATTGCCTGCTGTAGGTTTGGATCTCCCGAAATCGTGTCGACGTCTCCTGCGGACTCAGTCTCGGTTGCAACGAATTGCGGCCGCAGGAATTTTCCACCGCAGGACTCCGCCGATCGCGGACTCTTCGGCGGTTCATCTTCCATCACTCCTGGGTTCTGCGAAGCAGGCGGCATTATGCTAAATTTGAGGATCTTTTTCAAACGAACGGAAGAAACACATCCAAACTGCTGACCAAGTGGGGTCTGAAAGTTTTATAACTAGTACCAGAAAAATTCGGAAAAAACAGAAAGGCAAATTTTGCGGGTCTTGGTACCCCAATGAGCTCATGAAGCTATGTGCTGTGCACCCTGAAACCATCTCAGATCCAAGGCTCCCAGATCACCCCCAGAACCACTGCAGAAAACCTGGTTGGTCCTGGCTGGAAACGTCGCTTCTTAGAGGATTGCCCTGCAGAAATTGAGGGATTTCCCACTACAAAGCGGTTATTTGTTAAAACTGGTTGGATGGGAGGCACAGGAGACCTAGTGTCCAAGTGTCCATGGTACTTGCGGTCAAGGTGAACAGGCCAAAAGCAAAAGGTCATGAAACTCCACAAGCACAGGCAGACATATCAGAGTTTCAAATGCACTGTAGACTGTAGCCCATCCTTTTTAACACAAAGATAGAAACAAGAGACAAAAGCTCAACGAAAACGGACCGCTCGAACAGATCAAGTTGGTTGCATTGCAAGGTCAACCAAATTACCCGTTGTCATTTTTGAAGATGCAGCTTTCTTCACAGCAAGGCAGTGTTGATTTGTAACGGCACTCAAGGAGCTTCTTGGAAGTTCACAAGAGGAATCGCATCTGAACAAGGTGAAACATGTCCAACGAAAACAGAAAGAAAGACATTGCAAATAATGCAAGCGGTCTGGGAAATTCACTGGAGCTTGTTGAGTACAGCCTTAAAAGGACAAAATCAATGTCAGTGCTATCGGAGGTTCTTGCGTAAGACTATCAGCTTTGATTGGGTTCGGCTAAGCCTTAGGCTTTTCCTGCCCACAAAAAGACTGAAAAACCGATACTTTGCCACTCTCAGCTGATCACAGATGCAAATATCTGGTCGTCAACAGTCCAGTCCCTCATCTCCATCACCCATGGTGAACCATGTCTCGGACACACACAAAACATCGTTGCAGAATCATGTGTATTCATGTGTATCTATCACAAAAAAAAAACGTAATTACTGCCAAATCCATCCAAATCCCGTGCTTTCAAAGGATCATGTTTGCTGGTTTGCTCTTCCAAATCACCCGTTTTAAGATAGCAAACCCAGTTCTTCATCTTTGTCCGTGCTCAGCTGTCCCGTGGAACTACCTGCTTCAACTCCGTTGTGGTGAAGCTTCCCTTCATCCTTTCGTCCATGCGAAGTTGCGAGAAATGGGTGAAGCTCAGGACCACGAAAACGAGGAACATGGTCCCCAGCCAGATGAAATTCCCCACGTTGCGTAGCAAAATGAAGGGCGAATCCTCCACCGTTTTGTCCCCGCTACAGTTCTCGTAATCGTCCGGCAAAGGGAACTTGAGGATGAACATGAAATAGGAACAGCGGCCAAAGGTCACAACACCTGATGAAGTTTTCATGGGAAAAATCTCTGGGGAAACCATGGAACCAAATGGAACCTTTGTTTCCGTGAAATATCACGGTTTCCTCTCAATGGTGCCATCATCCAATGGACCGTGGCGAACAAAAAATGTGAGGCTCCACATGTGATGGTGTGTTGGAGTGGCCACTTGGCGAGAGAGAGAGAGAGAGAGCAATCATCGAAACTACCCTTTACCTATGGAAAGGGAATTAAAAACAGGGATGACAAAAAAGATGGCAAAGTAGATTACTATCAAAGGAATTCTGTGATTTCTCCATGAAGTTTTCCATTTTTTGAGGTTCAACCCCTGTAAACAAGGCATTTTTGCACATTTTTGCACCACGGCTGAACCCCTCCCTGCCTGCCATCATGAACATGGTCATGAAAAAGAACAAGAAACGCACATAGAAGTACCACTTTTGGAAGCGCTCCTGTGCCTGGTGGAATGGATAAAATAGATAAAGTACGTGGATCTAAACCAGCCAAAAATGGGGACTTCACCAACAACTGATGATCATCGAATCATCAATGGATTGGAGGGAAATTGTCAGGAAAAAAAAGTTTCCAATAATCAAATTTAACCACGGTTTTCCTGCAGACTTCCTGCAGACTTCCCCGGTTTTCCGGAAGGGGATTTTTTCCGTCCCTTAAATCATCTCACTGGGTGACAATGAAGTTATGCACTTCTGGGAATATGAACTAAAGTTACAGTAATTGATTTTAAAAAATGAAGTTGAACTATCAACATCTATCAACATCTATCAACATCTATCAACATCTATCAACATCTATCAACATCTATCAACTATATAGAATCTATCCACTGATGAATGATAAAAAAAAAAAAAACGACCAGGTGCAGTGTCGTCATCGAGGTTCAATCCTGACAAGGACAGGTATACCATAACCACCATCAAGACGTTGTTGCTGAGAAAGAGACTTGACAAGAAGACTTCCAGTCGTAGAGCGTCCGCGGCCGCGAGAGGGTTTGGGTCGGACGCAAAAAGACACTTTGAAAGCCGAAGGCTTGCCTCAGTTTCACGAGGCTAGTTGGGTTGTCGGTATAAACCAGAAATGTTCGATTAAAAAAAAAAACTTTCTTCGAGTGATCCCCACCCTGACACACGATCTGGAAATATGTATATACGTATATATATATTATATACTATATCATATTGTGCTATACTATATTTTATTTTATCATATTGTATTATATCATATTATACTATATCATATTATATTATATCATATTAAACTATATTGTATTATATCATATTATATTATATTAGATTAGATTATTATATATATATATATTCTGATGTTCTATCTGGCATCTATTCTTGCATTCTATTTTTGACATTCTAACTGGCAATCTATCATTTCTGTCTGGCATTCTCTGTGCTTCCTTCTGGCATTCTCTCTGGCATGAGTTCGGGTCGGAGGCGGAGGAGGAGCAGAAGGAGAAGAAGGAGTTGCACCTTTGTGAAAATCTAGAGACCCTCACCTGGCAGGTGGGGAAAACACAATCAGTCTTACTTTGCAGCTTGGGATATGAAAACGATACCTTGAAAATGGCCATTTTCAATGGGTAAATCCACTATAAATGGCCGTGTTCAATAGCTATGTTAAATTACCAGAGGGTATTTTCAGAACGAATGTGCCCTTTTTCGTGACCATCTTTGCTGCTCCGATTCCTATTATGAGTTACAATAATCTCCAACAAACCCGGCAATCTAACTTGCTATATTCATTTGCCATTCAATTATATTCATTTATCAATGATATCCCCGTATGTTTGCTGTTTAAAGACCCTATAAACAATGGTTACATCATGTAAGTTACATCCCACTAAATCACCAACCAACAGGGCTTTTTGATGTGTCTCAGTTGAATTGCTTCTTTCAACTCGTCATAGTCAAAGGCCCCCGGGTATGAGATCACAATCGCAATGAGCAGCGCGCTCAAGAGAGCCTGCACGTTCAAGGAGTCCTTGATGGCATCCACGGATGGGGTGCCATTGAAGAAGATGTCATAGAGGATGTTCAAGCCAGGAATATACTTCACCCACCTGGCCGCTCCCATGATTAACCAAGGGCTCGTCAAAAAAACGGCTCGAGCCAAGCTGAGGGTTGAGAAGCTTCAAGATTACGGTGCTGGAGGAGTCATTTACCAAAAAAAAGAACATCTGGGCCAGAAAATGACGGAAAAAAACAAACACATAAAATAAAACATCATAAAACATCTGAAATTAACCCAGCTTTGCAACCCAACAGCATACCTGAATCTTCCACCTACGTCTTTTTTCAGACCCTGTGCCAAAATCCTGTTTTTTCAGTACCCAGAAAACTTTTCAGGACCTACTCTCA
>Ga0126342_10021902_pt1 | contig 10608 bp, 8 predicted proteins | sample Cyp1metagenome_FD_92528 | JGI IMG/M metagenome (GOLD analysis project Ga0126342, IMG submission 92528) | Coral microbial communities from Lord Howe Island, Old Settlement Bay, Australia - Cyphastrea 1 metagenome | ecosystem: Host-associated > Invertebrates > Cnidaria > Coral ...
CAGGTCTTCTCATTCAGTCTTGCAATGGATAGCCTATGTTAGGCCACACCAGGACATGCACAGCTCGGAAAGGGACGGTCGTGCAAGGGCGAAAGCAAAGGTCTCGAGACTGCGGTATTCAGCTATTCATCAAGTGTTTCCCCTGACCCATGGGAGCTGGATGCAACTGCAAAGTAATGATATGTAGGATGGTTTACAGGATGGTCAGTAGGATCAACCCCTTTCAACTCAGGTTGTCCTTGGCTTTGCGCTGCAATTGGCATCTGAATCGGATATATCTTCACCTCATACTCAATCATCCATTGGCCATTGCTTACGGCAAGCTGCAAGGCACTTCGGTCTATAGTGCCTCTGTTTAAACCATCTGCCAACATACAACGGGTGTCGCACCAAATCAACCTCTGCAGTTTTCCAGTCTGTAAAAGCTCTCGAAGTTTCAGTCCCTGTATGGTCATGGTTACATCATGAGGAGTTCTGGCCTCACGGTGGGAAATATAATCGTACACTGCAGCAGCATCAATCACCAGGTCTGTTTCAAGCGTCAGATTTCCACTTTCATAGCGTTCTGCCAGGGATTCGGCTGAACATGTACCCTCCAAAACTTCGCATATCGTCAGTGAAATGTTGAAGAGCAAACCTGAGACATCTAGTGCACTGTAAAGCTCTGCAGCGTAAGTTGAACGGCAAACTCGAGACTGCTTCTTTGAAACATATGCTATAACTTGGATATCGTTGGCTCCAAGTTTTAGGAAATCTTTGTTTACCAGGCACACCAAACCACTCCTTATGGCCAAGTGGTCATCATCTTCGCCTTTGAAAGCTAAATCGCTGATTGCTACAAGACGCCATGGATTGGCGATGCGTTTGAAGCGCATAGCAAGTGGATGTTTCTTGATGTACTTAAGAAGGCGGTTCAAGTTCAAAACATCCAACGCTCGTGGCTGTTGCAACTTTCTCTGTAGCGAACCAACATAAACTGCAATGTCCAACCTTGTTTGTGTTACCCAGTCCAAACCACCCAACAAAGAACGGTATAAATATTTGTGGTGCTCATCAACCAGGTCATCTTTGGACATCACTCGCAGTTGAACTTCAGGAATCTCACGGAGCTCGGCTATGTAGTGCGCTTGGCTGATTGAGATACTTCCATCATCATTCAAGGAGTGTGCCAAGCCCAAATGGACGAAGTTGTCCTTTTCCAGTTTCACCGCATCAAAATGGCTTTCGAGCTGCGTCACAACGCTTTGCATCAAGTCTGGGTGTCCACACAGTTTTATGTCATCAACATGAATTGTCATCAGCAACACCAGCTCATTGTTGCGGTGCATACACAGTAACTGCTGATCAACTTGAGTTGCACGGACACCTATCTTTGTCAAAACGCGTTTGAGAGCTTTCAGCCACAAGCGGGGAGCATCACGCAAACCAAAACCTGGCTTCAGCATCACCAGGATCTCATTGTCTGGGTCAAAGTCGCTGTACCCTTGGATGGTACGCAAAAGGTGTTCACCACCTGGCGGAAGGCTTATTTGGACCTCCCTGAGTTCACCACCTTCCTCATGCAGTTCTTGAAAAGTCAAACCACGAAGAAATGCTTCAGAGATGTCAGCGCTCCACAGCGACCACTTTCTCTGCACTGCAATCGCTATCAACAATCTCTGACCCCATCTCGTTGAGGTTCCAGCAAAAGTATCTGTGGTCTGCTTGTCCAGGAAACCTTGAGCGACAAGACGTACTTTTATTTTGCGCGATTTGGCTTGGCCATCTTGAATGTCCTTCCACTTCAAAACCCATTTGCTTTTCAAAACGTTGCTTGCACCACTACGCTTGCCGCGCTTCCATGCACCATGTTTCACCCATCTCATCAATTCTTGAATCATCGCTTCACGGCATTTGTCAACATTCAGCAAGGCCTCATTGCGATCGAGGATGTTGTTGGTGCGCTCGATCACTGCTACTGTATCACTGCCGGAAGTAAAACTGAGTGAAAGCCATTCATCATGCTTATTCTTAAACTTACCAAGCTTTGGGGCCAAGGTTACATATGCAAGCATGTTATGGGGCATGAGAAGCTCTGGTGCTTTGGCAAGCTCATCTGTGCTAAAAACACTTGGAAATTCCCCGCAAATTATGAAACCAGGGGACACAGGCATGGGCTCATGGGCTGTTCCAAGGAAGGCTATATCGGAGGTTATACATTGGAAATTATAGTTATATGAAGAATCATCAACTTCGGCAAACATGGCGGCTGATTCCTCATTTGCAGGAGGCATGGTTTCGGCTGCATGGTCATCAGGGCTTTCGGTTGGAGCATGTTGAACAACATCCACAAGAGGCTTGGGTCCTCTGGTTTTCAACACCTCTTCGGTTTTGTCACTCATGTTGGATATCTATCTCAGGCTCATGCGATCCACCAAGGCGGGCAATGTCAGGTGCAACTTGCCTCAGCGACATTACCTCAGTCATGTCAACCATCAAAAACTGGACTACGGCTGCATCATGGTCACCAGTTATGCGTGGCAAATTAAGCATCTGATTTCCTGGAAGAAAGCAATGGTGCCACTCTGAAAGGCCGGGTGCATGAACATTCCACCAAAGCAAGAGTGTGTCGTCGAAAGCGACAGCTGGAAGGTTCTGGGCATGGGTGCCACATCTAAAACCTATAACTCCCTGCAAGTTCATGCAAACTGCGGACAGGTAGAGTCCGGCCGTCAACAGGTTTGAGTGGGACCTGTTCGCCTGACATTCAACCCAGTTTTGACCCTGTCTCATCCAACCCAAACGCAACATGCATCCTGACTGGCTTTCTACTTCGGCTTTGAAAGTTCTGATTGGACCGGAGGGTTTCATCAAGAAAGTAAGATAAACCATGGCTGTTCTCACATCTTGGATCCTCACGGACAAAACACGTCCTTGCCATTTGACATGCAGCAAACCATCTTGAAGGTTTGTCAAGTTAACCACCTCAGCAGGTCCATGCCAACCGCTTGCATCTTTGGTCAAGGGTTTTCTGTAAAACTCAACCAAGTCACCAAGTTTTAACTCCAACAACTCACCTGATCTGCGGGTTTTGGATGCTTCAGCTATTCGTGCCTTTGTGTCGGCTGTTGCTTGAATCATGCTGCTGATTGCAAGGCGTCTTATGGCATAGGCATCCCTATCTGAAACACCAACCCCAGACTCTTCACCAACAGTTGCCATCAGAGGTGGATGGCGGCCGAAAATGGCCTCATAGGGCGTGGCATTGCCCAGCTGGAATGGCAAACACGGCTTCAGAGACTACGGTGGTGAAAGGAACAGCAAGTCCTTCGGCATTGGACTGATCCTCAAGCACATGTAGCTGTCTTCGGAGGATTTCGTTGTGGCGTTCGACCATGCCACAATGCTGTCCCCTGGCTCTGAACTCAACTTGAATGCCACGGCGATCCAACCAATCACCAAACGTATCAGTGATAAGTCCACCCTCTTGATCTGACAAAACAGTTGTTGGTGGTCCAAAAAGTCTGACCCAGCAGGCAGCGAATCCATCAATTATGGAACTTGGCTCTCGGTTTGCAAGCAAACTCACAGCGGTCCATCTCGTACATGCATCTATGCAGTGGAGGATGACATGGGTTTTGTAAAACAAAAGGTCAATCTGCACTTCCTTGTTGAAAGTTTCAGGCAACCTAGTTGATGCAACTGAGCGGGGTCCAGGTCTTTGCCAGTGGGCGCATTTGTCGCAAGTGTCAATGATGGATGGAATCATTGCCAAAATGTAAGGGCTCACACCGGCTGCTTCTAAAAGAACCTGCACCTTCCTAGAGCCTGCATGATACCACCTCAAATGAAGCGTGCGCCAAGTGCGCCTGACAACACCTTCTCTGATGGACCTCAGTTGTTGTAATGCGAATCCCAAATCATGCTTGGACCATGCTGGAATGCCGTCTCCTGGAGGTTGAGCGGCTTGCACAATTGCTTGTTCACCTGGCAAGGCAATGGCATTTTCTGCTTCGGCATTGGCTCTGGCTGCTAGTGGTCTCGGCTGCTCAACTTGAACTTCGGCATCAACTCTCCTACGGACAGGTTGTGCTTTCTGTCGGCGCCTTTCATCGGCTTCCTCTGGACTGAGGATTTCAGGAGCTTCTGCAGAATCGGCAGCTTCAGGCAAGGCAGGAGGCAAATCACCAGGTATTCCATCACCACGGCCCTCTTGCCGCATTCTGGAACTTGGGTCACTTGACGCAGGAACGCGTCCATCGCGAGGGTGAGTTGCAGTCCTCTCGCGCGACACACCTTCTGGCATCAACCTGGCAATTGCCCATTGGCAGTTTTCATCATTCGTGTGGGAGTCATGTACACGGTTTCTCCGAGCAAGGCAGCCCGGGCAAGACCAAGAAATGCTTTCAACACCTTTAAACTTACAAGTGTCATCTCTTACGTGCTTTGGGTCTGTCTTCCGCAAATGGCTTAGGCATGCAGGACATGTATAGGCAGGTGCTTTGGGGGCATCACCTGCTGCGGCACTGATTGCTGGAAAGAATGTTGCATTGCTTGATTCCATGTCATGTATACATTCAACCACACCAGCTGCTATCCTTTCGCAAAGTTCTTGCGGCCATATCTGCATGTCGGAGCTGCGCACAGTTGGTCTTCCGGTTTCAGACCAGCTTCCGATGTGAGCATGCGGATGTTTGCCATTGCATCGCAAGTTTTGGAGATTGACTAGAAGTGATGGATGTGAAGCCTTACATTCTGTGGTTTTTCGGACTGGCCACCAAGGAGGCTTGTTCATACGCAGGCCAGTCATGCATTGGTCAAACACGGCAGTGAACAACAAAGGCGTTAATCGAACCCATTCCGGCTCATCATACAGCCCACTTCCATACGGTTGCTCCACAAAGGCATGGCGTCCGGCTGACCCCTGTTCGGCTGCAACATTACCACTAAGGCGTACAAGAGGAACACTTAGCTTACGGCTTTCAAGCCATGCATTGTAGTTGATCATCTTGTTCAGGTGTCCCCAACGTGAATAACCCTTGCATGGTGGGGCAAGAAGAATCACCTTGGGCTTGTTTCTACGGACGTATGCAAAGAGGTATTGGATGTCTTCTACTTTGTGGAGGTCAATTCCGCATCTGAGTTCGAAGTTCACTCCAGTCCTAAGACCATGGTATTTGGCAAGCATGAAAGTTGTTGTGCCTACGCCACCAAACAGTTCCATGCAGTTTATTCCGGGTTCATCAAACTTGGATCGTTGGAAAAAGATTGAAGCCATGCTGCATGTTGAAACATCTTGCATCAATGCTTTTGGAAGTTGTTGAAACTCTGAACCAAAACATTGGAGGCTTGGATTGCCTACTGCAAGGCATGCGTAGTCATGCAGGAGCTGTTCACCGGCATACAGCTCTTTTTCATTGGCTTCGATTTCATCGGTTGTACCTATTTGGAGTATGTCAAAGTTGTCACCGCAATCGTCTTGATGTTGCTCTACGTATTTCTTGCGGTGTTGGACGATGTGTCCTTCTGCTTTCTTTCGTTTCTGGAGAAAGCGCTTTCAGTTGGATACAGTTGTTGTGCTGAAATATGTTTCTCATGTGTCAACTGTTGTACTGAAAGTGGTTCAAGATGTCGCAGTGAATGAGGTTCAAGTGATTGCTCTGAAAATTGTTTCTCTTGTTGTTGAATTACATTTGGTTTGATTGCGAAAAGTATAGTACCCACCCAGCGAAAACTCATGTTGGCAGTTGAGGAGGTTCTCCAGTCATCATCAATCAGGATTGGTGGCGATTGCTGAAAGCTGTTGGATAGGCATTGTTGGAGCTTGGTCTGGCGATGGCTTTCCAAGGCATGAAGTGCTATTGGGCATTCATTGGCCAGTGGAACATACATGGAGTTCCTGGGTTCAACATGAACTCTTATTAAACCATGCTTACCATGTGAAATCCAAAAATCACGCTTGGAGTCAAACTCGCTGGCATTGGAAAGTTGATTGGCTTTGAAGCCTTCACCATCAACAGAAACAAACTTTTCAACTGCATGCAAGCTTCCAAACCTAACTGCTTTCTTGGCTCCGTCAGCATCATGGTTGAGATCTTCGGCAAAGTTCGGTTGAGATTGGGCTCTCAACTCAGGTTGTCCTTTGGATGGCATCTGCATCGGCAAACCTGAGCTTAAGTGAGCTAAACATACCTGATGCATGACGGCTCTGAGAACATGTTCAAAACGTGCAGCAGCTTGTGAACCTATTTCTCTTGACTTCACATGTTGAACTGGGCCACATTGGCATTCACTGCCGTCGGCAACATGGAAATTGGTGCGCAAACGGATCTTGGAGCTGCACGGCATTTCACCTTGTTTCAGAGAAGCTTCATATCGACACCGTTGATGTGTGGTTCTCAAAAGTGTGCTGGTGAGTTCGCGCACAACTTGAAGATTCCAGACCTGACTGCGTTCACTGGCCTCAACAATTACCAACCTGTTTGAAGTCTTTTGTTGGGTGAGCAAACGGACAAGGTTTTCGGCACGGAGGGCATCTTGCTTGTTGCCTGTACCGGCACAAGGTCCTGCAAAACGAATCCACAAAACTAAAGGACACTGCAATGCGAGCTCGTTCAACAGCCTTTGGCATTGGGATCGGCTGTGAAGATCATGGTAAAAATGCACTGTTCTAAAGTTGATTTCTTGCAGCAAACGTTGTCGCAGGCCAACCTTGTCAGAAAATACCCAGGCCAGGTTGTCAGCCTTTGGCGTTGGTACCTCAGGCTTCATTATTGGCTTGGAAGTTTCTGCGGCCTTTGGCATGCCATCTGAAGGCTTGGCGGTGGCAAAAATGACATCAGACTTGCCACCAGCCTCGGCGTGTCAGTCACTGGCGCCATCACGGCGCTTTGGAGGTGAGTGTGACCGATCGCGCCTGCATGTCATGTTGAAGGACAGTTCCTTCTCGTCGGCCGTCTTCTTCTTGGCAATGTCGCGACAATGGAGTAGTAACACCCAGTGGCCTGAACTGGTCAACTCAAGATCAAATACTCGGCTGCCAGGACTCATCTTCACCTCAACTCCACCTGGGCCAGGAAGAATTAGTTTACCACTTCCGCAATCCATGATTGTTTGCATCTTTCTGAGAGTGCGGTTGCCGAGCAAAGGAGGGAGCATGCTATCTTGGATTATTGGGGCAATGTACGTCGCATCTGATTTCTTGTTAAAAACATCCAACACTGCCATCGGAATGCATGCTGCTTGGTCAGCAACCTGTGCAGATTTTCCCACACCTTCCACCGGAAGGGGCTTGTCCATGTTTCGAAGATGCAAATCTGTTTGGAGTTCATCGCGCATTTGTTGAGCTGTTGCACCACCTATCAGGTTATCATGCGCCCCAGGATCTATCAACAAACCAACAGTACCATTCTGCCTTCTAGTCCTGAGATGATATGATCCCTCTGTGTTTCTGATACTGTCGTTGGGTCTCTCAGAAACTTCCCACCAAGGAAAACTTCCACTGTTTGGATCATAAATTGGGAAACCGGTGGCGCTTGAACTGGACTGAGCTGAGCTTCCCTGTGGCGGCTGTGAGGGATTGCCGCGACCATAACGCGGCCACATCGCATTTGGCATCACATTCGGCACCTGAGGCATGGCAGGCATGAGATACCCTGCACTTCTTGAAATCAAACTGTTTTCAAGATTGAGCACATGTCTACCTGAACCTCCAGAAACATTTCTGGCTTGAAAACCAACAGCTGATCCTGCTTCATCTTGTGCACCAAACCCAAGCAAAACGGTTTGCAACCCATTCACACTCTGCTCTCGCAACTGCTGTTGTTGATCACGAGACATTCTGATTGACCTACCCTCGGATGCTTCGGCTTGGCTATGTACATCGGATGCGTCGGATGTTCTATGTACACGGCCGGATGTCGAGGCAGGCAAATCGGATGCTCTATGTACACGGTCGAATGTCGAGGCAGGCAAATCGGATGTACTGGCGGATGCATGGGCGGCTGCATTGGTGCTGTCATCAGCAGGTGCACTTGAGCTTGAACCTGTTCCCAAAAGGATTGTTGTCGGTGCTGGAACTGCAGGCGGCGGTGATGAGGGCAAAGGTGCATTGGCTATCAGCGGCTCTACTTCACTACTGGCATTTGTGGCTGATGGGAAAAAGCTAGGACTCCATTTGGGGATGGCTTTACTAGGTGCATTGGGTGTCACAGGCTCAGGGTCTTCGGCAGTTGATCGTTTTCTGCTGCCTCCGGATGAGACAACACTGCCGGCCTGGGACACGCTTCTCAGGTTTTCCATCTCGGCTCCAAAGAAGTGGCAAAGACGTGGCTTGGCAGGGTCCCCAAAGGGTACTGGCAGGCATTAAAGCTAACTGCTGTTGGGAAGCAGGCTGCACAGCATTCACATGGGCTTGCTGGGGAACATGTGTTGCATATGAACCATCGCCTTGTTGATTGCGTCTTGGACAGCTACGCCATAGATGCTCTTCGGATTGACATATGTTGCATTTCAAGGTTTGGCCATTCTTATCCTTGGGGTTCTTTCTTTTGAACTGTGAGCCCGGCTTACCCCCTTTTCCCCCCTTACCACCGGCAAAAGAGTTTGGTGGGAGAAAAGCAGCATAGGCACCTGGCCTGAAACCTTTTCCACCTTTGAATCCTTTTCGGTATCTTCTGGGATATTTGTTTGAAATGCGTCGCCATTTCTTACGAGCAAAGGCATATTGCAAATAAGCTTCAACAGGGTCATCTGTTTCCCCAGGCAACGAACCAACACCATCATCTGAACTGGTATCAGTGCTGTAACCATCATCTTGAAAGTAACTACCACATGTGGGGCAATTTTCAACATGGCCGGCATCACATGGAAATGACTGAGTCGGCACTCCACTTGTCATGAGCTGTTCAGCATTTGCACATCCAGTTGAACCTGTGGCAAGTGAGGTCGCCCACGGATCAGGGGCCATTGGACCTCCGGCTGCAAAAGCGCTGGCATGCGGCCCATCAGGTGTGAACGTGGGAAAATACCCCTCAGCCGTATGAAAATTTCCAGGATCACCCATTGCACCTTGTGCTCCACCATGTTGCATTCTGCCTTCTTTCAAGTGAAAAAGTCTGCGGATCCTCTCAAGTAAACCACCAAAATCAGCTTCGTTCTGCGGCATCTGACCTCCAAGTGGGGGTAGAAGTCTGTCCCAAGCTTCAGCATTGAGGCCTAATGACTGAAGAAGGAGCCATGTCAAACCTGTCAGATTGATTGCAAAACCAGCACGTGCATGGGCTCGGTTTCGGAGGATGTCGAACCTCACCAGCAATGCATCTATTGTTTCACCAGGTTGACGTCTGAAAGCCAAAAACTCAGCTATGGATTTGGTGGTGTTCTCAGCTTCAAGTGGTGCGTATCGTCGGGCTAAAACCGTAACCAAAAGCATGAGGCCTGTCAATTGTTGTCCTGTTGCAGGGTCTGTGTCACCATGTTGAAGTTGTTGCGGTGTCAGCTCGCGAATCAGTTCCTTCGCGGTTCCCTGCACCTGTAAGGCTGCCACAGGACCATGTCTGACTGGATCCAAATCTGAAGCGCTTGCCCACAAAATCAAATCTGAAATCCATGACCTCAGAGAGTAAACATGATTCCTCTCTACACACCAGCTTGGAGGCACCTTGAGAGTTGCAGTCCCAATGAATGGGGGGCCAGCATCTGACTGATGGACGTTGGAACGCGGTCCATGTTGCATCGGATGGGGTCTGAATGGCGCCTGTTGCATGCAGCACACACTCGACCCTACCACAACCATTCCAGCAAGCAAAATCACCGTTCCCAAAGTCCAGTTGCTTGATTTTCCCAAAGTCACACGTTTAACCATCGTGCACCATCGTTTGAAGCGGCTTATCATGGTTCCATGGCTGTACCCAGTGAAATCGCTGTCATCTGCATGGTCAGAGTTTCCAGAAACATCATCCTGCAAATTCCGTCCGACAGCTATTTCACCGTTTCCATTTCCCCAATTTTCCAAAGCATCGCCAGCAAATGTCAGGGCACGTGATCGCATCTTGTCAACGCTCGCTGAATAACCATCTCTCACATAAGTGTCATACTTGTATGCAGCAAAAAATCCAGTCCGGTTTGCCAAAGACACATGCATCTGATTGTCTGCATCAACTGTCACGTCCAAGGTCAAACTCAGTTGGAAACTTGTTGCTGCTTGCGCATTGGGCTCGGTTGGTTGGTCTGGAGTGGCCGAGGAAAGCACACCGGTATCCGGGGTAACCTCGTCCGTGGTCACCAGGCTGCTGACTGCACTGTCGTCGCCATCTCCAAAACCCAGCTGCTTCCTCGTCGTAGTCAGAGCACCGGTCGTCGTCAATGTTGCATCAAGCATGGCTGAATCATCTGTCACTAGGAATTCCAATCCAGCAAAGACAACGATCAGGGTGATGAGAACCGTCAGCAAGGTTCGAAGGCAGCACAGGCAGGTAGCTGGAGCTTCCATGGGCTCCGCTACCAAGTTTGAGTAGCGGGCCCTAGCAGAATCCCTTCCAACCATGTAAGAAACACCAAGCTGCAAATCGGTTCGCGCTGCCACTTTTCCACGGTCGATGGCAGGTCTTCTCATTCAGTCTTGCAATG